>Ga0307514_10005834_pt1 | contig 10876 bp, 16 predicted proteins | sample 16_EM_MG_FD_203088 | JGI IMG/M metagenome (GOLD analysis project Ga0307514, IMG submission 203088) | Populus trichocarpa ectomycorrhiza microbial communities from riparian zone in the Pacific Northwest, United States - 16_EM | ecosystem: Host-associated > Plants > Roots > Unclassified | place... | reverse complement strand
TGCCATTGCCGCAGACTTCATTCGATCGCACCCAGAGGATTTTCTGCCCTTCCTGCCTTCTGTCGGAGGAGAAGATACAGTTGAGGCTCACGAATCCGGGTTCATGAGTCCTGAACAATTTGAGATTTATTGTAACTCTGTGCGGGAGACTGCCGCGTGGGGTGGAGAGCCCGAGATTGTGGCGCTGAGCCGCGCGTTCAATATCCCAATACACGTGGTGCAGGGAGGAAAGCCTCCGATAGTGGTGCATCGTCCGAGTGACGGTGTAACAAATCCGACCGGGCCTATAGTTTGGTTAAGTTATCATAGAAGGCTGTATGGACTTGGGGAGGTTCGCTCATCAACTCAGTCAACATCACTGTTCTAACAGTTTCATTCTTTTAGCATTACAATTCCTTACGGCCTCGGCGAAAGGTTTGACTGCGATTCGGCTTCAGTGGGCTATATAGTGCAAAAATTGTGTATTAATAGTGGCCCCTTTACTTTAATACTACACACAAGTACTAAAGTAAGAGGTCGTCGAGGTCTTTTCTTCCTCTTCCATCCATTGCAGCCATGGGGCGCGGCTCGTCAGCCAAATAGTTCCCGAAAGCTCCACCCAAGTTAGCATATGGATCGTTCACCTTCGGCTCTGTTTCCTCCTCCTGGTCTGAACTTGTGTCCCCATCTACCAATTCTTCTTGTTTCTCATTCGTCTGAGGTATTGGCGACCTTTTTTCTGGAACAGGTGGGGGCGGGGGAGGATCCTCCAAGTGATTAGGGGAATGTGATTCTATTGGCCCAGGTCCAGGCACATTGATTTCCGTCAGCGGAAGCTGAGTAGGAGCCATATGAATGAGGACCATTCTTGAATGTACATTGAGGGCTGGGCTGTCAATCAAGGCTTTGCCAACTGCGCCCCTAATGAACGTCTATAGTGGCGGAGGAATAATTGAAGTTACTATTGCTGTCCATTTAGTCACGTACCTCAGGATTCTTGTGGTATATACTCCCCAATGTACCCGTGTGCAAAAGGAGTTGATCCAAAGCACCTCTGTCCATCCTATCGGAATCAGTCGTTATTGGGGGTTTCTCCGCCAGCACAACATCTTTCGCCGCCGAAGGATTAATGGCAAGCATTCGCCAATACATAAACCCCCGATCCCTCAGATCTGGATTGTCAATTTCTTCTGTTGCCCATTTGAGAACCTTGTGCACGAGTTCCTTTGCTCTGTCAGAGTTGGCCTTGTAGATGAAGAGTTTTACGGTCGCTGTGAGCAGTGCCAATTGAACCTACCCGATATATTAGAAGATCAAGGGATAGCGCGAGAGAACCCTTACTTCTACGCTCTCTTCTAAGAAGGTATAACACAGGTCGTCCAGGAGTTCATCGGCATTGTCTATCCGGTTTCCAAATTGACCGATAATCCACACCATGGCCGCCTTGGATTCCGATTCATCCAAAGCATCCAGATTTTCGCAAAGTGTGGGGATAATCCCTTCATATTGGCCAGGATACCGTCGGAAGATATCTTTGATAACGATAACGGCCTCCTGAACAACGTATGACACCTTCATGTCCAATAGATTCAGCAGAGCTTGTATACATTGATCTGCAGCGGCTTCAACTTTGATGGCTAAGCGGCCTACCGATCTTACTGCTTTCCGCACGAAGTCAATGTCAACTTCCGAAGCATATCTATTGAATTTGGCAGGTGAGTTGAGCTCATAGATAACAGCAAAGGGACGTATTCACTCTTGCAATTCTGCAAGGACTTCAGCTGCGTTCTCTGCTCTGGCTAACCGATAAATAATTTCCAATTTGGCTAGCTTAACGTATATCGGATCGTTATACTTGCAAAAAAAGACTCTGACATCGTTCTTCAGCACCGCTGGCCTTCTTTGGACGATAAGGAGGATATTTCGTAGCGTAACGTATTGAACTTCCGGCCCTGATGACAGTAATGTCACTGGAATGATGTCAATGTTTCGAAAAGTAATTTCGTGAAGGGAAATATCAACCTAGAGGGGGTCCCATTTTCTTACAGCAATAATCAATTAGCCGTCGGTTTTGCATGTAGTTCATAAGATACAACAGGATTTTAATAGTGGTCAAGACGACAGCAGAGTTGGCGTGATTAAGTTGAATAACGATTCGCTCCGCCATCGATTCTGCGTCTGTATGTTGTTCAGGGACATAGCGAAGCAAGGAATCTAAAATATAAATTTGGCCCCATCTGGGTTTTCGTTAGCGCGTCGATGATCAGAAACAAGAATATTTACTCCGAACTTTCCCCCAACGCAGCAAGCAACTTGTTGGCGGTCGCAAAGTTCAATTTGAAAGTGACGCCATCCTGCCGATCACCTATTTCCGACAGCGCAGCAACAGCGTTCGCCACTACAGTCGCATTACTATCCAACATAAGATCGCGTAACAACTCTACGAATCCTGCCTTCTCTGCTTTCCGAGAGTCAGCACTGTACATTTTCACAACGCATATTGCGGCCGTTTTGCGAACGTATGCGTCTCTGTCCTTGAGACAATGCCGTAGAGTATCGCTGAGCGCATCCATAACTTCTGGAATGGGAATATAGGACATCGTACGAATCGCGAGTGCGCGGATGAGAGGATTTCGGTCGTTGCAATCCTGCACCACATCGTTGAGAGAACTAATTCAGCGGCAGCAAAGCGCGACGTGCCTGCAAGAAATTAGGTATGACCATATGTATTTGGTCTGGCTTTGTTCGTCCGTAACTCATAAGGAATAGATAGACCACTAACACGACGTCAAAACAAAACATGAGTACATGGTTGTGCAGAGACAAACTCTTCTTGATTTCCAGTAATGGAGTCCCTAGACATTGAACAACATCTGTGAAGAGAGGAGACACTTTGTAGGCAGATGTTCATTCAGCTTATATTTCCATATACAAAGAGACGATACCAACTATCGTTTCCCATCGTAATATTGGCAACAATCTTCTTCAATACGGTTTTTCTCTTAACAAACTTTTTGTCCTTTGTCTCCGCTGCATGAAGATCTGCTCGAAATTCCTGGTTGAAATGGTATTTAGCTTGAAGTGGGCGAACCGGAAGTAAAGTATTATGGATGACAGTACCTCGATCTTTCCACGTTGGAAGAATTTGGCATCTTGACCAGCTTGGGTCATTGTGATTCAAGGGATACTTAGGACTTCGTTGACAAGTTGACAACGGCAGATACGTTTTTTCAATTTCGGCCCGGATACAGTATTCTAATGTTACATAATACAGGTAGTCTAAGCAAGTGATTAAAGGTAAATTCTTAGGGCCGATCCTGTTTGCGTTTCGAGTGGACAATAAGGACATTTTGAACGACTGTGCAAGGGTAATGAGGTTCATGCATTGCAGCATGTTGTAGACGTACCCTCCAGACTTGTTCAGTTTCTGAAGACTATCTTTTGAGATGACATGTCCGCATCCCATCATCATCGGTGGATTCGCTTCCGTAGAGAGTTCTTTTGAAACCAAGCAAGCAAATGTCGAGTGGTACCTGTTTTCCGGTGGTACAGGTATCTCGATCTGAAAGACCATCAAAGTTTGTCCATAGGAACCATAATTAATTCCAGCAGCTTACAGGCAGCTCATCCATTTGGCTCCAATCATTTTTCATTTCGCCTAACGCTTTCCTTCCTTTTTCAATTCTTGCCAAGGCACCACCCGCGCCAATATCACCAACAACTCGCAGTGGAAGTTGTTTGCTCATTCCAAGATGTGCACAATATTCCTTGGCGAAAAGTGGTTCCAGGTCAAAATGGAGTGTAGGAGAAGCCAGATCGCGGTATGTGGAATTCTGCAATTTCGACAGCGGCAGAAAAATGATGCACGACATCAACCTTTGGAGTTCCGTTGTATGCTCTTCGAAAAATGGTTGAAGGTTTGCCTTTGCATAAGCTATGGCAGGCAGTGGGTCAGGAGGATGAGACGAGAGCAACAGCCGTATGTACTGCGAACGGTGAAGATAAAACTCCAGGGGGGAATTACGAGACTTGAGAAAATCCTTGTTATCCCTTGCCCATCTACTTTCTGTAAGGCACAAGAGATACGTAAGGAAATGAAGGACAAACCTCAAAGCCGGCAATATATCTTGATTTCGTAAACCTTTTAGAATCTGGTGCAAATCCATAAATTGATTTTTGAGTTCCTCAGGTATCTTGACATTGGACTCCTGATCAACATGTAAGACTTCCTTCATATCAAATAAGAAGGCGACGGACAGACAGAAAAGTTTCTGCTACTTCGAATTGACCGGTCCTCAGAAAGTGCAACACAATAGTCCGTTCGAGTGCAGCTATTAACGAAGTAGAAGAGAAAAGCTCGAGGTAGGATGGTAGCGGTGTTGGAAATCTCTAACACGATGTTCCATGGCGTCAATGCAGGAATTCCACAGGTTATGGTTTCGTGAAGTACCTTGTCCAAAGCCTTTCCCAACCGGGACAGAATGGTGTAAAGTTCTTTCTGACGTTCATCAATTTCTTTCTTCTTCGCCTCGACTGCTGTAGCCAATTGTTCAAGGCAATCCTCACTGCTTTGTCCAGCGAGTAATGCAGCCTTCCCATCTTGCAGCGCTTGTAACAAGGAATTTAAAGCGTGGTGTATCGAAGAACTATTGGAATCAGTATATTTCTCGAGCTTTGTCAATTCCTTCAAAGCTGCGTCCATGATTCTGCAACAAGACACAGTACTTCTCGTATTCAAGATGAAGTCTGCTTGAGTGAACTTGTCCAACGTGTGTGTGCCATGATTCTGCATCGGAATTACCCGATATCACCAGACGTCTTCAAGCCGTGCTCAAGCAATGTATCTTTGAACTATGGACGAGCATCAACGCCTAGAATCAATCAAGTTAGTTCAATCCATCAGGATTCTCAAAACATACTAATAAATCGCCCAGAAAGTTATATGACCGTCTCTTTATGTCAGATGCTACTCTCTCTAAACTCAGGGACGCCACAATATTTGGTCGATTGTTCTATGGACCGACAGATGGTACAAGTGTAGCTGGCAGAAGTATTGCTTGGAAGGTAACGAGGAAAATCTATTTCCAATCTAAACCTGATACTGAGGCTTCCCCAGTTGTTCTTATCAAAGGAGGAACCCCTACAATCTTCATTACCCCCACGGTCGACCGCACTTTTGGATTCCCTTTGCGAGTCGAGAACTAGATATGCCGATTTACTGAAAGAGAATTTACGGGCACCAGATGGTAGCCCAGACAAGCTGCCGAGCAGTCAAAGGCCACAACAGACAGTACGAGAAAGGGTCAAGGATCTTAATTTGAACAACCCGCTTAGTCTTCACGACGAGGTACGCTATCGAGACATCTTTAATTTATACTTTTCGAGCTCAACATTGTCTAGAATCCTTGGAACAAGTGGTTCACTGGTGTTGAATTGAGGAAAGTCATATCTCAGGATGTAGAACGAACGTAAGCCCCTGTTGATCATCAATAACCACTGAAAATAATTATACACAGGTTCCCAGATATCGACTTCTTTCGCGAGGTTGAAGTTCAAGAGCAGCTCAGCAATATCCTGTTCTTATGCTCAGTAGTGAATCCCTCAATCGGATATCGCCAAGGTGTGTCCGTTAGACTTTATTGTGCAAGTAAACGAGACAAGCTCCTGTAGGAATGCATGAGCTATTGGCGCCGCTTTATTATGCAGTTCGCTTTGACGCTATTAACGAGGGCTCTCTACAAGAGGAGCAATACAAGAATCTGGTGAAACTCTGTTCGTCAGAATTCATTGCTGCAGATTCATGGGCTCTGTTTGATACGGTCATGAATGCCGTGTACAAATGGTACGAGTGGCGAGAACCCTCGGAGACCCCTTCTTCACCGTTCCAGAACCAAGTCATTCTCCCAGAAAGTGGCATGCAGCCATACGTTGCTCCAATCGTGCAAATATGCAATCACATTCAATGCAATTTACTGCGAACGTGCGATCCACTTCTGTACCAAAGCATGCAAAGGGCAGGAATTGAACCTCAGATCTATGGGATGTAAGCGATGTTACATGTTTCGGAGGTGTGTATTCCGATGATTGACCCTTTTCCATGACAGTCGTTGGCTAAGATTACTCTTTACCCGTGAATTCAGCTTGCCAGACGCTTTGCAATTGTGGGATGCCCTTTTTGCTTGTGATGCATCGTTGGCATTGGCCCAATGGGTTTGTGTAGCCATGCTCATCAGAATTCGGAATGAGTGTAAGACGATTCAATCTGCTTAGCTCCTTTCTGACAAATTGCAGTGATACATGCTGATTATAGTGGCCAATTGACCACACTTCTGCGGTACCCTTCGCCAGCCTTATTACACGAAAATATGGGAACAGTGAATCATACTAGTCTGTTGGTCCGGCAAGGATTGGCACTTCAGCTTGCTCCCAGTCCTGAAACAGGTGCTACGATTATGCTGGAGAATCGGACGCTATTAGATATACCCATTGACGTTTCTTCGGCTCTGGCGCCCACTTCCCCACGCAGGCGAGACACACCTACGAGACCTCAGCCTTCTGTCCTTCCAAATCAATATAATGCGAGTCCCGGACGCCACATCAAACAACAATCTTTATCTTCTGCTACAATATCAGATTTCACTCGTGGCCTAGTCGAACGGGGTGAAAGCTTAGGTATCAATAAGACCCTAATGAATGCGGTGTCGGAAATACGTGTAAAATTATCAAATATTTTGTTACTATGTGACTTACTCATTGTTTAGCGCAACATCCCCGAGATCGCTGCATCGATTGGGGTCAAAGTACCGAATCAGACAAATTCCGCGTTCCCACTGGCGGAAGAAAGGCTTATTGAAGAGCGTTCACCGTGGGAGCTTCGAACACGGTTTGACCTTGAGAAAGAGTTGGCACTATTTCGCTCTCGAGACAAATCTCTAGGAGAAACCCTTGTATGGATCGTGGATGACCTTCTCCAGGATGAGAGCGGTGCACGGGACAAAGAACAAATAAGGCTGCGGAAAAGAGAAGCTCTGGAATCTCTCTCATATGTTAGAGATGTCCTATTGACGAAGGGCATGGAATTAGACGAAGACAGACTCATGGGTGGATTGAGCAACCAAAAACGGAGATCGGAACCTCAGACCCTGAACGAAAAGCTTGCAGCTACAACTCTCAGGCCTCTGTCCCCCGCCTCCATCGCAGACCCTCGGTTTAAGCAGTCGGGGAACATGCAACAAGCATTTCCTGTGCCGTTGAAGCCAGCAGCTTTCCGGACAACGATGGAAAGCAAATCGAACTTTTCCCAGACACCTAGCACGTCTTATACAAGATCAACATTTAATGCATCTTCTGTCCCTTCTGCAACGATGCCCAGACCTCCAACTCCTATATCTACAAGCCAGGGGCGACAGAGGGCAGCCGAACAAGCACAACCAAAGGCTGAAGACTATGTGGATCCTTTGGGTGTCTTGGGATAAAAAAAAACAGCATCGATAATTTGTACTTAGTGATTTTATAATGTGTTGTGCACCTTGTGGATTGTAAAGTTTGTGTAAAGTAGGTCAGCAATTAGTAACACCTTGCAGCGGGAATTGTCGGTTAATGTCATTGGATCTGGGCCGGAGTACCGGAATAAATCAGACTCTAAACGCTTTCCACCATGTTGCCGAAAGCAATCCAAAGGACTCTCCCGCGTTCAAAAAGATTATTTCACTCTTCATCAACGGTCAAGAGAGTTGTCGCGTCAAACCCGGTCAAGGCACAGGAAGTCAAGGTTCGTCAACTTGGGTTCGTCAACTTTCCCCGTTAATTGACACGAGTTTCAGTCGTGGTCTTCTGGCAAGTATCCTCTTATTGAGCATGAGTTCGACGCCGTCGTGGTGTAAGTACCAGTCTATATTCCGACGTTTGCCGTTGCCTTACTGGGAGGTTTAGTGGTGCTGGAGGTGCTGGTCTCCGTGCCGCGTTTGGGCTGGCCGAAGCTGGTTTCAAAACTGCATGCATAACCAAACTTTTTCCAACGAGAAGTCATACAGTGGCAGCCCAAGGTGGTATTAATGCTGCTCTTGGTGTACGTGAAGATTTATTCCGTGCAGTATGAATGCTCTGATCTTGTTTATTGCAGAACATGACCGAGGATGATTGGCGATGGCACATGTATGACACTGTTAGTTCTTTTTGCGTTGTAATCGTGTATTGCTTCTGAGAATTCTGTAGGTAAAAGGATCTGATTGGCTAGGTGATCAAGATGCAATTCACTACATGTGCAGGGAAGCCCCCAACACAGTGGTCGAAGTGGGTCATAAACCCTAAAATGTGTGTTGAAAGGGGCTGATGGATTTTCATTAGCTTGAACATTTCGGCGTGCCCTTTTCTCGTACAAAGGAAGGTAGAATTTACCAGCGCGCTTTCGGTGGCCAATCGTTGAAATATGGCAAGGGTGGTCAGGCATACCGCTGTGCAGCCGCCGCTGATCGCACAGGGCATGCGATTCTCCATACACTCTATGGCCAATCCTTGAAACATAACACCAACTTCTTCATCGAATATTTTGCTCTTGATTTAATTATGCAAGACGGTGAATGCGTTGGTGTTATTGCGCTCAACATGGAAGATGGAACTCTGCATCGCTTTCGTGCACACAAGACTGTCTTGGCTACTGGTGGTTATGGACGTGCTTATTTTAGCTGTACTAGTGCCCATACTTGTTCTGGTGATGGAAACGGTATGATTGTCCGTGCTGGCTTGCCCCTTCAAGATTTGGAATTCGTGCAATTTCATCCGACCGGAATATATGGCGCTGGATGTCTCATCACTGAAGGTATGTTGTTGGAATCTCGATAACTATCTCTCTGAAATTGGTTTATAGGTTCTAGAGGAGAAGGAGGCTATCTCTTGAATTCAGAGGGTGAACGATTCATGGAGCGTTATGCGCCTACCGCTAAGGACCTTGCTTCTCGTGATGTTGTTTCTCGTTCGATGACCATTGAAGTTCGTGAGGGTCGGGGTGTTGGTCCTGAAAAGGACCATCTATATCTTCAACTCAGCCATCTTCCTGCTGAAGTTTTACACGAGAGACTCCCTGGTATTTCAGAGACTGCCGCTATTTTCGCGGGTGTTGACGTAACTAAGGAACCTATTCCTGTGTTGCCCACTGTTCATTATAATAGTAAGCTCATTCACATTTGATCTATTCCGAATCTAATCGACCCATAGTGGGTGGTATTCCCACCAGATATACTGGTGAAGTTTTGACCGTTGATGAAAACGGAAAGGATAAGGTTGTTCCTGGGTTGTACGCCGCTGGCGAAGCGGCATGTGTCTCAGTACATGGCGCCAATCGTCTCGGTGCTAATTCACTTTTGGATATCGTCGTTTTTGGCCGTGCTGCTGCCCACCACATTCGTGACACACTCACCCCAGGCAAGCCTCACAAAACCATTCCTGGAGATGCTGGATTCGAAATTATCGAGTCCTTGGACAAAATCAGGTTCGTCCTACTTACCTGTGCCCTTACAATGCTAAATTTCGTCGAAGGACATCTGACGGCACTTCCCCAACTGCCCAAATTCGTCTCCAGTTGCAAAAGGCCATGCAATCCGACGCTGCTGTCTTCAGGTAAGTCCACCACTCGCTTAGTCGTGACTTCATCTATTTCTTCTTACAGGACCCAGGAGTCCCTTGACGAGGGTGTTAAGAAGGTCCGTGAGATCTACAAGAGCTTCGACAATGTCGGTATCAAAGACAGGAGCATGATTTGGAACTCGTAAGCAGCTGTCTACGCATGTAAAGAACTGGTCTTCACTACTCTCAGTGACCTCATTGAGACCCTTGAGCTTCGTAATATTCTGCAATGCGCCATCCAGACTATTACGTCGGCTGCTGCTCGCAAGGAATCCCGTGGTGCTCATGCCCGAGAGGATTACCCGGATGTTCGTTTTTTTTGTTATTTTTTTCAACGTGTTCATCTACCCCCCTAGCGCGACGACGAAAACTGGATGAAACACACCCTTTCCTTCCAATCAGATCCTAGCAGTCCAGATGTCGTCCTCAAGTACCGCGACGTCATCCATACAACCCTTGATGAGAATGAGTGCAAGCCTGTCCCTCCTTTCAAACGTGTCTACTAATGCACTTGATCAATGTGATGGAGGAGTGGAAATAACATTGGCTAAAGTTTATACAAGTGTAAACAAGAGCGATATGATAACATTTTAAAACAATTGCAACCAAAACTAAGAACAAGACTCTACTTTGTTACATTACGTAGTTGAGATCAGCTTGCAGAAAAGCGGCCTCAGGAAAATATCTCGCCCGCACAGTTCGACCGCCAAAATAACGACCGTCTAGTTCACGAACAGTCTTCCAAGCACCTACCGGACCTGCAAACAAGACGAATATGCGTACGGCCTCTTCACAGTTAATTGATGGATACACGGGGTGTACAATAACCCTTTCCACAGTTCCGTTCTTGGAACATTCATCACCTGGAGAACGAATTTCAACCAATGAATGAGCGCAATTTAGTACAACAAACCTATTTCACCACGAAGGTCCTCGTCATCCGCATCTTCGGGACCAACCATATTTGTGAGCAAAACAACACGGCTTGGATCCCCGAACCTTTCCCTATCCTCTCTTGCTTTGGCATCTTCGTTGTTGTTGACAATTTTGCCCATCTTCGACCCAGCTCTGATAGCTTTGCCGCCTTGCCCTCCTTTTGCCTTTTTTGAAGCGCCAACTTGTTCAACAACGAGGGCATTGACTATACCCGAGCCGTCTGCACCAAGTCCTTGGCCTTCCTTGTGGCCCCATTTGGCCATCATACGGGCTGCGAACCCTTGTGGTTCCTGCTCTTGGACGGATTGCGGATCAGAGGATGCATTTGATGACACTGTGG
>Ga0307514_10005833_pt1 | contig 10876 bp, 16 predicted proteins | sample 16_EM_MG_FD_203088 | JGI IMG/M metagenome (GOLD analysis project Ga0307514, IMG submission 203088) | Populus trichocarpa ectomycorrhiza microbial communities from riparian zone in the Pacific Northwest, United States - 16_EM | ecosystem: Host-associated > Plants > Roots > Unclassified | place... | reverse complement strand
CTCCATTGCACTACGCGACTCAACATCATTTAAAGGACTTTCCTCCACCTCTACATGAAGTATACCCAACCACTCTTCATTCAGGCCATCATGGCTCTGAAGAATCTCTATGATTCCAAGCCGTTCAAGATCCACATGTTAGGACAACCCGCAGAAGGTGAACTCCAGCGTCCCTTCAAGGCCACGGGTCTGTTTGGTGAGCCTATACACAACATCAATCACCAACAAACGAACGCTGACCCATTACAGGAGCTGCGGGTAATCCAGAGACGGATAAGGCGACTGTTGATGAGGCTGAGAAGCGAATTGGAGCAAAGAAGGAGGACTAATTTTGTACCTACCTGTACAAGTATATTCTACTTCTCATCCTATGTTACAGACCACTACGGGTAATTTTATTCGCGGGGCTAATCTAATTCCCAACCGAAACGCTGCTCGATTTCGGACAGCCGTCGACAAACTCGAGCAATGGTCTCATCGTCGACGTTGGCTACCGAGAATCTAACCCAGCGGCCACTATCACCCTCCCGAAGGGTAGCCTCATCTGCAAAGACTTGGACGGGCAGTGTGACGATTCCTCCCTCAGCTGCCATCCTCTCGCAAACTTGCAGCGCATCCCTTCCTTTGAAAGGATGTCTGACGAATGCAAAATATCCCCCCTGAGAACCTAACCTCCATGAGGAAGGAAGATGGGCTTTGAGGTGCTCGTGTCGAGAGTGCACAGCTTCGGCGTTGTCACGAACGAAGGGCCTCAAACCAGGAAGGGTCGATGCGAGTGCGAGTTGGATCGGTCTTGGTGCGCATATTAGGAGGCTGTCGAGAACGGTGAGAATATGGTTGAGGACCATTTTCGGTGCCACGATGGCCCCGAGCCTATGACCAGGGACGCAGTAACTCTTGGAAAACGAGAACAAATGAACGAAAGCAGACCGCCAGTCCCAGTCCTGCGAAGGGTCGAACAGATGATGGGGAGGGCCGGTGGTAACAAAATCCCTGTACGTTTCGTCGAGGATGAGGGCGGTGTCCCGGGACTTGGCGAGTTGTGCGAATGCCAGCAAGAGGTCTGGAGCATATGTGGCGCCGGTCTGCAGGTACGATCAGAGGGTCGGAGCTGGTGGGATTAGGCTACCTACAGGGTTGTTTGGGCTGACAAGGGCAATCGCTTTGGTCTTGTCCGTCAAAAGCGACTCACAGTCTTCAACTTTTGGCTGAAAACCGGTGGAGGCGAGAGTGACCAGGGGTACAGCTTCAACTCCTAGCATTTCTAAAGTCATCCTGCCCAGGAATCAAGACTTTGGTAAAGGATTGCCGATTTGTTGAACTGCGCTCACTTGTGACTAAAATACCTGCGTGGTGAAGAACTCGTGAACGGACGTTGTCTGAGCGGGGGAGAGGGTGGTGGGTTACCACGGAACGGGAAGTATGACCTGATCGCCTGGATCGGCCAAGACCATAATCACAGCGACGAACGCCATGTTACAACCAGCGGTGAATATGATATCATCCGACGTGACATCGATGTGATTCCCGTATACGGCTCGCATTTCGTCGGCGAGGGAAGATCTCATGGAAGGTTCACCCTCGGCAACAGTGTATGAGCATGTGGACTCTGATGACCCGTGGGCTGCTATGGCATCGAGGAGAAGTCTAGGTGGGGGGACTCCTGGGACGCCCTGGGACAGATCGATCAACGGATGGGTAGAGGTTGGATGGTATCTATCACCCCACGCTCTGATGCGGGGGATGCTTTGGAGGGACGGTGAGATGATGTCTAGAAAACAGAGGAAATAAGAAACTTACGGGGGTTCTGCAGTGTTGATGATGTTCTGGGACGCTTTCATGAGTACAGACGAAGGCAGAGAATGAAGCGCCACGTGAGGGAAGTGATCGGAGGACGGGCCAATCCGGGTTGGATCACGTTTGCCAACGGGCACGTCTCTTTCATTCCCTTTCACCATCATCTCGAATGGCGTCCAATTCGCTTCACCAACTGTCTCGCTCGTTTAGAACCGCGTCAAAGAGGTTTTACTCCACGCCTCCTTCCTCCACGCAACAGTCCGGGGAGCAGTTGCAGAAGAAGGCGACGGAATTCGCGGCTTCCGCGCAAGAGAGCTTGAACAAGGCATGGGGAGTGACCAAAAAGAGCCTTGGACCGTTCGGTGAACGTTTGGCAGGAGCTTTGGGTTGTAAGTTCCGGAACGAAGCAACGGAAGGTGGAATGCTTGACGCGTCTTTAACAGCATACAGAGCACCCGTGACATACAACCTGCAGGTCACGCGCGAATTACTGAAACAGGTTTACGTTGCGGAGAGGCTTCAGATCCCTCACTGGACGACGTTCGTGAGCGAGTACAGTGCATTGTGGTCTCGGGTGAGGAATCCGGCTTTCTTGCGGGAACTGGTCCGAAGTGGAGACTGGGTGAAGGTCGGGGTGTATGCCGTTGAGGGCTACGGTATTTTCAAGGTGTGTCTGTTGGTTTTTTTTTCGTTCACAAGAGCGGGTTCCTGACGGGGTGTTTGCTGTAAAGATCGGAGAGATAATCGGACGTAGGAGTCTGGTAGGCTACAACGTCCAATAAATGAACTCGCGACGGTGGGCGGCACACAACCGTCGTTTGTCTTGCAAATGAGATGGATTAAACATACAAGTACAAGTGTGGTGATACAGCAAGCGAGAATAGGTAGGGATTTGTTTGGGCCGTCGGCAGTGATCAAAGGTCCTTGGTGTCAGCGCTGTCTTTGTATCTCTGATTCAACCTCTGGAGGGCCTCGTTCCTGCTCTCCCAACTGTCCGGGTCAGATCCGGCTTCGGCGGGGGCGGTTGTAGGGATAGTTGGGACGGGGGTGCTAGGGGAGGTTATGGGAAGACCGGAAGAGTTTGGTGGGGTGAAAGGATATGCGGGGCTGTAAGGGTCTGGGGAGTAGACGGTGGGGGAAGAATTTTGGGGAATTTCTGCGAGATGAGCGGGGAAATGCTTTCCTCGCTGGGCTGATGTGGACCAGGCGTCCTCTGGGGAACCAGAGCCTCCTGAAGAAGTAGCTGAAGAGGGGGAAGGGTTAGAGACGGGTGGAAAGACGGAGAGAAAGAGTTACAATCGTGCTCTGGAGGATAGTTTGCGGTCTCATAGTCGGTGACTTGAGATTTCAAGTTTAGCGAGGATTGGATGTCTTCAGAGTTGAACATGGTGATGATCGTTGAAAGGAGGGAAAGGAAGGAAAAATCGGATTTAAGTATATTTGAATCACATGCCTTCCCCACACATTACGGAAGTGGTTACAACTTACCCCCAAGTGACCCATATTAAGTAATGAATTGAAACTCCGCATTAGTCAACCGATTTCCTTTTTAGCAGAAGGCTTCTTTTTTCTTCCCCCGTCCCGTCGTCGCCCTGTTCACTCACCACTTGAACATTTTCTGTAATATTTCCCTGTTCTGCCCTTCTGTCAAATGCATCCGGCTCTTCGGAGATCGTCCCGTCTCCAATCTAAACGGAAGAGATCTCACGACCCGCCGCCCGCCCTCCTCCACGTCGTCTCCGCCCACCCCGCCGACACCGCACACCGCCCCGTCGCCGTCGATTCCCCTCCACCGTCCCTCGTCGTCGACGATCATGACGACATCCATCCCCCAAACCCCAAGCGTCGCAGGGTCGACCTCGTCGTAAACTCCCCTGCCCTCCAACCCATATCCTATTCCCGTTTCCCGAGGCGAGGAAGGTCTCCCCTCTCCACCGACCCATCCCTCCCATCCTCCCCCACCAACACCGACACTCAACCCTCCAGTCCCCCTTCTCCCCCCACTCCGTCTTCCTTCCTCTCCCTCTCCTTCCCTCGAAGACGTCGTAACGTCTACACAGAGAACAACGGCAGGATACCCAGTCTTTGGAAATACATATGCGTAGAACGAATAGAGACCATGTACGGTTTTCTCTCTCTCTCTCCTCCTCCCTCTTTATCATTCTCTCAACGTCAACTCTCACCTAGTTACCACAAGTATGGATACGCAAACGTGGTAGCTGCAGAAAATAACCTCTGTTTCCCCTCCACCCAGTTCAACATTTCAACCCCCGCTACGTACCACGCCGACAACGACATGTCCTCATCTCAGGAGGACGACGAAGATGATGATCTCCCCAACCTCGACGACATCGACCATCAAATACTTCAAACCCTCCAAGACCCAGGTCTCCTCGACATTGATGCAATCGGAGAGATCGATCCGGAACTCGTCGACCAATTTTCCTGCTTGGATTCCCAGAAACCCCCTCTCCCCATCCCGTTCCCCCCTCTCTCGTCCATACAGGTCCCTGGTCTTGATTGCACAGTCTCCGACGACGTCGTCATTGGTCCAGTCCATTCCAAACTCAGCCGCGGAAGTAGGGCCAGGTTCGTCACTTCCCTCAGAGGAAATAGCGTCGTCGAATATAGATCTATCGATCAATACCCCTCCGACGACCCCATGGGAAGAGGCACTCCTATCGATGCCCAGCGCCGCGCCGACTGGACCTATATCCCCACATTTCCTCTTGAACAAAACTGGGTCAACCAGGAATGGAATCTTTTCCTTGACAGTATAGTTCGCATCGTAAATCCCCCATGTCCAGTCGTATCTTCTCCCGATAACTATTCAATCACTACCCCTTCATCAAACAACCTTTCAGAAAACCGACTCCAATCCACCAGACAGCAGATTTCCGGTCTCCTCAGAGGCCCTGTTTTCGACGATACCCTTTCTGTCGTGGTCCCTGTCGTGCCGGTTGGCCCCTCAAGTACCCTCAGCTGCGCTCTTGGGTAATACATTATGTCCCGTTGGCCCTTCGTCTTCACCACCTCATTGCTGTCTTCCTCTTTCACTCACGCATGGTGCACTTTTTGAGCTTATATAGTTTCATGTAATCATAAATGTATCCCAGTGCACGGCTGTATAATACAACACCTCCCAGATCTGCCCCTTCTCCGCGTTCACTTCGGTAAAGACTGAGAAGCCAGCCCTCTTGCCTCATTTACCATGGTGCCCAAATTTCCTCCGAACGCGCCTTGCGCGGATAGGCCGCCCAATCCATTCTCGAGTAGCTCCCGAGGATCGTTGACGTACCCGACCGGGTCGACCGCCACACCCTCTGATGCCGCAAGTCGGGAATATGCCGCTTGGTATCCCGCGTTTTGTTCTTCGTGGTCGATCGCCGTCAAGCCTGCATCCGGATCCTCATCTTCACCGGACTTCTTCGCCAAATTCTGAGGGCTAGCAAGCAGTCGATACAACCCTGCGAGAGCTTGGGTCCTATATATTGTAGACCATGATCAGTTTTTTTCGATCTGTGTCCTTGTCTGTTCCTCATCATGCTCACCAGGCACTCGTAAATCCCGGTTTTTGCATTACCCCGCTTTGTATCAACATCCTCACGATCCCAACCGCGACCACTTTCTGGTCCTTGGGAGCTGTCGACGGCAATTGAGGGATGACGAAGTTGATCAGAATTTGAGACCAAAGCCTACACAGTCCCCCACCCTCCATCATTAACCACCACCGCGATCGAATCAGGGCGAGGGAAACTTACCCCGTTTGAATCTGCTCCACAATCTCGATCAAGTAGTCTGGTGAAAGTCCGTCCACGTTGACCCCCATAACGAACGTCAAAAAATAGACGAAGTGATAGACGTATTTATCCGTCTTGCTCGTTTGCAACCTAGTCAGTAAGCTGACGATCACCGCAGGGAAGTACTGCCGGAGGTTCTGTCTACAATATCGTTCAGGTGAAACGATAGCAACAAGAGCACCACGTCGACGCACGGGGGTATGTTCTGAACAACGGCCTGCAGAAGTTCGAACCCCCATCCATCGTTTATCTTCGACGGGATCAATCGTTGTTGGACCACAGCAAGAATAGCCGTGTACTGCCCAGTCTCTACCAACTGTGCAGAGTCCCTGGTTAAGAACGCCTTCAACAACTTGACCAGACCAGGTATACTTCCCTTCTGCTGCCACCCTGCGGGTGTTAGCAAGAAAGGAAGGATCGCCCGGTATTCGTTCGGGACCGACGAAGTGTGCAGTTCCAGCATTTGCCCCAGAACCTGAAATACGTATGGAATATACTCTGACGAGCGGTCTGAATAAATTCTGGATCGGAATCGAAACTGATAATCGCTCACGGTCAATATCTTGCTGGAGTATGAAAGTGAACGGCCCAAACAGTTGTCCCTCGAAGGCGGGGATTGTTGCTGGATTTGCTGCGGTGACGAACCTACACGAACGGGGTGAGTCGCGAACATAAATCGTTCCCCACACCCTTTGACTTGCCTCATGAGGCCTGACAGGCTCTCGAACAGATACTGATCAAAGTTCGGATTGCTCGGATTCTTAGAAGTGACACCAAGAATTCCGACCAATCGTTGCAGGATTCGATCATAGGCCGTGGTGGCTAGTGACTGCCGAGCCGTGAAGATAATCCTCATGGTACCTTGATCACAGAGGTGGCGTGGTTTCATGCGAATAGAACCAGGGAAAAATGTCGGATTTTCACTCACATTTCATCATAAAATCATTTTCGGCAACCTTCTCCGGGCTACCAGCGGACTCCAGCTTGGTTAGCACCGTGTCGATCAACTGGGCGGAGAATGGCTGGATGTCTTCGGGTTTGAAGCTGGGGCATGTGTTAGTGAGAAGAGCCCTAGGATGAGTGACTGTCCCGCCTACAGGACGATATTTTCACGCCTGATGAAGAGGATGCGTTCTATCGCTACTGCCGCATACGTGTACGCCACATAGTTACTGGATCGCAGGTGCTGGGCCAAGTGTGGCAGGACCGTCAGCAACTGATCCTTCGTCAACTGTGTTGCATCCGAGTGAGTTTTGATCCCCTTACTGCATACAAATCGTCCTACCTGGTTCCTGAACGTGTTCAAAAACCTGATAGCGTCAACCTGCAAGATCGGGTGCACGGTCCCTTCAGGAGCCTGGAGGTCCTGGAAGACATTGTTCGAAAAGAATTCGACGACATTGATCCGCGAGTTCGTGGACGTGACCCCTTGCTGAAGAGAGGAAGTAAGGGTGAACGAGTGACCGTTAGAGTAACAATGAATAAACGGACCGCGATTGTCGACCCCCGTGTCGCAATTGCCCCAAGCAGATACACCGCCACATCCTTGGATCGCCAGTTCTCACGAGGGTTGGAGGAATAGGCCTCCAGCCCCTCTTTAATCAATGAGCCAACGACTTCCGTCGTTTCCTCCTCCATCCCGCCAGCCACGAGCGCTTTCAGAACATCAGCGGCAGCCTGCCTACGAGTTACGGCCTCGCTGCCTCCTATTGTGCCTGCAGAAGTCGTTGGGACGGATAGATCTGAGCGGATAAACTCCAGGGGATCGTCTTCGAACTGTTCAATGTCATGATCTACCCGAAAATGGGTTAATATTCCAACAAAGACGCCACCTCAATGCATTGAGCGCTGTACTCACCTCGGAGTCCGATGTTTGGGACAACCACACCTTCGACAAGCACAGAGATCATCCGTTTGTCCGAAAAGTGTTGTTTGTAATGTCCTATCCGGATGGTTGTAGATAGGAACCGCAGGGCCTGGGCGACTAGCTAGGAGAAGAGGATTCAACCAACGAACACCAGCGAATCTTTCCATAGGACTCGACATACATGGTCATCAGACACTCCTGGTAATTTACCGCCACCGAGCAACTCCCAGATCGCTGTCACAAATAACTCTACAGAGCCAGAGCTCTGCAACACTTCTGGATAAAGTTTCGTGTAAAGCTGTCTCAAAAATCAGCGAACATTTCGCACAACTCGTTCAGCGCCTACCTCTGCGATTTCGAGTATTCCGGTCTTGATTTGGGATGGTAGGGACGGTGTCGTGTCATCTGGCTGAGAACCGTAGATCGTGAATCGTCGATTTCGAATATGACAACTCAATTGCCCTTACTTCCGTAGCCAATGATGGGGGGTTCCAAGACAAGAACGTTAAGAACAGGCCCTGGGCTCCAAAGAACTGAACGTGAGAATCCTCAAAGTCCGGGGGCAAATCTTGACAAGTGAGATCGAAGAAAAGGTCGATAAGTATCACTTGAGTCTGAGCGACCAATCCAACATCTCCCTGAAAACTGGGCGAAAACAGTATATTCGCGGTGTGCGAAAGGAGTTGGAGGAAAGGCTTCGCAAATCTCTCGAGGACGTAATTGATCGTTGAGAAAAGGCCATCGGATCGCGTTTCAGCACGCCACGGACGGAATATCGAATGGGCGGTCTCCAAAATGCTGAGGTTGGCGTGGTAATCCTCGTTGGAAAGACGGCCGACAAGTTTCTAAGACGAGAAGTGAGAAGGACGCTTTCACGATCGCAGCGGCGATCCCTGTGTACCAAACGAACTTACATCAATCAGATCTGGCCATCGTCCAGGGAAATCCGACCGCGCTATGAGTGATATCGTTTCTGCAATCTGGGCTCTGAGCACCTTATTGGTAGCAGTTGACAGAGCAATCATCGCCGGCACAAGGTCAGCTCTCAACGTCGCTTTGTCGACCTCTTGAATGGGAGATTCGTCCTATACAGATATCGGTAAAAACTACAGAAAGGGAAATTTCCCCTGTCACTCACGTCCTCCCATCTCGACTTGATTGTATTCTTTAGATACACCGATCCCGCAAGGCGGACTGAGCCATCTTGGGAAGGATCGAGTGCAATGCGGAGGAGGCCTGGGAGGAATGAGGTTTGTGTGCTGCAAGTTGCGAGATTGTGTTCTGCCTGTTTTCTTGTGGATGGATTCAGAGATGCCAACAGCAGTTGAGGCACGTCCGACATGTTCGCGAGTGAGGGTGGGAATCGGAGGAAGATAGAGGAACGCGTCGGTCACGAGACTCGAAGATCATGATTGAGGATCGGCAACCCAGCCAGGTATATGTGCGTATGTCCGATACATCGTACAGTGCGAAAGGAATGAAACAGACGCGAAGAGAAAGTAAAGCGAAATAGGGTGTCTCGATGCTGGTTCTGAAGACACAGCCACCGCGTTGGTACATGTGGGTAAACATGTTGTGCATAACTAAATGGTCACCTATAGATACAACTGCATGTATGGTTCGAACAATAAGATGTGGGCGAAGCGTTGTAGATGTCTAGACACACTAATAGAACGGGACTAACCGTAACCTCGTTGGGAGGTACCGTTCGTCAATCGCTATAATATTCCATAGTCTTTAAGGGCGTTCTGGAGAATGGTTTCTTTGACGGCCGCAAACACCAAACGTATGTTAGAAGTATCAGTTGCCTGCGTCAAACTGGAAAAACTTGCGCTATTGAGCTCACGATCACGCGGGGCGAACGAGATGGAACGCACTGCGGGTAGACACTCAATCGCGCACGATTGGCTTGCATGAATCTCCATAGGATGTACTTTGCCGCTTTATTGATATCAGAGCCGCCGGTATACTCCGGAAAGTACCGTTCCAGTGGAACCTGTAAGATTCTGTCACTTCGGGGCCAGCAGGATGGTTTGTGAAATTGGTGTGCCTTTGGAAGTTTGTTGCGGAACACGTCGATCTTGTTCATAAACAAGATTATCGAGGTCCGTAGGAACCAACGCGAGTTTATGATTGAGTCGAAAAGCTCGAGGGATTCCGCCATACGATTCTATCGCGGGTAGAGTGAGAACCGCTACGTGAGATACGGAACACCTGTGACGGACCTGGCTTCGCTGCTCAAGTAGTACCTGATCGTACTCGCTCAGCGCAGTGCAAAAGATAATGCTTGTCACGCTCTCAAAACAATGAATCCACTTCTTTCGCTCGGAACGCTGGCCCCCGACATCGAACATGTGAATTCTAAGTGGCATCAGTCGGCTTTCGTAGGAAATCTCGACCAGAACCACACATACGACAGGGGTGGCACGTTAAACCTTGTTTCCACAATCCCCGTGCTCTTCTGTCGGCACCTCAGGACGTCCTTCTCGGTGGGTATGTAATTAGGGTTTCCGATTCTCTCGGCTTCGGTGAAAAAGCTGCGTCGTGAGGTCACAATCATGAGAAGAACCGAAAGAGTAAATGAGACGCACTAGCTTGCGCTGTCCATGAGGTAAAACTCGCTACTGTGGTAATCAATGATCTGGGGAATAACTGGGTCACGCCACAGCCGGTGGATAGACGAGGCAAGTTGCTCGGGAAAGCGGAAGTTGGAGCCTATGGTTGAAAGGTCTATGGTATAATATGCAATTTGTTCTGCGCTTGCCTGGGGTATTGGCTGTCATGTCAGTGAGTGCATGTGGCTGGATAAAAAGGTGTCGTACGCGGTTCTGAGGGTCCGCAGGCTCGATAGATAGTTTGTGCATCGCGAGGACAATAGCCTGTGCGCTTTCCAATAGGTTGTGGTAGATAGCGGTCCGGTAAGAAATGCGCTCCTCGACCGAGAAACCATTTTGGTGAATGATCTTCATTTGTTTGACAACCGTTGACTTTCCAGATTCTCCCGAACCTGCGTTTATGGGGCGGTTCGTGTTAGCTTCGTGGGGAGGCGCAGCAAGAGAGGCCATCCTTTACCGAGTAAGAGGATCTTGCATTCTTTCTTGAACTTTTTGGAGTCCTCTTCAATAATCCGGTCGATGTTGGCAGAGCGTAGAGACGCTTCTCGATCTTGAGTGGCGGATGAACAGTTGCCCATGACCGACCGTACGAGAGCGCCAAAGTGTAGTGGTTACAAGGGTATGGTTGTGGCGCAGCCGCAAGAGATGATACAGAAAAGAAAGGAAGAGGAATAGGATGCGATTTCAAGGGTGTCGACCCTTCGCGCCTTTGTTAAAGTTAGAGCGCAGGCATAAAAGGCGTATTTAGAAGGCACAAGCGCAGCGGATCAAAGAGCGTTTGTTTTGGTCAAAGCTAT
>Ga0307514_10005832_pt1 | contig 10877 bp, 7 predicted proteins | sample 16_EM_MG_FD_203088 | JGI IMG/M metagenome (GOLD analysis project Ga0307514, IMG submission 203088) | Populus trichocarpa ectomycorrhiza microbial communities from riparian zone in the Pacific Northwest, United States - 16_EM | ecosystem: Host-associated > Plants > Roots > Unclassified | place... | reverse complement strand
GGCGTGGCACCCGACGGGTGTCACGCCCTTCTGCTCTGCGCTGAGCTTCTATCGCGACAGCCGCGCCACCTCGGCGTCGATGTCGGCCTCGGTCACGTATCCGCGTGAGCTGCCGTAGGCAGCGCTCGCCTTGACGGCCGCGCCGATGCCCATGCCGGCAATCGGCCAGATTGGCCAGAAGTAGTAGGTGTGTCCAGAGGTGACGGCGGTGGCTGCCCAGATTGCGATGACGAGGGCAGAGACTCCGAACCAGACGAGCAGGTACTGGCGCAGGTCGACGCGGGCCTGAAGGCGGGCGGTGGCGATGTCGCGAAGGTCGTTGGTATCCATGGCTTCACGGTAGAAGCGCTGGGTGCCTCGCTGCCTCGACCAACTGGTTGATTCTCACCTCAACGAGTCGGATACCATGGATGCTGCGAAGGGGAGTATCCCGATTCGCCGTGAACGTCAGCACGGGCTTCAGCGCTGCAGCCCCGGACACGGCGGCATCCACCAGACAGGCCACCGGATGCGGGAGAGACTTTCAAGCCCTCCCACGCCCATTTCGAACCGCAAAGGCTCCCGTGCTCCCTCTGATCCGCACCGCAACCGAGGCCGCAGGCTCCGGCACCGTCATCCCCGTCTGGTTCGAGGTGACGTCGCTCGTCGTCGTCGTGGCGATTCTCATCGCCGACCTCGTGCTCGCATACAAGCGCCCGCACATCCCGTCCACGCGCGAGTCGGGTCTCTGGGTCGGCTTCTACGTCGGCCTTGCACTCGTCTTCGCCGGCCTGCTGTTCGCGATCGGGGATGCGGACCACGCCGTCGAGTTCATCGCCGGCTGGGCGACGGAGTACAGCCTCAGCATCGACAACCTGTTCGTCTTCGTCATCATCATGGCGCGGTTCTCTGTGCCGAGGAAGTACCAGCAGGAGGTGCTCATGGTGGGCATCATCATCGCGCTCGTGCTGCGCGGCATCTTCATCCTGCTCGGTGCGGCGATCATTGAGAGCTACAGCTTCGTCTTCTACCTTTTCGGCGCGTTCCTCGTCTACACGGCCATCCGCCAGGCCTTCGAGAACCACGACGACATGGAGGAGACGGAGAACGGCGTCATTCGCTTCCTTCGCAAGCGCGTGGCGATCACCGACACCTACGACGGCGCGAAGCTCACGACCGTCATCGACGGCAAGAAGGTGTTCACGCCGATCCTCGTGGTGTTCATCGCCATCGGCACCACCGATCTCGTGTTCGCCCTCGACTCGATCCCCGCGATCTTCGGCATCACCCAGAACGCGTTCATCGTCTTCACCGCCAACGTCTTCGCCCTCATGGGCCTTCGTCAGCTCTACTTCCTGCTCGGCGACCTCATCGACAAGCTCGAGTACCTGCACTACGGAATCGCCTTCATCCTCGCCTTCATCGGTGTGAAGCTCTTCTTCCACGCGCTCCACGAGAACGAGCTGCCCTTCATCAACGGCGGAGAGCACGTCGATTGGGCTCCCGAGATCAGCACCGGGCTGTCGCTCGCGGTCATCATCGCGTCCATGGCGGTCGCCACCGGGGCGAGCCTCATCAAGATCCGCATCGACAGGGCGAAGGAGAACACCCCGACAGAATGACCCGCGTGTGGGGCATACCGGGATCGTTCGCGCACTTGTAGCGTTGACCGCAGGGAACGCGCAATGGCGCCCTGAATGAACCCGGGGGAGGGCTCATCCGCATGATTTGTATTGAATGCAGTCAAGCTGTAGATCCGCGCACTGGCTATTGCACAGCGTGTGGCGTCTGGTCGCTTGACCTTGCAGCATCGGGGGCGATGCCGCGCTTCGGGGCAGCGGCATCAGGTCAGGGTGCCCAGCAGCCTGCCCCGCAGGCCGCGCGCACCACCATGCCGACGATCCCGGAATGGGGTCCGGCCGAACCGGCCGAGGCCGAGTGGGACCTTCCTCCTGCACCAGCGCCCGAGCGTCCGGTGTACGAGGCGCCGCCGACCGGCTTCGAGTCAGCGCCGCCGCCGATGGCACCGCCCGCCTTCCGGGCGGCCGTGCCGACCGTCGAGCCAACGCCTGAGCCGGTGGCGACTCCTCCCGCTGCTCCGGCCTTCGCTGCTCCGACCTTTGCCGCTCCATCCTTCGCCGTTCCGGAGTTCCCCACCGCTCCGGCGCCGACGTTCGCTGCCGCGGATTTCCCCACCGCTCCGACGCCGACAATCGACGACCTGTTCGGCGAGCCCTCGCACATGCCGGCGCCAGCGGCTCCCGCCCCGGCTCTTCCCTTCGCCTTCCTGCCGCCGCCGCGCGCATCCGATGTCGCGCAGCCTGCGGTCGACGAGTCGCGCAGCGCCCAGGACTACGACGCCGACCCAGAGCTGACCATGATCGCCTCCCGTCGCGGCAAGACGAAGTTCTGGACCCTCGACCTTCCCGACGGCAGCGTCGAGGTCGTCGTTGGCAGTGTCATCGTCGGTCGCGCTGCGTCGCCGGTGCCCGGCCGGGTGGGCGCTCGCCTTCTCTCGATCGAGGACCCGACGCGCTCCGTGTCGAAGAACCACGCGATCTTCACCGACGAGAACGGCGTTCTGCTCGTCGAGGACCTTGGCTCGATGAACGGCATCGTCGTCACCCGCGCCGACGGTCACGAGACCGAGTTGTCTCCCGGGATCCGGCTGCGACTCGACCACGGGTCGACGGTCGAGCTCGGCGATCTCCTGCTGACGGTCTACAAGAACTGAGCTGTGAGTAGGTGTGACGTTCTAACCCCCGGTTTATTGGTACTTTAGAGCCGAACTCAACTTCGAACGGAGCCCGCGTGCAGACCACCGCGACGATCGCGAGCGCCCAGGCGACCTCGAGTGTCGTCGTGAGTGCCGCATCCGACACCGGGATGGTGCGCTCCGTCAACGAGGACAGCTACCTCGCCGCCGGGCCGATCTTCCTCGTCGCCGATGGAATGGGCGGCCACAACGCCGGCGACCAGGCGAGCCAGGCCGTGCGGCAGACCTTCAGCACTGCGTTCCCCGACGATGTTCCGGCGACCACCGCCGGCGTGCTCGCCGCGATCAAGAGCTCCAACATCGCCGTGCGCGCGATCTCCGGTGACGACGGCGTCGGCCGCTCGATCTCCGGCACGACCCTCGCCGGCGTCGCCCTCGTCGCCTCCGGCGACTCCGGACTGCTGCACTGGATGGCCTTCAATATCGGAGACTCCCGTATCTACTCGTGGGACGGCCGGTCGCTCGTGCAGCTGAGCGTCGACCACTCCGCGGTGCAGGAGCTCGTCGAGGCGGGCGTCATCACCGACGAGGAGGCGATCCTCCACCCCGACCGCAATGTCATTACGCGCGCGATCGGTGCGAGCGACCATGTCGACGCCGACGTGTGGCTGCTGCCGGCCAACCGGCGTCAGTCGTTCCTCATGTGCTCCGACGGGCTCACGAAGGAGCTCGGCGACGAGCAGATCGCGCGCATCCTCGCGGAGCACCCCGACGACCCCGAGGGGCCGAGTCTCGCCGAGGTGCTCGTCGAGGCCGCGCTCGCGGCGGGCGGCCGCGACAACGTGACGGTGGTCGTCGTCGAGTCGATCACCACCGGCTCCGCCATGGACTCCGACAATGACGAGACCGTCGACCGCGTCGCGCTCTTCGAAGACACCAGACCCAGGAGCTGACAGTCGTGCTGAGATTCACCCCGGCCGAGGCTGGCACGCTGCTCGCCGTCGTCTCCGGTGCCCGCGCCCTCCTCGTGCGCATGGCCGACGAGGCCGCCACCGTCGACGCGCTGTGGGATGCCGTCTCGACCGGTGCCAACATCCAGGCCGTCGTCGAGGCGCTGGCCTCCGGCGGGCTGTTCAGCACGCCGCCCTTCGCCCTGTTCGAGGCGACCACCGGTTCTCCCACAGCCGGGTTCACGATCACCTGCATCGTGCGCGGCGACATCCCGCTCGAGCTGACGACCCTGTCGGGCACCGAGACCGTCGACGCCTCCGGCGTGACGACGTGGGTGGAGCGCAGTGTCGCAGGCGTCGTCGCCTTCCAGGCGGGCACGCCGGCCGGCACCTCCGCGCTGCCCGTTGTCGGCGCCGCAGCCTGGGCATCATCCATCGCCTGGACAGCGGGCGCGTCGACCGCCGCTCCGACCGCAGCCGTTTCGAGTGCCGCCGCCCGGCCGATCATCCCGTCGGCGGTGCCAGCAGCCGCGGCTCCGGTAGCTCCAGCCACGATCGCCTCCGTCCCTGAGCCCGCGCCCGTGCCCGTAGCGGAACCGCCGCAGGCACCGGCCCCGCAGATCCCGGAGCACACGATCGCGGCCCAGACCGTGACGAGCAGCGCGATCGACGACCTCGTCGCTGCGGCATCCGCGGCGGCGGCGCCCCAGCCCGAGACGCCGGGGTCTGGCTACGACAGCCTGTTCGAAGAGACCATGATGCGAAGCATCGAGGATGCCGCGGTGCGTCCGCCGAGCGAGGACGACGACCACGGCGACGCCGCCGCGACGCCGCCAGCATCCGGCGATGCCGCGAGCCACGACACCGCGGGCGACCACGACGGCATGACCGTCATGAGCGGCGACATCGCCAAGCTGCGCGCCAGCCGCCGGGGCCGAAAGGCCGCCGCGAGCGACGCGGCCGTCGAGGCCCCCGTCGCGTACACCCTCGCGCTCTCCACCGGCGGTGTCGAGTCGCTCGACGGGCTCGCCCTCGTCGGCCGGTCGCCGAGCGTCAGCAAGGTCTCGGGAGGCCAGGTGCCCAAGCTCATCGCGATCCCAGGCGACCAGGACATCTCCCGCAACCACGTGCAGTTCGCTGTCGAGGGAGGCACTGTCGTCGTCACCGACCTGCACTCGCGCAACGGCACGACGATCACCCTCCCCGGCAAGTCGCCACAGCTGCTGCGCCAGGGCGAGTCGACCTCCGTTCTCGTCGGCACGGTCGTCGACCTCGGTGGCGGCGTCACGATCACGGTCGGGCACGAGCAGTGAGGCGCGCGGCCTCGGTTCCCCCCGAGCTGAACGGCTACGAGTTCGTCAAGCCCCTCGGCACCGGCGGGTTCTCCGACGTCTTTCTCTACGAGCAGAAGCTGCCGCGCCGCAAGGTCGCGGTCAAGGTGCTGCTGCTCGACGAGCTCAACGCAGCCACTCGGGCATCCTTCGTCGCCGAGGCGAACGTCATGGCGCAGCTCTCGGCGCACCCGTACATCGTCTCGATCTTCCACGCCGACGTGGCGGCCGACGGCCGTCCGTACTTCGTCATGGAGTACTGCTCTGGTCCGAGCCTCGGTGACCGGTACAAGCGTGAGAACTTCGGCGTCGCCGACGCCCTCCGCACCGGCGTGCGACTCTCGAGCGCGATCGCCACGGCGCACGGGGCAGGCATCCTGCACCGCGACATCAAGCCGGCCAACGTGCTCACCAATGACTACGGCTGGCCAGCGCTCACCGACTTCGGTATCTCGTCGACGGTCGAGGGTGAGCTGCCCGTGCACACGACAACCCTGTCGGCGGGCGGCTCGACCGGTACGGCGGGAACCACGGAGAGCCAGTCCGTCGGCATGAGCGTGCCGTGGTCGCCGCCCGAGATGTTCGAGGACGACCCGCAGCCCGACGTGCGCAGCGACGTCTTCTCGCTCGCCGCGACGATCCACACCCTGCTCGCCGGCCGCACCCCGTTCGAGATCCCCGGTCGTTCCAACGGCACCCTCGACCTCATCGGCCGCATCGAGCGCGGTGCCATCACGCCCATCGGTCGCGACGACATTCCCCGCTCGCTCACCGCCGTGCTGCAGAAGGGCATGGCGTCTCGACGCGTCGACCGCTTCGCCACGGCTATCGAGTTCGCCCGTGCGCTGCAGCGCGTCGAACTCGAGCTGGGCTACTCGCCGACCACCATCGAGGTGCCGAACATCGATGTCGTCGAGGTCGAGCGCCCTGCCGCAGGCGGTGAGGACGAGACGCGGGTACGCTCCGTCTCGACCATCGCGGCGCAGCCGGTGGTCGCACCGATCACCCCGCCGGCGTCCTTCGACGCGGATGCGACGCAGCTGCGAGGTGTCACGAGCGTTCCGCAGGCGCCAGCGCCGTCATCCAGCCCGCCTCGCACTGAGGAGGCGATCGGTGAGACGGTCGTGCGGCCCAAGCGCGCCGAGCCCGTTGCCGAACCGGAGCCGGCTCCCGCCGTCGAGCAGCCGAAGTCGCGCCGCGGGCTCATCATCACGGTGCTCTCGATCGTCGGCGTGCTGGCCATCGGGGGCGTCATCGCGGCGACGGTCATGTCGGGCGCCGGTGCGCGGGAGGACGACCCAGAGACGTCGCCGAAGCCGCCGACCGGTGGCAGCGCCATCATCTCCGACACTGTGCCGACGCCCGTCGACGGCGTGGCCACCCCGTCTGCCGACGGCACGACGGTCACCTTCACCTGGGTCAACCCCGACCCGAAGGACGGCGACACCTTCCGCTACGCCCTCTCGGAGAACCCGACGGAGATCAAGCCCGTCGACTCGGCGAGCTTCACCCGCGAGACCGCGGCCGGACCCGTCTGCGTCGACGCCTATGTGGCGCGCGCCGGCAAGTTCAGCGTCGAGCCGCTCACCATCTGCTACCCCGATGCCGGATGAGCGACGCCGTCACGAGGCTCTGGGTCGACTATGTCGGGGAGCGGTATGACATCCCTGCCGGCGGCGACGGCCTGACCATCGGCCGCGAGGCCGACCTCTCCATCGACGACAACCCGTACCTTCACCGCGTCTTCCTCACCATCACGGAGGAGTTCGGCCTGTGGTGGCTCTCGAACACCGGAAGCCTGCTGGCGGCGACGGTGACGGATGCGACCGGCCAGGTGCAGGCATGGCTCGCGCCCGGCGCGAAGCTGCCGATCGTGTTCGAGACCATGCACGTCATCTTCAGTGCAGGATCGACGACTTACGACTTCACCATCCACTCGGCAGAGGACTACTACAACACGTCGGCTGCGGCGACTCACACGGCGGGGACCACGACGATGATGCCGGTGTCGCTGACCTCGAGCCAGCGGCTGCTGGTGCTCGCGCTATCGGAGCACGTGCTGCGCCCGAGCCAGCCGGGTCGCGGCGTCATCCCGAGCTCCGCCGAAGCCGCCGAGCGGCTCGGCTGGAGCATGACAACCTTCAACCGCAAGCTCGACAACGTGTGCGACAAGCTCGACAAGCTCGGTGTCCAGGGCCTCCGCGGCGGCAAGGGAAAGCTCGCAACGAGCCGCCGCTCGCGGCTTGTCGAGTACGCGGTGGCCAGCCACCTCGTGAGCACCGACGACCTGCCGCTGCTGGAGGCCGACACCCGCTCGGCTTCCTCTGCCTCGGAGTAGGCGTCACTCCCGAATGGGGGTCGCCAGCCGGAGGAAAAGTCATGTTACGGTTCTCTCAGAACCACGGCGTGCTGGGCTCCCCTCGGGGCCACCGAGAGTCTAGGGAGTCTGCGTAGTGGGAGTCAGGTGGTGGACGCGCGGCCGCAAGGCTGTCGCCTCGGTGACGGCGATAGCGATCGCCGTCGGCGTGCCGCTCGGTGCGGCGATCCTGCACCACGGCTTCCCGGTCACCGACGTTCAGCTGCAGACGAAGGATGTCTGGGTCACCAACGGCGACGACATCCTGGCTGGGCGCCTCAACCGCCAGATCGAGGAGCTCGACGCCTCCGTCGCCGCGGCGACTCCTGCGCTGGATGTCGTGCAGAACGGCACCGCCGTCTTCCTCTTCGACACCACGGCCGGCACCCTCGAGCGTGTGGACCCGGCGTTCACCCGCCTCACCGAGCGGGTCGACCTGCCGAACGACGCGGTGGTGCGCCTCGGCGGCACCACCCTCGCGATCCTCGACGAGGAGAAGGGCTCGCTGTGGCTCGTCGACGTCGCGAGCGCCCTCGACTTCGATCCCGTCGACGAGCCCGTGCTCGAACTCGGGCGGGACGCCCAGGTGGCGGTCTCGCCCAGCGGCACCGTCTTCGCGACCTCCCCGTCGACGACGTCGCTGTTCACCATCGCCAGCGTCGGGGCCAAGCCGGTGAAGACGGCATTCCCGGTGGCGGGGGAGCACCAGCTCGCCGCGGTCGGTGAGACTGCCGTCGCGCTCGACGTCGACAACAACGCGATCGTGCGTGCCGACGGATCCACCACCGATCTTGGCGACGACACGGGGCTCCGGCTGCAGCAGTCGGGTGCGGAGTCGGGCTCCGCCCTCGTTGCCACCGGCGACAGCCTGCTGCGGATTCCCCTCTCCGGCGGCGCGATCGAGACCGGCGCGACCACGATCCCCTCGCCGATCGGCGACCCCGACGGCGTCTCCGCTCCGGTGTTCCTCGACGGCTGCGCCCACGGTGCGTGGGGCGGCGCCCAGCAGTACATGCTGTGGTGCGATGGCTCCGAGCCGCAGACCTCGGCGATCGAGCAGCCGACGAAGGGCTCGAGGCTCGAGTTTCGAGTCAACAAGTCGGTCATCGCCCTGAACAACCTAGACAACGGCAACGTCTGGCTGGTCGACAACGAGATGCGCCTCGTCGAGAACTGGGACGAGGTGACCCCGCCGCTCGAGGACGAGACCGAGGAGGGCGACGAGAAGTCGTCGACCCAGTCGTTCGAGGACACCCTCGCCGAGCGCACCGACACCAACCGACCGCCGGTCGCGAAGGATGACGACTTCGGTGCCCGTTCCGGTCGCACCACGATCCTTCCCGTCATCGAAAACGACAGCGACCCCGATGGAGACGTGCTCGCCGTGTCGTCGACGAGCGATGTCGACCCGAGCCAGGGCATCCTCGACCTCATCGACGGCGGCCGCGCCCTGCAGTTCACCCCGGCTCCCGGAGCCTCGAACGCGTCGTTCCGCTACACGATCAGCGACGGCCGTGGCGGCATCGCCGAGACCACGGTCTCGGTGCGGGTCGTGCCATCGACGCAGAACGCCGCTCCGGTCGAGAAGCGCACGACGAGCGTCGGCCTCGAGGTCGGCAGCACCCTCACCTACAACGTGCTGACCGACTGGATCGACCCGGATGGCGACGACCTCACCCTGGTCGGCGCGAGCCCCGTGAGCGGCGACGAGGTGCGCTATACGCCCGACGGCGTCATCACGTTCCAGAGCCGCACCGCGGAGCTCGGCGAGAAGGAGGTGCGGCTCACCGTCAGCGATGGCATCGTCGAGTCGACTGGCACCTTCATCGTCGACATCGCCGCCCCCGGCAGCCTGACGCCGATCGGAACGCCCGACTTCGCCGAGACCTTCGTCAACGAGACGGTCTCTGTGTCGCCGCTGCTCAACGACATCTCGCCCTCGGGAGCGCAACTGGCCCTCGTCGGGGTCGACGAGGCACCGACGAACCTTCAGGTCACCCCGAAGCTTGCCAAGGAGTCGATCACCTTCTCCTCGAGCGTGGCTGGCACCTACTACGTGATCTACTCGCTCAGCGCCGGCCCGGCGACGAGCATCGGCCTCATCCGCATCGACGTCAAGGCCGACCCGGATGCCCCGCTGGCCCCCATCGCCGTCAAGGACACCGCCTACCTCCGCCCCGGTGAGCCGACCGTCATCCGGGTGCTGGCAAACGACGTTTCGCCGTCCGGACTCGTGCTCGCGGTGCAGGGAATCGACACCGAGTCGACCAATGGCGCCCTGTCGGTCGAGGTGCTCAACAACACCGTCATCCGTGTGACCTCGTCTGCCGCCCTCACCGAGCAGACCCAGTTCACCTACACGGTCTCCGACGGCGTGCTCACCGCGCTCGCGGGCGTGACCATCGTGCCGGTTGCCCCGATCACCAACCGCCAGCCTCCCGTCGCCCTCGACGACGACGTGCGGGTGCGCGCCGGCGACTTCGTCAGTGTCGACGTGCTCGCCAACGACTACCACCCCGATGACTCGCAGGTGCTGCTGCAGCCGGAGCTCGCCGACGTCTCGCAGCTCGGCGAGGGCATCGCCTTCGTCAACGACCAGCGCGTGCGCTTCCAGGCGCCGACGAAGCCGGGCGTGCACAGCGTTATCTACCGCATCGCCGACCAGTTCGGCGAATCGGCGACAGCCACCGTGACGTTTACCGTGCTCGAGCGCGACGAGGAGTCCAACCAGCCGCCGGTGCCGGAGCTGCAGATCGCCCGGGTGTTCGCCGGCGCGACGGTGACGATCATGGTGCCGCTCGACGAGATCGACCCCGACGGCGACTCGGTCGTCGTCACGGCCATTGCGTCCCCGCCGACGATGGGCCAGCTCGGCGAGCTGACACCGAACTCGGTGCAGTACACGGCGCGTGCCGACGCGGGCGGAACCGACGTGTTCACCTACGAGGTGCAGGACACCTTCGGAGAGAAGGCGATCGGCACCATCAAGGTCGGCGTCATCCCGCTGCCTCCCGTCAGCGACCCGCCGAACGCGGTCGACGACAGCGTCGAGATCAAGCCGGGGCGCACGGCGTCGGTCGCCGTGCTCGCGAACGACTCCGACCCATCCGGGTTCGACCTCAAGGTCTCGCCCGTGCTTCCCGAGGTCGACAAGGGCATCACGGCAGAGGTTGACGACAACAAGGTCGTCATCGAGGCACCGGAGGTCGAGGGCACCTTCACGGTGCGCTACAGCATCGACAACAGTCACGGCGGCGTCGACACCGCCTTCGTGCAGGTGCGGGTGACCAAGGATGCCAAGCCGGTCTACCCGACGGCTGCCGACTACTACGTGCCGCTCGCCGACATCATCTCCGGCGACGGGGAGGTCGTGGTCTCCCTCGACGGACTCGTGTCGAACCCAGCCGGCCGTGACGACGAGCTCGTCATCAGCCTCTCCGGCCCCAACGCCGAGCTCGGCGTGATCGACCGCGACACCCAGTCGATCACCGTGCGGGCCTCGGAGCTGCGCAGCGCCATCGCCTACACGGTGACGAACGAGATCG
>Ga0307514_10005831_pt1 | contig 10877 bp, 11 predicted proteins | sample 16_EM_MG_FD_203088 | JGI IMG/M metagenome (GOLD analysis project Ga0307514, IMG submission 203088) | Populus trichocarpa ectomycorrhiza microbial communities from riparian zone in the Pacific Northwest, United States - 16_EM | ecosystem: Host-associated > Plants > Roots > Unclassified | place... | reverse complement strand
GTCTCCGTTTCGCTCCTCGAGGGCAGCTACGAACTGCGCACGCGCGCCGTATTCGATGCCTCGGTCGACATCGCCGATGCCCGTCGCGTCGTCACCGACGCGTTCGCCACCCTCGTGCCCGCTGCAGGTATCTCTGTGACGGTCGGAGTCGCCAACGCGACGCTCGATGAACTGACAGACGAGCGAATTGCCTTCGTTCGGGCAATGATCGGTGCTGCCGAGGTGACCAAGGTGGAATTCGGCGCCTTCGGCTCCGACGCCCCCGACTTCACCGTGACGGGCTCTGCCGCATCGTGGGCGGCGGCGAACGATGCGGTCATCGCGACCCTCGCCGAGCCGTCGCTCGGACATTGGACCTTCGGGGAGCAACGGGCTCAGGCTCCCGCACTGGCAGCGGGCGACCCCTATCGCAGCCTCATCCCCAGCCTGTTGTCTCTGACGGAGACCCGGTCCATCACCTACGCCGAGGGCGAGCTGCTGGTCGACCTGGACTCTGACGTTGGCGATGCGGAGCTGTCGATGCTGGTGACGGCCATACGACAGTCTGGACTCGCGTCCACGATCGTGCTCAGCCTCCGCTCGCACGACGACGATGACGAGCGACACCGCTGGGCGAAAGTCGTCGACGGCGCGATCTTGCCCGGCGAGTCCGACTCCACATTCTCCGACCTCGGCGAGCGATTCACTGCGATCTGGTCGCGATAAGCGACAAGGGAGGAGGATAGATTCATGGAACAGGACAGCGCGACCGGCTACGAGATCGCATCCATCGGAGCCCTCGACGAGTGGCGCGGCCATTTCGGCGGGTTCACCGAGGCCAAGTCCCGTGACGGTCGCCGCGTCATCGACCACGAGCTGGCGATGCAGTTCATCGGCCTGACGGCCAACGCGCTGCTGCCCGGCGAGCAGGCGGGCTACTGGCACGCGCACTCCCGCATCGAGGAGCTCTACGTCTTCCTTGAGGGGCAGGGACAAATGGGCCTCAACGACGACCTCGTCGAGGTCGGCCCCGGCTCGGTCGTGCGAGTTGGACAGGATGTCTGGCGCACCTGGCGAGCGCTCCCCGACAGCCCCGGCGAGCTGCGCTGGCTCTGCATCCGCGCCGGCGGCGAGCTCTTGCCGGAGTTCCCGAACGACAGCACGCGCGACGAGACGCGGGCGATGCCCTGGGGCTAGAGAAGTCGAGCTGGTGGCAAGTGAGGGATTCGAACCCCCGAAGTTGAAAACGTCTGATTTACAGTCAGATCCCTTTGGCCGCTTGGGTAACTTGCCGCGGGCGCCTCCGACCGGGTGTGTTCACCAGACCGAACGCGCTGAACAAGGATAGCGCGGAAACGCGGTCTCCAAATCACTCGGGCCGCCGATAGTATCGGCTGACCGAGGAAGGTGTCGCGCAGTGCCCGGAATCAACGAAGTCGCAGAGCTCGCCGGCGTCTCAACGGCGACGGTGTCGCGTGCGCTGAGCGGCAAGCAGCACGTCTCGCCGGCCACGCGGGAGCGCGTCGCCGCGGCCGCCGCAGAGCTCGGCTACGTCGTGTCGTCGAATGCCTCGAGCCTCGCGACCGGACGCACCAAGAACGTCGGTGTCGTCATCCCGTTCCTCAATCGCTGGTTCTACAGCTCGGTCATCGAGGGGGCAGAACAGGCACTGCTCAGCCACGGCTACGACCTCACCCTCTACAACCTCAGCGGCGGGGGCGACGAGCGCCGCAGCGTGTTCGAGCACTTCCTGCTGCGAAAGCGCGTGGATGCCGTCATCGCCATCTCGCTCGAACTGACCGCCAACGAGGTGACGAGGCTGCTCGACCTCGGCAAGCCCATCGTCGGCATCGGCGGCCCGCTACCGGGTGTGCGCACCCTCAGCATCGACGACGTCGCGGTCGCCCGGCTCGCCACGGAGCACCTGCTCTCGCTCGGCCACCACTCGATCGCCCACATCGGCGGCAACAAAGACCTCGAGCTCGACTTCCACCTGCCGACGAACCGCCGCGTCGGCTACGAGACCGCGCTCGAGGCCTTCGGCATCCCGATCGAGCCGGAGCTGTTCCAGCCGGCCGACTTCACCATGCGCGGCGGCTACCAGGCGGCGAAGCAGCTTCTCGGCAACCCGCGACGGCGGCCGACCGCGATCTTCGCGGCCTCCGACGAGATGGCCATCGGTGCGATCCTCGCCGCGAAGGACATGGGGCTTCGCGTTCCGGAGGACATCTCGGTCGTGGGCGTCGACGACCACGAGCTCAGCGACTTCTTCGGCCTCAGCACCGTCGCTCAGTACCCCGACCTGCAGGGGCGGCTCGCGGTCGAGATCCTGATGGACCAACTGCATCCCGGACTTCGCGAACTCGGCTCGCTCAACACCCCGCTCGGCTTCGACCTGATCGTGCGCTCGAGCACGGCTCGGCCGCAGCACTAGCCCGCGTAGTCCGTCGCCGCCTCGGCGACCGTCGTGATGTACGCGGTCGCGTTGTTGTACGAGGTGATGGCGGTGCGCCATCCTGCCTCCGTCGCCATGTCGGCGCCGGAGCGGCACAGGTAGGCAGCGGTCGAGGTCACCGCGTCGTCGATGTTCTGCGGATCTTCAACGCCGTCACCGCCCGCGTCGTTGTGCCAGTTGCGCCAGGTCTGCGGAATCAGCTGCATCGGTCCGACAGCGCGATCGTGCTCCGTGTCGCCGTCGATGGCGCCGTCGTCGGTGTCGGTCACGACATCCGTCGACCCGCCGTCGAGGGCGACGCCGATGATCGGCGGATAGACCGTACCGTCGGTCTGGATGCTCGACCCGCCGTGCGTGCCGTGCCGGCTCTCCGCCCAGCCGATGCCCGCGAGCGTGTTCCACGAGAGTCCGCACCCGGGGTTGGACTGCGCGCTCGCCATGGCCGCCGCCGCGTACGCGGCGAGAGCACGCTGCGGGATGCCGGTCTCCTCCGATTTCGTCGCCAGCCACTCGGCATCGGCGAGCGTCGCAAACCCGGCGGGAGCGGCGGAGGGCACCGGCTGCTCCGCCGGCGGACCCCAGCGGGCCGCCTCCTGCGGGAGGAGCCCGGGTGCTGAGACGGTGCGCGGGGCGAGCACGACGAGCGCCGCGAGAACCCCGAGGATGACGAGGGAGGCGCCAAGCGCGACCCAGAGGAGTGCGCGCGGCTGCATCCGTTCGTTCTACCATGTGCATATGGCAGATTCCTCATTCGACATCGTCAGCAAGGTCGACAAGATGGAGGCGGAGAACGCCGTCAACCAGGCCCAGAAGGAGATCGCCACGCGATACGACTTCAAGGGCGTCGGCGCATCGGTCGAGTGGAGCGGCGAGAAGCTGCTGCTCAAGGCGAGTGCGGAGGAGCGGGTGAAGGCGGTTCTCGAGGTTCTCGAGGCCAAGTTCATCAAGCGCGGCATCACGCTGCGCAGCCTCGACTCCGGCGAGCCGTTCCCGAGTGGCAAGGAGTACCGCATCGAGGTGTCGCTCAAGAACGGCATCTCGAGTGAAGACGCCAAGAAGATCAGCAAGGTCATCCGTGACGAGGCGCCCAAGAGCGTGAAGTCGCAAATCCAGGGCGACGAGCTTCGCGTGCAGTCCAAGAGCCGCGACGACCTCCAGGCGACCATGGCGTTGCTGAAGGGCAAAGACCTCGAGGTCGCCCTGCAGTTCGTGAACTTCAGGTAGTCGCGGGTGGACGTTGTCTGGCTCGCGACGGTCGCGGCCTACCCGATACTCGTCCTCGTCGTCGACATGGCCATCCGGGTTCTCGCGGTCATCTACATCCCGCGCAACCGTCGCCCGCAGACCGCGCTCGCCTGGCTGGTGCTCATCTTCGCGCTTCCCGTTCCCGGCATCCTGCTGTTCCTGCTGTTCGGCAGCCGCCGCCTTCCCCGGTCGCGCCGGCGCAAGCAGCGCGAGATCAACCAGTACATCCTCGAGTCGACCGAGGGCATCGAAGACGTTCGGCGCGACAACCCGTGGCCGGGCTGGCTGGAGCCCATCGTCGAGCTCAACCGCAAGCTCGGAGCCATGCCGCTCGTCGGCGGCAACACCGCCGTGCTGCACACCGAGTACGAGAAGTCGATCGAGGCCATGACGGAGGCCGTCGATGCCGCCAAGAAGTACGTTCACGTCGAGTTCTACATCCTCAGCTTCGACCGCACCACGGTGCGGTTCTTCGACGCGATGCGCGACGCGGTCGACCGGGGCGTCACCGTTCGAGTGCTCATGGACCACGTGGCGATGCTGCGCTCCAAGGGCTACAACCGCACCAAGCGCAAGCTGCGCCGCATCGGCGTGCAGTGGCACGTCATGCTCCCGGTGCAGCCGCTCAAGGGCAAGTACCAGCGCCTCGACCTTCGCAACCACCGCAAGATCCTCGTCGTCGACGGCACCGTCGCCTACACGGGCTCGCAGAACATGATCGACTCCAGCTACAACAAGCACGGCAACAAGCGCCGCGGTCTGCACTGGAAAGACCTCATGGTGCGCTTCGAGGGGCCGATCGTCGCTGGCATCAACGCCCTGTTCATCACCGACTGGTACAGCGAGACCAACGAGCTGCTGCTGCGCGAGACACCGGATGCCGGCCGCGTCTCGAAGAGCCGCGACGCCGTCGACTGCCAGGTTGTGCCGAGCGGGCCGGGGTTCGAGGGAGAGAACAACCTCCGCCTCTTCAACTCGCTCGTGTATGCGGCGCAGGAGCGCGTCATCCTCACCAGCCCGTACTTCGTGCCAGACGACTCGATGCTCTACGCGATCACCACGGCTGCCCAGTCGGGGCTCGACGTGCAGCTGTTCGCCTCGGAGATCGGCGACCAGCCCGTGGTCTACCACGCCCAGCGCAGCTACTACGAGGCGCTGCTGCGCGCGGGGGTGCGCATCTGGCTCTACCAGTCGCCCACTGTGCTGCACGCGAAGCACTTCACCATCGACGACCAGGTCGCCGTGATCGGCTCGAGCAACATGGACATGCGCTCGTTCAGCCTCAACCTCGAGATCTCGGTCATGGTGCGCGGTGCCAACTTCGTCAAGCAGATGCGCGAGGTCGAGGAGTCGTACCGTGCCGTGAGCCGCGAGCTCACCCTCGACGAGTGGATGGAGCGCCCCGTGGCCACCCGCGTGCTCGACAACGTGGCGCGCCTGTCGGCGACGGTTCAGTAGTGCGCGGCGTTTGCTAATGCTCAGTCGCTACGAGGTCGCGGTGCGGCTCGACATCCCCCTCGAGATGGCGTCGAAGCACGGAATCCCGACGCGCATGTCGGAGGCGCAGTTCGACGAGCTCGACACCAACCCGCCGCCGTGGCTCGCCCAGTCGCGGGCCAACCGCACGGGCAAGCGCCCGGTGTGGCTGCAGCTCACCTGCGACGTCTGCGGCTACACCGAGGCGGTTCGCCCCAAGAAGTGGTGGCCCTCATTCACCTATGTGAGCTGCACCGAGCACTCCCCGCTCGATCTGCCTGAGCCGGCTGGCGCGCTGGCGCGCACCGAGATCGACGGCATCGGCTCGCGCTTCGTCGGCATCGTCGACGCGTAGCCCCCTCCCCCAAACGATCGTTTGTTGGCCGTGTGCAGGAACGTTGTCGCGCTTGGCAACCAAACGATCGTTTGGTGGGGATGGGGCTAGGCGTTGCTGACGCGCACCATCTCGTCGCGGTCGACGACCTTGATGCGGGCGCGGCCGTGGGGCTCGCCGAGGGCCACCTCGTGGTGGTCGAGGTTGTGCCAGCCGTCGAGGTTCGTGTACTCGACACCCCGCTGCTCGAGGAGGGAGACGATGGATGCCTCGTCCGGCTCCGCGGGCGACCACCAGTTGGCCTGGTCGTTGAGCACGTGCTCGATGGTCTCCTTCGCGTCGCTCTTGGTGTGGCCGATGAGGCCGACCGGGCCGCGCTTGATCCAGCCGGTCGCGTAGATTCCGGGAACCTGGTGGCCCGCGTCGTCGATGACCTGGCCCTCGCGGTTCGGGATGACGCCGCGGCGATCGTCGAAGGGGATGCCGTCCAGGGGTGAGCCGAAGTATCCGACCGCGCGGTAGATGGCGCCGATCGGCAGCTCGCGGATCTCGCCGGTTCCCACCACGCCGCCCGCGCCATCCGGCTTGGTGCGCTCGTAGCGGAAGCCCTCGACCTTGCCATCACCGGTGACCTCGAGCGGGCTCGCGTAGAAGTGCAGGTGCAGGCGGCGGGACGCCGAGCCGACCGTGCGCTCCCGCCACCGGGTGAAGACCTTGTCGATCACGAAGATCTGCTTGTTGGTCGCGATCGCGGCCTTCGACGCCTCGTCGTAGTCGAAGTCCTCGTCGTAGACGATCATGTCGACGTCGTCGAGCTCGCCGAGCTCGCGCAGCTCGAGCGGGCTGAACTTGACCTGAGCGGGACCGCGGCGCCCGAAGACGTGCACGTCGGTGACGGGTGAGTTCTTGAGCACGGAGTAGACGTTGTCGGGAATCTCCGTCGGCAGCAGATCGTCGGCGTGCTTGGCGAGCATGCGGGCGACGTCGAGGGCGACGTTGCCGTTGCCGACCACCGCGACGGAGGATGCCGTCAGCGGCCACTCCCGCGGGAAGTCGGGGTGGCCGTCGTACCAGCTGACGAAGTCGGCGGCACCGTAGCTGCCATCCAGTTCGATGCCGGGGATGCTGAGGTCGGCGTCGCGGATGGAGCCGGTGGAGAAGATGACGGCGTTGTAGTGCTTCTTGAGGTCGTCGAGGGTCACGTCACGACCGAACAGCACATTGCCGAAGAGGCGGATCTGCCCGGAGTCGAGCACGTCCCGAAGGGCGGTGATGATGCCCTTGATGCGCGGGTGGTCGGGGGCGACGCCGTAGCGCACGAGCCCGTAGGGGGCGGGAAGCTGCTCGAACAGGTCGATGGAGACGTCGAACTTCTTCTCGGCCTTGAGCAGGATGTCGGCGGCGTAGATGCCTGCGGGTCCTGCGCCGACAATGGCCAAACGGAGCTTGGTCACGGGGATTCCTTTGTTAGTTCGTGCGTTCGACGATGGACTCGGCGAACCGGGTGAGGGCCTTCTTGACGGGCCCGTCGGGCAGCGGGGCGATGTCGGCGACCGCGAGCTCTGCCCAACGGCGTGCCTCGAGGAGCGTCTGCGACGTCACGTCGTGCTTGCGCAGCTCTGCGATGGCACGGGGGAAGTCCTCGTCGTCGGCGAGGTCGCGCTCGATGCGCTCGAGCAGCTCGGCGGCGGCCGGATCGGTGAGCGCCTGGCGGCGGAGGTAGAGCATCGGGAGGGTGGCGACGCCGGCGCGCAGGTCGGTGCCCGCAACCTTTCCGGTCTCCTCGAGCTCTGCGGAGAGGTCGATGATGTCGTCGATGAGCTGGAAGGCGACCCCGATCTTCTCGCCGAAGCTCACCACGGGGAGGCGGTACTCCTCCGGCGCGTTCGAGAAGATGACCCCGACCTCCGCGGCAGCGGCGATGAGCGAGCCGGTCTTGTCGGTGAGCACCTGGAGGTAGTGCTCGATCGGGTCCTCGCCCTCCTGCGGCCCGATCGTCTCGTGCAGCTGGCCGAGGCACAGCCGCTCGAAGACCTCGGCCTGCAGCTCGAGTCCGCGAACGCCGAGCGAGGCGATGAGCTTCCCGGCGCGGGCGAAGAGCAGGTCGCCCGTGAGGATGGCGACGGAGTTGCCCCAGATCACCTGGGCAGACGGCACTCCGCGGCGCATCGACGCGCCATCCATGACGTCGTCGTGGTACAGCGAGGCAAGGTGGGTGATCTCGATGGCCTGCGCCGCCGTGATGACATCGGGGTGGTTGCCCTCGCCGAGCTGGGCCGTGAGAAGGGTGAGCGCCGGGCGCACGCGCTTGCCGCCAGCGTCGAGCAGGTAGCGGCTCGTGACGTCGGCGAGAGAGTCGGTGAACGACATCTCCTCGCTCAGTTCGAGCTCGACCCGCTCGAGGCCCTCCTCGATGGCGACGGCGAAGTGGCGCTCGTCACTCGAGGCGAAGAGCTTCTCGCCGAGTCCGAGCGAGGATCGAAGGGAGTTGCTGCGGCGCGCAGGAGGATTCCGGGGAGACACTGCTCTCATACCGATCTGTCGGGAAGCCCTATGGCTTCGACGTGCTCGTGCGGTGTGCGGGGGTGCGCTGGATGGGAACCGGCTTGGTCATCGCATCGCGCCGCTTGGCGACGGAGGCCAGCACCGACACGTCGGTCGGCTTGCGACCGCGGTGCAGTGCGACAACGCCAGCGGTGAGGTTGCGGTACGCGACACGGGTGAACCCGGCCGCGCGGAGCCACTGGCTGAGGGTTCCCTGGTCTGGCCAGTTCTTGATGGTCTCCTCGAGGTAGCTGTACGCCTCCGGGTTGGAGCTGGCGGCGTTCGCGAGGGTCGGCATGACGTACTTGAGGTAGGCGAAGTAGCCTGCCCGGGTGATGGCGCGCGGCGGGCGCGAGAACTCGCAGATGACGAGGCGGCCGCCTGGCTTGAGCACGCGGTACATCTCGCTGAGCGCGAGCTTCGGGTCGTTGACGTTGCGGAGTCCGAAGCTGATCGTGACCGCGTCGAACTCGTCGGCGTGGAAAGGCAGCTTCTCGGCGTCGCCGAGCACGAACTCGACGTCGCGGTGCTTGCGCCGCGCCTCTTCGAGCATGCCATCCGAGATGTCGACGCCGACCACGGTCGCTCCGGATCGAGCGATGGATGCCGCACTCGTGCCGGTTCCGGCAGCGATGTCGAGCACCCGCTCACCGGGCTGCGGATCGATCGCCTTGACCGTCGCGAAACGCCAGAGAGGCGCGTTGCCGCCCGACAGGAGGTTGTTCATGAAGTCGTAGCGCCGAGCCACGCCATCGAACATGTCGGCGACCTCGTCCGGTTCCTTGTCCATGTCCGCTTTAGCCACCCGTCAAGTCTAGGGCGAAAGCCTGTGCGCTCCCGCGGAGAGTACGCTGGAGGGGTGAGTGATCCAGCGGTGGGCGCGCCCGCCCTGGTCGTCGAGACGGTTCGGGCAGACGATATCGGCCCCCTCATCCCCCTTCTCGACTCCCGCGACCCGCTGCTGTTCATCCGCAGGGGCGAGGGTGTGGCCGGTGTCGGCGAGGCGCTGCGACTCGAGTTCACCGGGCCGAATCGCATTCAGGATGCGGCGGCGGCCTGGCGCGCGGTTGTCGCCACGGCATCCATCACCGATCCCGTCGGCCTCCCGGGAACCGGGCTCATCGCCCTCGGCAGCTTCGCCTTCTCCGAGAGCTCGAAGGCGACGAGCGTGCTCATCGTTCCGTCGGTCATCATCGGGCGACGCGACGGAACGAGCTGGATCACCCGGGTCAACAGCACCTCGACGCCGACCGCGACGGCCCTCGGCCACGAGTACCGCATCTCGTTGCTGCCCGGCGCGATGTCGGCCGACGATTTCGTCGCCGCCGTCGACTCCTCGATCGCCGCGATCGCGGCCGGCACCGTCAGCAAGGTGGTTCTCGCCCGCGACCTGCTCGGCCGCCTTCCGGAAGGAGCCGACCTTCGCCGCGTGCTCAAGACGCTCGCCCTCGGCTACCCCGACTGCTTCACCTACGCCGTCAACGGCCTCGTCGGCTCGAGCCCCGAGACACTCGTGCGGGTCGACCACGGAACGGTGACCGCCCGCGTGCTCGCCGGCAGCACGGGCCGTGGGGCCGACGCCGACTCCGACTCCGATGCGGCAATCGCCCTTGCCACCTCGACAAAGGACCTCGACGAGCACCAGTACGCCATCGCGAGCGTGCTCGGGGCGCTGCGCCCGCACAGCAGTGTGCTCACCGCGAGCGACCAGCCCTTCACCCTCAAGCTGCCGAACCTGTGGCACCTCGCCAGCGACGTCGAGGGAACGCTGAGCGATGGATCGACCTCGCTCGACCTAGTAGCAGCCATGCACCCGACCGCCGCCGTCGCGGGGGCACCGACCCGCGCAGCCCTCGCTCTCATCGACGACCTCGAGCCCTTCGATCGCGGTCGCTACGCGGGGCCGGTCGGGTGGGTGGATGCCAACGGCGACGGCGAATGGGCCGTCGCCCTTCGCTGTGCCCACGTCTCGAGCACGGGCACCGTCACGGCCTATGCCGGCGCCGGCATCGTCAGCGGCTCGGAGCCGCAGCGCGAGCTCGCGGAGACCCGCATGAAGTTCCGCCCGATCGTCGAGGCCTTCAAGTAGCGCTGCTCCACAGAAGCCCGTTCAGCACCAGGTCGACGTAGCGCTCGCTCCCACCCCGCCACGCGATCGCAAGCGCCAGGTCGAACAACTCCTCCGCGGCGAGGTCGCGCCGGGCGCCAGAGGCGTCCTGCGCGCGGGTGAGCAGCTTGAAGGTCGCGAGCTGCAGCGGCTGGCAGGCCAGGCGCAGTGCGGAACCCTCATCGACGAGGGATGCCGCCACGGCATCCGCGAGGCCCTCCCAGTCCGCGAGGGCCGCCCCCAGGTGCGCGATCCACTCCCGCAGTGCCGCCGCCGGGTCGGAGCTCGCGCCGAGCTCCCGCGCCACGGCCGCGAGCTCGGCGAGGGGAAGGCGCAGTGTCTCGACGATGAGCGAGTCGCGCGTTGGGAAGTGCCGGTAGAGCGTCGCGTTGCCGACGCCCGCCTGCTCGGCGATGTCGTCGAGCGAGGTCTGGGTGCCGTTGGCGGCGAAGGCCGCCCGTGCGGCGGAGACGACGGCGTCGTAGTTGCGCTGGGCGTCGGCGCGAAGCGGGCTCATCGACTCCTCCGTTGACAAACGGGGATAGTCCCCATATCGTCGATTGTATGCGGGGAATGTCCCCGCTTTACAGCATAGGGGAAGACATGACGGCTCTCGCGGTCACGGACGACACGTTCACAGAGCAGGTGCTCGATGCGGAGGGCACCGTGCTCGTTGAGTTCTGGGCGGAGTGGTGCGGACCGTGTCGCGCGGTCTCCCCGATCCTCGACGCGATCGC
>Ga0307514_10005830_pt1 | contig 10880 bp, 10 predicted proteins | sample 16_EM_MG_FD_203088 | JGI IMG/M metagenome (GOLD analysis project Ga0307514, IMG submission 203088) | Populus trichocarpa ectomycorrhiza microbial communities from riparian zone in the Pacific Northwest, United States - 16_EM | ecosystem: Host-associated > Plants > Roots > Unclassified | place... | reverse complement strand
TTGTCCAAGGTTTTGCCTGCCTTGACCCCGCAGGCCGAACACCACCGAGCAAACAGCAGCACGTCGACGAAGTTCTCGCCACGTTCAAGCTTGGAGACGTAGGACTGGCCCACGCCCAGAGCTTCGGCCATTTGCACCTGGGTCAGTCCGGCCTTCACCCGAACGCTGCGCATCAGGTTGCGCAGCGCTTCGTATTCAGCGTGGTAGAGGGAAACGGACATGCGTCCATCGTCTAGTCCGATGAGGAATAGTCGTAACGCGACTTTTCGATATACGATCCAACAAGCAACGGCGAAGACCGGAGCAAAAAAAATCACTCAGGGATCGGATCGAAATGAAAAACGGGATGTTTCTCGTGGGCGCAGCCTTTGTGCTGTCAGCTCGCAAAGGGAGCGGCGGAGTCGATGAGGTGGGGAGGGGATCGGCCTTCCTGCCACCCGGCTTTCCGTCACGCCAGCGCAGGCTGGACTCACACCAGTGGCGCCGAGTCCGCCTGCCACTGAACCTACCGCCATCGCCAATTCGCTGAGCTGCTGAGGGCCGTTGCCATGAAACGGACTGCAGGCAGGCTCGAGCGGCGCTCTTGCTTCTCTCCAGATACGCCCTTCGACAGGGCTTTCATGGAATGCAAGACCTTGGCGCAGTTGGCGGACTGGTATGACCGCCGCATGGCGTCCGGTCGCCGGATGTCAGGCGATGAGTTGGGTTTTCTTGTCGAACATGTCTCGGGCCTCAGGGTCACGGAGAAGATGGCTCGCAGCGAACGCGCCGTGGAGAAGCAAGCCGACGAGTTCGCCGAATTCTTCTATGGCCGGGACCATCGCGACTTCGGTGAAATTCGCGCAAGGCAGATCGTGATCGAAGGGGCGCTGTTCGACGAGGTGCCGCGCCACATGGTGTGGACGCTCGGCTCCAGGCTTTGGTGTCTGCGGGTGCCAAAGGAAAGTACCGCAACCGCATCGAGTCACGCGCTGAAGCTCATGGAGCTTGGCGGGAAGCTGATCCGCGGCAGCTTGAGGGGTGCCGAGCATGCGGAGCCACTGATCTCCGCATTTGCGCAAGGGGTGGCCCTGGGGCTCTACCGGCTGGCGAAGATCGACATCTCCACCGCATTGGAGGGCGTGGGTTTCTGGCGGCGCTGCGAGTTGGCCAGCATCCACCAGGTAGGCGTTGACCGCGGCCAGCGGATTCGTGCGCAGGATGATCGAAAGCCGAGTCGGTAGCTTGTCCGCGGCGCAGCCCAACGACTCGCCCTCAATCAAGTACCTCTGCGCTCGTAAGCCAACTCCATCCGATAAGCCAACCCTAAAAACAGCGACTGCGCCAAACACAGCGTGCTCGTGAGCGAGCGAAAACCGAAGGTGGCGCCGTCCTGCGCCAGCAGCACCGCGCTGGCGCGTCCGGCCAGGGGGCTGAGCTGGCTGTCGGTGATGGCCAGCAGCCGCGCGCCCTGCGCGAGCGCCAACTCCACCACGTCCAGCGTTTCCTGCGCGTAGGGCTCGAACGAGATGGCGACCAGCACATCGCCCGGCGCCAGTGCGCGCAGCTCGCCCTGCTGCATGTGGCCGAGGCCGTGCAGCCAATGCACGGGCTTGGCCGTGTGCTGCAGCGCATAGGCAAGATAGGCGCCGACCGGGAACGCGCGGCGCGAGGCCGCGAGCCACAGGGCGGGGGCGTCCAGCATCAGTTCCACCGCCGCGTCGAAGCGCTCGTCGGGCAGGCCGGCCTGCAGCGCCTGCAGGCTCTCGATGCTGCCGCCGATCACCTCGTGCGCGATGCGCGCGGGGGTGATCGGCGCGGCGCCGGCACCACCCACCACCAGCGAGCGGATGCGCTCCTGGTAGTCGCGATGCGGCGCCAGCCGCTGGGCCGCGCCGGCGCGGAACAGCGCCTGCATCTCCGAGAAGCCGGAAAAGCCGAAGTGCTTGGCAAAGCGCACCACGGCCGAAGGCTGCACGCCGCACTCGCTGGCGGTTTCCTGCACGCCGTCCAGCGCCAGCCGGTCGCGGCTGGTTTCCACGTAGCGCGCGATCAGCTTGAGCTGGCGGCTCAGGCCTTCGAAGCCGGCGCGCACGGCCTGCAGAAAGTCCTCGGCGCTGGCGTACGGGCCGGCGGCGATGGCTGGCGGCACCGCCGGCGGAGTAGAAATTCTATTTTTCATTTATCTAGAAATATTTTTCTATTTTCGCTAAGATCGGCCGCATCGGACAAACGAACCACGCATACCGGCCGCGCGGGGCATTCTGAACCCGCCGCCGGCGACACCACGGAGACAACGCTTCATGCGCAACCTTTCCTTTCCCACGGGCCGCCCGGTCGACATCGCCTGCCTCGGGCGACTGGCGGTCGACCTTTACGCCGACCAGATCGGCTGCAGCCTGGAGGACGCGACCAGCTTCTCCAAGTATCTGGGCGGCTCCTCGGCCAACATCGCCTTCGGCACCGCGCGGCTGGGCCTGGCCTCGGCCATGGTCTCACGCGTGGGCGACGAGCAGAACGGCCGCTTCCTGCTCGACACGCTGCGGCGTGAGGGCTGCGATGTGAGCCAGGTGCAGGTCGATCCGCAGCGCCTCACGGGCATGGTGCTGCTGGGCATCAAGGACCAGCACACCTTTCCGCTGCTGTTCGCGCGCGAGAACTGCGCCGACATGGCGCTGGACGCCGCCGCCATCGATGAAGACTTCATCGCCGGCTGCCGCAGCCTGCTGATCACCGGCACCCACCTGAGCACGCCCACCGTGCTGGCCGCCAGCCGGCGCGCGCTGGAACTGGCGGGCCGCCATGGCGCCGTGCGAGTGCTGGACATCGACTACCGGCCGGTGCTGTGGGGCCTCACGGGCCGGGGCGACGGCGAGACGCGCTACGTGGGCAGCCAGGCCGTGAGCCGGCACCTGCAGGAACAACTCGGCCAGTTCGAGCTGATCATCGGCACCGAGGAAGAATGGATGATTGCCGGCGGCGTCGAGGGCGACCTGATGGCCTGCCTGCGCCGCGCCCGCGAATGCACGCAGGCGGTGTTCGTGGTCAAGCGCGGCGCGCTGGGCTGCAGCATCGTCGACGGTGCGGTGCCGGCGCGCATCGACGACGCACTCACCGTGCTGGGCGAGCGCATCGAGGTGCTGAACGTGCTGGGCGCGGGCGATGCCTTTGCCTCCGGCCTGATGAGCGGGCTGCTGCGCGGCAAGGACTGGCGCGAGTCCGCCGCCATCGCCAACGCCTGCGGCGCCATCGTCGTTTCGCGCCACGGCTGCGCGCCCGCGATGCCGACGCCGGCCGAACTGGCGCACTGGTTCTCCGGCCACCGTCATCCGCGCCCGGACCATGATCCGCAGTTGGCCCACCTGCACCGCGCGAGCGTTCGGCGGAAGGACTGGCCCGAACTCTATGTGCTGGCCTACGACCACCGCTCGCAGTTCGAAGACATGGCGCGCGAGACCGGTGCCGAGCCGGCGCGGCTGGCGCGCCTGAAGCACCTGCTGAACGAGGTGGTGGCCGGCATCGAGCACGACGAGCCCGGCTTCCGCGGCCGGCTCGGCGTGCTGGTCGATGGCCGCCCCGGCCTGGGCGAGGCCGCGCTGCACGCCGCCACCGGCCGCGGCTGGTGGCTGGGCCGGCCGATCGAGCAGCCGGGTTCGCGCCCCTTGCGTTTCGACGGCACGCGCTCGCTGGGCTCGCAGCTCAGGCACTGGCCGCGCGAGCAGGTGGTGAAGTGCCTGGTCTTCTATCACCCGGGCGACGCCGCCGCGCTGCGCACCGAGCAGGACGAATGGCTGCTGCAGGTGGCCGAGGCCACGCGCGCCAGCGGCCACGAACTGCTGCTGGAAGTGATTCCGCCGCGCGACACGCTGGCGCCCGGCGACACGGGCGAGGCGGTGGTGCAGGCCATCCGCCACTTCTACGACCTGGGCCTTCGGCCCGAGTGGTGGAAGGTCGGCACGCTGTCGGCCCATCAATGGGAGGCACTCGACGCGCTGGTGCGCGAGCGCGACCCGTACTGCCGCGGCGCCGTGATCCTCGGGCTGTCGCAGCCGCTGGAAGAACTGGTGGCGGGCTTCGCGCAGGCGCGCGTGCCGCTGGTCAAGGGCTTCATGGTCGGCCGCTCGGTGTGGTGCGACCCCAGCCAGGCCTGGCTGCGCGGCGAGATCGACGACGCCGGCTTCAAGGCCCGGGTGGCCGCCAACTTCCTGCGCCTGGTCGAGGGCTGGCGCGCCAGCCGCGTCGCCGCGCCGGTGGGCGAGGAGGCACTGCAATGAGCTTGCTGGTCAAGGCCGCGACTACAGGGCGCGTGATCGCGGATGTCACGCCTGCTTCGGCGGGATGGACGCATGTCGGCTTCAAGGCGCTGCGCCTGGCGGCCGGCGAGGAAGAGGCGCTGGCCACCGGCGCACGCGAGCTGTGCATCACGGTGCTCACCGGCCAGGTCGACGTGACGGTGAACGCGCAGCGCTACAGCGCGCTGGGCAGCCGCGGCTCGGTGTTCGAAGACCGTTCTCCCACGGCGGTCTATGTGCCGCCGGGGCGCGAGGTGCGCATCGTGGCGCGCGGCGCGGCCGAGGTGGCGCTGAGTTCCGCGCCCGCCCGCGGGCGGCACCCGGAGCGCGTGATCGAACCCGCGCAGATGGCGCGCAGCGTGCGCGGGCAAGGCAGCAACACGCGCCACGTGTGCGACATCCTGCCGCAGACCGAGCCGGCCGAAGGCCTGCTGGTGGTAGAGGTCGTCACGCCGGCCGGCAACGCGTCGAGCTACCCGCCGCACAAGCACGACACGGCGGGCGATGGCGAGACGGTGCTGGAAGAAACCTACTACCACCAGCTCAACCCGGCACAGGGCTTCGCCTTTCAGCGCGTCTACACCGACGACCGCAGCCTCGACGAAACGATGGCCGTCGAGCACCGCGACACCGTGCTGGTGCCGCGCGGCTACCACCCCTGCGTGGCGCCGCACGGCTACGACCTGTACTACCTCAACACGATGGCCGGGCCGCAGCGGAAGTGGGCCTTCCGCAACGACCCGGCGCACGAATGGATGCTGGCGCCGCGCTAGCGACGCCCGCCAGCCATCGACCCACGCGAAACGGATGACGCGGCCCAGCGCGGCCGGCGTCCACCGTCGCGCGCGACAGACAAGAAAAGAAGACAGATCCACAACCCTGGAGACAAGACACCATGACCAAGCGAACCACCCTCCGCCTGCTGGCGGCCACGCTGCTGGCCGGCCTCAACCTCGGCGCCGCGCAGGCGCAGCCCGCCGCTTATCCGCACCAACCGCTGAAGTGGGTCGTGCCCTACGCGCCGGGCGGCACCACCGACGTGATCGCGCGCCAGCTCGCGCAGCGCATGGAGCAGGCGCTCGGCCAGCCCGTCATCGCCGACAACAAGCCGGGCGCGGCCAGCATCATCGGCGCCACCTTCATCGCCCGCTCGGCGCCGGACGGCTACACGGTGGGCACGGTCGACTCGGGCACGCTGGCCTTCAACCCGGCGATGTACGCCAGCCTCAGCTACAACGCCGAGAAGGACTTCAGCTTCATCGGTGGCCTGGGCCGCATGCCGCTGGTGCTGGCCGTGCACCCCGCGTTCCCGGCAAAGAACGTGCAGGAGTTTCTGGCGCTGGTTCGCAAGTCGCCGGGGTCGGTGTCCTCGGCTTCGTCGGGCCCGGGCTCGCCGCTGCACGTGGCGCTCGAGCTGTTCAAGCAGCAGACCAAGACCGACATCCTGCACGTGGCCTACAAGGGCTCGGCCCCCGCGCTGCAGGACCTGATGGCCGGCCAGGTGAATTCGATGTTCGTGGACCTGCCGCCCAGCCTGTCGATGATCAAGGCCGGCAAGCTCCGCGTTCTGGCCGTGGCCACGCCGCAGCGCCTGGCCGTCCTGCCGGACGTGCCCACGATGGCCGAGGCCGGCGTGCCGGGCTACGAAGCCTACGCATGGCAGGGCCTCGTCGGCCCGGCCGGGCTGCCGGCGCCGGTGCTGGAGCGGCTCAACAAGGAACTGGTGACTGCGCTCAAGCAGCCGGAGACGCGGGCCAAGCTTGAAGAGATCGGCATCCAGCCGATGCCGATGGCGCCACAGCAGTTCGCCGATTTCGTGCGCAGCGAGCAGAAGCTGTGGGCCGGCGTGATCAAGGCCGCCAACATCCGGCTCGATTGATTGATGGCTCACATTTTTCAGGGAGACTTTTCAATGACCCATTCGCCATTCACCCGCCGCCATGCCATGGGCGCCCTCGCGGCGCTCGGCGGCAGTGCCTTGCTGCCCGCTGCCGCGCAACCTGGTGCTTATCCGAACAAGCCGATCGAGTTGATCGTGCCCTTCCCGCCGGGCGGCGGCACCGATGCGCTGGCGCGCACGCTGGCCGAGGCCACGCGCAAGCACCTGCCGCAGAGCCTGATCATCGTCAACAAGGCCGGCGCCAGCGGCGGGGTGGGCTGGGCGGAGCTCGTGAACGCGCGGCCCGACGGCTACAAGATCGGCATCATCACGGTGGAGATCACCATCATTCCGCACATGGGCGCGGTGCGCTTCACCTCCGACGACGTGACGCCGATCGCCCGGCTCAATGCCGATCCGGCGACCATCGCCGTGCGCCACGATTCGCCCATCCGCAGCATCGAGGAACTGCTGGCGGCCAGCAAGAAGGCCGGCGCGGAAGGCTTGAAGGTCGGCAACGCCGGCCCAGGCTCGCTCGGCCACCTGGCCGCGGTGATGCTGTCCGACAAGACAGGCGTGCTCTTCACCCATGTGCCCTACCGCGGCGCCGGCCCGGCGCTGCTGGACCTGACGGGCGGCCACGTGGAGGCGCTGTCGCTCACGCCGCCGGACATGGCGGCCTTCGTGGCCGACGGCAAGGTGCGGCCGCTGGCCGTGATGGGCGCGCAGCGCATCGGCTCGGGCTGGGAGCAGGTGCCGACGCTGAAGGAGCGCGGCATCGACGTGCAGGTCACGGGCTGGCGGGGCCTGGCGGCGCCCCGCAACACGCCGCCGGAGGTCGTCGCCGTGCTGCGCCAGGCTTTCGCCAAGGCCATGCAGGAGCCGGCGCTGAAGGAAACCATGCACAAGCTCAACCTGCGGGAGGGCTATCTGGACCAGCCGGAGTTCCGCGCCGTGATGGCGCAGGACAACACCATGTACCGCGCGCTGATCAACAAGCTCAACCTCAAGATCTGACTTCATGCAATCGACATCTTCTCTCCCGCTGCAGGACAAGGTCGCGGTGGTCACCGGCGCGGCCGGCACCATGGGCCGCGCGACCGTGCAGGCCCTGCTCGGCGACGGCTGCCGCGTGGCCATGATCGACCGCGCCGAGGCGGCGCTGCGCGAACTGGAGGCCGCGCTCGGCGCGCGCGTGGCGGGCTTCGCCTGCGACATCGCCGACCCGGCTGCGGTGGCGGCCACGCATGCGGCCGTGCGCGAGCACTTCGGCGAGGTCGACATCCTCGTCAACAACGCCGGCGTGCTCACCAACCAGAAGATCGAAGCCACGGCGGTCGAGGAATGGCGCCAGGTGCTGGCCGTCAACCTCGACGGCGCGTTCTTCTGGAGCCAGGCCGTGGTGCCCGCCATGAAGGCGCGGCGCTGGGGGCGCATCGTCAACACCGGCTCGCTGGCCGCCAAGACCGGCGGGCTGACGGCCGGCACGGCCTATTCGGTTTCCAAGGGCGCCATGGGGGCGCTGACCTTCTCGCTGGCGCGCGAACTGGCCGGCCATGGCGTGACCTGCAACGCGATCGCGCCCGCCTATGTGCGCACGCCGATGGTGACGCAGCAGCTGTCTGCGCAACAGCAGGCCGAGCTGCTGCGCCAGATTCCCGTGGGCCGTTGGTGCGAGCCCGAGGAGTTCGCGCATGCCGTGCGCTTCCTGGCGTCGCCGCTGTCGGGCTTCATCACGGGCGAGATACTGGACATGAACGGCGGCCTGTTGATGGACTGAAACCCTGTGCACTGGAGCGAAACATGAGCGATTCCCCTCCCGGCCCCGCGGGCCGGTTCAGCGGCAAGACCGCATTCATCACCGGCGGCGCCAGCGGGCTGGGGCTTGCCAGCGCGCGCCGCCTGCTGCGCGAGGGCGCCAGCGTGGCGCTGGCCGACGTCAACGCCGAGCAGCTGCGCCGCGTGGCCGACGAACTGGCGCAGCCGCCGGGCCGCGTCACTCACCACGAGCTGGACGTGACCGACGCGGCCCAGGTCGAGGCGGCCGTGGCCGCGGCCTGGCAGGCGCATGGCGCGATCGACGTGCTGGTCAACAGCGCCGGCGTGAGCTTCCAGGGCACGGTGCTGGACAACCCGCCCGAGGCCTGGAACCGCGTGCTGGCCATCAACCTGACCGGCACCTACCTGTGCACCCAGGCCGTGGCGCGCCGCATGGTCGAGCGGCGCCAGGGCCGCATCGTCATGATCGCCTCGATCTCGGGCCAGCAGGTCTGGTCGGGCCGCGTGGCCTATTGCGCGTCCAAGGGCGGCGTGCTGGCGCTGGCCAAGTCGTGTGCGATCGACCTGGCGCCCTACGGCATCACGGTCAACTCGGTCTCGCCCGGCCCGATCGAGACCGCGCAGACCGCCGTGCTGCACGGCCCGGCGATCCGCCAGGCCATCGTGCAGGCCACGCCCATGGCCCGCTACGGCCGGGCCGACGAGGTGGCCGATGCCATCGCGTTCCTGGCGAGCGACGACGCGCGCTTCGTGAACGGGCACGACCTGGTGGTCGATGGCGGTCTCACGAGTGCTGCCATCCTCTACGACCTGAAGCAGAATCCACAGCAATGAGTTCTTCGATCCGCGTGCTGATCTTCGACTGCGACGGCACCTTGGTCGACAGCGAGCCCTGGCTGGTCGAGGCCATGCTGGCCGAGGGCGCGCTGCATGGCTTGCCGCCAACGGCACGCGCCGTGCTCGACGCGCACCGCGGCGCACCGATGTCGCGCCAGATGGCCCTCGTGGCCGAGCGCTGCGGCGCGCCGCTGCCCACCGACTTCGAGACCTGCGTGCGCGCGCGCATGGCCGACCTGTTCCATGCGCACCTGCAGCCCATTGCCGGTGCGATGGAACTGGTGCGCGGCCTGAAGCTGCCGTTCTGCGTGGCCTCCAACGGCCCGCGCCACAAGATCGAGCTGGTGCTGGGCCTCACTGGCCTGCTGCCGTGGTTCGAGGGCGCGGTCTACAGCGCCTACGAGGTCGGCGCCTGGAAGCCCGACCCAGATCTGTTCGTGCATGCCGCGCAGCAGATGGGTTTTGCGCCGGCCGATTGCGCCGTGGTGGAAGACAGCGCCTCCGGCATTGCTGCCGGCCTGGCCGCCGGCATGCGCGTGTTCGCGCTCGGCGAGCAGCCGCCCAACCTGCCGCCCGCCGTGCAGCGCATCGCCAGCCTGGCGGACCTGTCGGCCCATCTGGCGGCGCCGCACTGAACAACAGGAAACGTATCGATTCCATCCACCCGACGAGGAGACAACCCATGCGTCACACATCCAATGCGGCCGCCACGCGCCGCACCGTCCTGCAGCACGGCCTGGCCGCCGCCGCGGCCATCGCCAGCCCGCTGAGCTTCGCGCAGGGCGCGTGGCCCAGCAAGCCGGTCACGCTGGTCGTGGGCTACCCGCCCGGTGGCCAGACCGACTTCGCCGGGCGCATGGTCACGGCCGGCATGCAGGCCGTGCTGGGCCAGGGCGTGGTGATCGACAACAAGGCCGGCGCCGGCGGCAACATCGGCACCGACAACGTGATGAAGGCGGCGCCCGACGGCTACCGCCTGCTGGTGGGCAACGGCAACATCACGCTCAACCCGCACACCTACCGCAACACGGCGATGGCGGACCCGCTGAAGCTCACGCCCATCGGCCTGCTGCTGCAGTCGTCGCTCATCCTGGCCGTGCCCAACAGCGTGCCGGCGAAGAACCTCAAGGAGTTCGTCGAGTGGGCCAAGGCGCAGGACAAGGAAAAGAACGGCATCGACTACGCCTCGGCCGGCCCCGGCAGCCTGACGCACGCGACGATGGAACTGTTCCGCGAGCGCATCGGCAAACCCCGGATGAACCACGTGCCCTACAAGGGCAGCGGCCCGGCCATGACCGACCTGATTGCCGGCCGCGTGGTCGCGATGTTCGATGCGGCCTCGGTGATTGCGCCGTTCATCAAGTCAGGCCAGCTGCGGCCGCTGATGGTGACCGGTGCCAAGCGCGTGCCGGCCTTCCCCGACGTGCCCACGGCCATGGAGAGCGGGCTCAAGGACTTCGAGGTGATCTCCTTCATCGGCCTGTACGGCCCGCCCGGCCTCAACGCCGACATCGTGAAGAAGACCAACGGCGCGATGAACGCCGCGCTGAAGGACGCCGGCATCCAGAAGGGCATCGTCGAGCGCGGCGACGAACCCGGCGGCGGCACGCCGGAGCAGCTGGCGCAGATGACGCACCACTACTTCAAGCTGTGGGGGGACATCGTGAAGGCGAACGACATTCGCGCGGAGTGAGCGCAAGGTTGGCGATTCCCTCGCGCGCTTTCATCGCGATGTCCGCGCCGACTTCATTGGATTACCGGAGAGCAGCCGACACGGCGGCGCGCAGCGCGAGCAAATAGCTGTCAGAGCCGAACCCGCAGATCTGGCCCCTGACAACTTCTGCAAACACCGAGTGGTGGCGGAAGGTTTCGCGTGCGTGGATGTTCGACATGTGCAGTTCGACCACTGGCACTGTCAGGATCGCCAAGGCATCGCGGATGCCGTAGCTGTAGTGCGTCCACGCGCCTGCGTTGATCAGCACGGCATCCACGCCATCGGTGAAGCCTTGGTGGATGCGCTCGCACATCGCGGCCTCGCTGTTGGTCTGGAAGCTCTCGACCTCGGCGCCGAGTTCGCGGCCGAGCGCCTGGAGCTGCGCATCGATCTCGGCCAG
>Ga0307514_10005829_pt1 | contig 10881 bp, 15 predicted proteins | sample 16_EM_MG_FD_203088 | JGI IMG/M metagenome (GOLD analysis project Ga0307514, IMG submission 203088) | Populus trichocarpa ectomycorrhiza microbial communities from riparian zone in the Pacific Northwest, United States - 16_EM | ecosystem: Host-associated > Plants > Roots > Unclassified | place... | reverse complement strand
AAAATATTGCTTAGTTCTACAGTCTTCAGGCTACGCAATATTCTTCTGCCATGTTCTACTTATTTCTATCTCGTTCTATCCTGTTCTTCTCGATATGTAATCTGGTACTTGGACTTGGGTTTGGATACGCTGGGAAAGGGTATATAGGGACGTTGAATTCCTACTGGATTGTATGCTCTTTCTTTCCTCTCCATGCAACAACTTGTATACACTCCTGTAACTAGTTGTTTATGCATACATTCTATCTACCATAGCCCAAACTGCCCCGCGTGCTTGCCTTCGAACTCTCGACTCTGGTTTCGCCCAAGTCGCTTGTCCCTACCCTGACGCAGCGGGTCTCGCCCCATTCCCTTGCACCCACTGCCTGAAGACTTGCGTACTATGCGAGTCTTAGTCCCTCTCCATCTTGACACTTGTGCCAGTACCCGGCACAGCTCTCACTTCCAATACCAGTCCCACCACCCACATTCCGAGAAGGGTTCATAATATGTAGATTGCTCCAATAGGTATCTTGACATGAGGATCGATTAGAGGGATCTGCTGATCCCATGGCTTGTATTCAGGTAGACGGGCTGCCTGTTCAGCAGAGAAGCCTTGTGTGTAATGATTATATCATTCGCGGACATCAAGGATTAGCAATATATCTCTGTCAAGCATAGGCTCAACATCTATATCAATAAGTGTAACAGAAGGTATCCATCTCACAGAACAAGGAATTACCAAACCAGTCTCAATGTTCCTTAAACATCTTTCCTGCATATCTACCATAAACCCATTCTCAACCAACCAAGATAATCCCAATATAATATCCTTCTTCCCAATGTCCAGAACTTCCGCATCCAGAGAGAACTTACCTAAAAGGGAACCCTTGGAATAAATACGAAATGAACTATTAAACACATAATTTGCTCCAAAAAGTATAGATCCATCTTCTTGCTTCACATTAACCTTCCTAGCTCTTTTACATATACCCATCTTAATTGCCAACCTCTTTCCAACCACAGGTGCACTTGCTGCACTATCTATCACAGCTTCCACTTCCTCCCTAGCAATCATAATCTGTACTGTCAATAGTCCGGTATGTCGAGGAGTCCGTCCGACAGTAGTTGACGTACTCCTTATTCATTTTCCTACTATTGTTGGTACTCTTCTGAACCTAGTTCAGTAATTCGGAAGTGATCCTTGTCTGTCTTTAGCTTGTTGTTTTGTGGCTGGTGTTTGACCAATGCTGTTGAGGGAGCTTGCTGTTGTGGGGCTGCTTGTATTCTTTGAGGTTGTAGGCTGTTGCGCCAGTTGTTCCTACATTCAGCAGCATAGTGTCCAACTATGCCACACTTGTAGCAACAGTTGTCCTTGATTCTTTTGTTGATGTGGTCCTGACTGATGTATAGATGTTTGGCATCTTGGGTATCTCGAGAGGGTGCAGTGCCTCCTCTAAGAGATGTGGTAGGGGCCTCTTCTCGACCACGCTTCTTGGATGTAGGTTTGTGGGATGCCTGGTGATCCCTAGCTGAGAATTCCTTTGATATAATATCCATCTTGATAAGTCATTGATGCCATTTACTAGGCTTCGATCGTAGTTGTTCGTAGTGTGCCATGTGTGCACATAGCTTAGGTGCTAGCCCATTGAGTATTACGTAGATAAGTTGTGCTTCTGGAATGCCAGCATATGCGTTCAAGCTATCGAGTTCTGTAAGGTAGTCCGGGACTGTTCCTGTCTGCCGTAAGTCGATTATCTTCTGGTATGATCGATCTGCCCTATAGTGGTCTCTATAATATAGATATAATCTATCCTGAGCCTCCTTCCATTTAGTATACTTGACTCTGTTTGTCTTCCACCATTCAAGTGCCTTGCCTTCCAAACATAAACTAAGGTATGCCAACTGTTGCTGCTCACTTGTAATCATTATAATCAAGAAGTACTCATCCATCTGAAGGATCCATCGTTCCAATACATTTGTATCGCCACTGAACTTGCTAGAGAGAGGAGCTTTGCCTGCTCCCATTTGATTATCAAGTGGCTGGGATGAGGGTGAATTTTGTGGAGGTGTACGTAGTGGAGGTGGTGGTAGGTCTTGTGGAGGTAGTGGAGCAGGTGGATTCTGATTATCTGGCAGTGGAGGTGGAGGCAGAGGTGTGGCTCCTGCTGCGGCTGCTGCTGCTATTTCTTCCAGTTGCTGTACAAGAGAATTGGTTTGACCGTGTTGTGGCTGGGGACCCACAGGTTCATCAACAAAAAAACTTGTGCATTGCAACACGTCACCTGGCTTTGCAACGGCAGTTCTGCCTTACGTGCGCTGTAACCCTTGCCAACGTTCCTCTTCCTTACATCCGTTCCTAATTCCTACATCCGATCGTGTACCCTTGCAGTATGTACTTTGCGTTATGTCCATTTACAATTATCTCCCCCAATGACTTTATCTTGCAATGCCATATGTTGATTGACTTGGTAAAATTTCGTCTCTTAATGTGCTGGCTAGGTATTACTTGGTGAGTGGGGAAATGAGCTCGCCAAATATAGGTATCTACTCTGCCATTACCCACTTGATTTCGCACAGGATAGCTAATAACTTATACAGGTCTTAACTATGCATACTTATTTACTCTTCTAGTACTTGCTGGCTGAAGCTGTGATTTCACTAGACATAGGTAATAACTCTCCTACTACTGAGCTGCTGGGGTAGCGCTTTAAGCAACAACTCTCCCAGTACTTGGCAGGTGAGGAAATAAACTCACCAGACTCAGCTATCTACTCTGGTATTACTCACTTGATTTCACACAAGATAGCTAATAACTCATACAGGTCTTGACTACACATAGCTATTTACTCTCCTGCTACTCGCTGGCTGAGGCTTTGATTTCGCCTGACAACTCTATTCGCTCGCCCGATACCTATCAGCTGTGATACCAAATTTGCAATTACTATATTGGGATATTGCCGTCTGGAATTTAGAGGTCTAATTTGGGATCAGTTCTATCGGATGTGATTGATCCGAGATCAGTTCTAACAGATGTGATGAGTCCGACTAACCCACTGGGAGGTTGGGGAGGCTGGGTGTAAGACAACACGGCAGGAGAGTGGATTCGATGCAGGATAGTTAGTCACAGATACCCCTTTTCTGCTGGGACTTAGAGAATTTGAAGAGCCTGGTTATCCTAGGACTCGCCCACATCTCTACCAGTACGCACCAGCTGTGGCAGGTATTTCGCCAGGTATAGCCAACAAGTCTCTCAGTAGTCGGCTGATGGGGAAATGAACTCGCCAGCTGGGGCAATCAGGTCAGTATTTACTCTCCTCTTACTCAGCAGCTGGGGTACCAATTTTCTACAATATTAGAAATTTCGTGCAGGATAACTAACAGCTCTACTACGACTGGGTGGCTGGGGCAATCAGATCGGTATTTACTCTCCTGTTACTCAGCGGCTGGGGCAGCAATTTCGGGCAGTATCACAAATTTCGTACAGTATAGGTAACAGCTCTGCTAGGACTCGGCGGCGGGAGCAATCAGATTGGTATTTACTCTCCTGTTACTCAGCACCTGGAGCAGCAATTTCATACAGTATTAGAAATTTCGTACAGCATAGCTAACAGCTCTGCTGAGACTCGGCGGCTGGGGCAATTAGATCGGTATTTACTCTCCTATTACTCGGCAGCTAGGGCAGCAATTTCGTACAGTATCAGAAATTTCATACAGTATAGCTAACAGCTCTGCTAGGACTCGGCGGCTGAGGCAATCAGATCGGTATTTACTCTCCTGTTACTTAGCGACTAGGGCAGCAATTTCATACAGTATCAGAAATTTCATACAGTATAGCTAACAGCTCTGCTAGCACTCGGCGGCTGGGGCAATCAGATCAGTAGTTACTCTCCTATTCCTTGGCAGCTTGGGCAGCAATTTCATACAGCATCAGACATTTCGTACAGTATAGCTAACAGCTCTGCTAGGACTCAGCACCTGGGGCAATCAGATCAGTATTTACTCTCCTGTTACTCGGCGGCTGGGACAGCAATTTCGTGCAGTATCAGAAATTTCGTACAGTATAGCTAACAGGTCTGCTAGGACTCGCCGGCCGAGGTACGCAAATTGGTATTTACTGTCCTGTTACTCGGAGGCTGGGGAAATAATTTCGCTGGAAATAGATATGAACTCTACTGGTACTTGCCACCTGGGGCAGCTATATAGCACAGGATATCTAACATGGCAAGGTGAAAAAACTAGCTGGATCATGAAAGCACTTGAGATAGGAGAATGCAGGAATATGGGTTTTATGGAATATGCGTTGATTATGTAGATAGATTTAGATAGGATTAGCATAGAAATAGAAGCACAAATAAAAATATATGTCACAGATTATAGAAGCGCCAGTAGCGCGGATGCCACCAGTGATAATGTAGAAGGATTGGGAAAGGTAGCAGCAGGAGAGAGAGTGTTGGCAAGGACGCGATGTGAGAGAGAGTGTTGGGAAGAACTTTGTGCGGGAGGAAGCATTGGCAAGGACTGTGTGGCAGAGAGTGTATTGAGAAGGAGACATGCCGCGTCCAATAGCACAGGGAGGAGGTCAACTGCGGCAGGCGTTCACAATGCAAGAGCGTTCGGAAATAGTAAATAAGGCAGTGCAATTCTTGCAATATTAGCAAAAAAAAACTTGTCTTACAATGCATCACCTGGCATTACAACGTGCGCCTGTCCCCCATGCATTCTGTACCTTGCCAATACCTTCCTGCTCTCTGACGCCTCGATCTCCCTTATCAACGCTATTGCTCCAATTTTCGTCACATAATGCCATTTGTTATATATCGGACGTTCTCACGATCATCCAGCACTTCTGTCGCCGCCTAACTTCCCCTCACTATATTCTCTCCTTTACATCACTTGCGCTTCTCACCTACAACCCCATGCTCCAGGCTTCCATTCTTCTCCCACATTTCTCACGTTCATTTCATACCTGAACACGCCCGTTTTATACTTGCACAGCTATTATTCATGTGCTTCTCACCTACACCCCCGAGCTCTACGCTTCTTTTCTTCTCACACATTTCCCACGCCTGTTTTAAACTTGCACTCGCCCGTTTTATACTTGCATACGTCTTATTTATTCATTTACTTCCTGGTTCTACCTAACTACTCATTATTAACCTCATTCCATACATGGTAATCCACCCAGTTGTTAACTATCCAATTCTAACTCAGTTTCAGTAGTATCAAATGTGCTGCCCCTTCAATTGCTCACGTCTGTTTCATACCTGAACACGCCCATTTTACTGGTTGTTAACTATCCAATTCCGACTCGGTTCCAGTGGTATCAAATGTGCTCCCCCTTCAATTGCTCACGTCTGTTTCATACCTGACCACACCCGTTTTATACTTGCATACGTCTCATTTATTCATTTACATCCTGGTTCCAGCTAACTACTCATTCTTAACCTCATTCCATACATGGTAATCCACCCGGTTGTTAACTATCCAATTCCAACTCGGTTTCAGTGGTATCAAATGTGCTACCCCTTCAATTGCTTGCACCCACACCACATTTTGGCCTTCTCTGCTCATAAACTTCCCTAGATAGGACATTTCTTCAGGCCCACCTGGTTTCCCATTCCCCGTCCAATTCAACCTCGTTATGTAGGCTAATATATATATTTCCTGACTCTTTCCCCTAAGTATAAATACTGCATTCAGCAACCCAATTACTCAACCATTATACCCCCTGATATTGCATTTCTCGGACTCTGCGCGGAGCTTCATTTCAGTTATCCGTACCCAAACTGCATCACACCTTGGTTCCCTTCCGCGCTATTCTTGGCCCCCAGTCATGTGTACCTGCTGCAGCTGATACGCATTGTTGTCATCAATGTCTTGACTTGGAACCGGAATCTCGAGACTGGTGTATGCCTGCACTGTAGCATCCGATACTGTTGTGTTGGCAGCCAATTCAGGATCATTTGCAGTTTCATAGACGTTGCATTCCAAAAACTTTCGCACTTGGTTTGCAAGGTCCAATATTCCGAACTCTGGCTCTATATGGGATATATTGTAGATTTTCTTTACCGAGCACATGCTCCTAAGTCTGTTTAAAATCTTCGTGCCAGGGCTGACAATTAGCTGCCCATCACCTCGTTTCGGACAGTGCAAACCTTCCATGCTCTCGCCAATCGCCGGATACTCATCTGCCTATGTTGCTATCTCCAGCTCCCGCACAGCTAGATTGTGGCCCCTGCTATAACTCTTAATAATCTGAGGAATCGTGTCCACATGGTCACTGCGCCTATATGCCTCCTTAAATGCTTTATGGGAGGTCTCGCAAATTTCCGTCAAAAATTGGGCCAAGCTGCCATAGCGAGAGATTTGGTCAGCCCAGTGCATCATCAAATGTATTTTTGGAAAAATGAAATATGAATCCTGGACCAGAACCTGATTCATTAAGTATACTCTTTCTTCCCTATCCTCGGTGGCTGCACATGCCTGTTGTGCAGTGGTGCGTCCGTTTATGTTTGCCTGTTCATTACGGAATTGGTTTGCCTGAGTCAGCTCCTTCGAAAGTGTATCTGCCCTAGCTTTTGCAGATTTGCCAGCATGATATCATAAAAAAATGTTCTTATTCGCATGGAATCATTCTAGGTATTGCCTCATGTATCTGATAGTGCTATCAGTATGACTACGATACCGAGAGAGCAGTGCAAAATCTGTTAAATATCGCACACAAGTAATTGCTTTCTTGAATTCTTGTTCCTACATAGCTGTCGGACGCTGTATGCCTGTTTTGTGGCGTAACGCTATTGTAAAAACCCAAAAGATAACTATTAGAATTGACTGCATTTCTTTCCTGGAAAGTTGACTTAAAAGCCTGTAGGACTTGTGTGACACGTGAATACCAGGGTAGCAAGGCAGTAAACTCCAGACATTATTGAATGCGGGGAGCCTGTTATGATATTCAAGAAACTCTGTAATCCAATCTATCAAATGTTGTAAGTTCCTCAAGAGCATTGTATACAGGATATCAGATCGAATAAGCTGGTGTGGAACTGCATCTTGCAGAGACCACAATGCATTTTGAACCAACTTCACTCCCTTATTATACAGGCTTTCCTTGTCCGAGCCGTCTATCCAGGACTGATACTGTTGTGCATTGCATAGTGGATATTCTTGGAAGCAGCCCAGCTTGTCTTGTGGAGATTCGCATATCGGACATCTCGTAGCATAAATCCCATGCAGTATTGAATTTTCCATGTGGTCAGCAAGCCAGCCAGCAACCCAGAAATAGCACTTCCTTGTTATCTCATCTGCATATTTTATTTTCAGCCCGTCCTGGGCTGCACTCGAAAGTAGACGCAGAATAAACCTAAGCAAATCATGATGAACTTGAATAGCTTCCTACTCTTGTTTTTCCTCCGACCAACTAGGGACCTTTGTAATTCTTTTTGGACTACTTGGCAATAGAGCAACTAGTACCCAGGCATGGAATGGTGGCCTATTTCTAATGCTTGACTTAATGTTCTCAATGCTCATATATAAAGGCCATACTTTGCCATCACCTGAAAAGTTTGTTAGGTGTGTAGCATTGGACGTGAAAAGGATAGGAACTAATGTTCCCCCTACTGGCAGGGTCATCTAAAATTTGGCATCAGTATAAATCTCCTGCATCTGAAATGTGGGACAGCATTTCTACCTGCATATCCCACCACCAGGTACCAGTATTCATCTCCGTATAAACCCTCTCTTTCTACATGTCAAAGTGCCTCACAGGGGCCCAAAACATATGTGGTGCAAACAATTTGAGACGTAATAAATACTTCAAAACTTCTAAAATATCCCAGTACCAGAATTCCGTCTTTTTGGCTAATCCGAAGTCCACCAATCCATTTTTCCATACAGGATCGATAATCATAGCATCCAACTTTTTATATAAGCCATGTGAGGAGTGGAAGGAAAACCGTGACCCCTCTCCCGCGTCCGTTGCCTGCTCAACAAAACCAGCCTTAAAAAACTCATCAATTCGAGCCTTTGGAACCTGAGCTGCATAGAAACATCTTGCGAGTTTGAAATCGAGTATATTTTGGAAGGGGCTAAAAAGATTGTAGCTACATCAGGAAAAAAAGTGAAAAAATGAACATTGGGAATTGAGAGAATCCTATGTAATTGGGGTAAATCAGGAGCGTATTGGGTGGCGGCCGTCACTTTTCCAAAACTGTCTCCAGGAGGAAAACTGCTAGCCCCGATAACACTAAAAGATACTAGCAGACACCTGAGAGACACCTGCGAGACACCAGGAGACACCGATACTACGATAACACACGATGACTTATGAAGTCGCGCTTATTTTTTTTCCTGATATAGGTTGCCTTTGTTTAATGAAAGGGAATGCAGAAGTAGCCTTACCAGTCTTGCGGCCTACTGGAAAGGTTGTGAGGTCTTCTATAGATTCATTTGTGTCCGATAGTAGAGCCTCAACACCTTCATCATCCGTAACAATATCATATGTGATATCAACGTAATCTATCCTTTCCAACGCTTCATTTTCAGGAGAAAAGTGTGGAAATTCTGAAAAGAGCCTCCCTAACTCAATTTCAAACTCTTGGGAATGAGGAGATCATCTTATATCCGTCTCCTGCATTTCTGAATTCGAACGCTCCTCATTTATGTTTGAACATTTACATTTGGACAGATGGTGTTTAAGTTCGCAGTGTTCTCTTGCTATATGATTCGCTAGCGCGCCAGCTGATTTGAAAGGCTGATCGCAAAACGGGCAAGCACCAACTCTTGGACGACGGTGAGAGAAATTCATTGAACGGACGTGGAGGAAACAATTAGTAGGCCTGTTGAAATAAGGGGATGCGCGAAGAGGGCACTTAGGGACTGAATTGGTAGAACGCGACAAACAACCAGATATAAGAAGCACTAGGGCCTAGCGTCCGATCTTACCCCTGACATATACCTAGTCATCCGTTGCTTGTCACCATATATAACTAGTTTCAAGAGTATATTTCCACTCTCTGTTTGTAAGAGAAAGAAAGAGAGTTTGGGACCGAGAACACTTAGTCCATCTCCACGAATAAAACAATGTTTCCATTCTTTGTGTGTTTCCAGACTTCGTCTTGTAGTAAGTTCTAGTCCCGTTTCAACCACGCTCTATATAATCTTGGTGCCAACACTCCTTCTAGCGTCCGATCAGGCTTGTCTAAACAAGGCTAGCGCTACTCACTTTATGGAGTCCTAGAATCTACTAGTATGAGTATTTGTTGGAGACAGGGCTGAAACATGTAAAGGTAGTCCATTTGAATCAACGAACTTAGAAGTGCCTTTGGTAGCAGGACCACTGGTGTGGGCGGCGAGGAAATTTTATATGTATAGGGGGGTTTTCCCAGTGTGCAATTGTCAATCCAGCATAGGAAAATGACTGTTCTCGTGCCGAGAATGATTCATTTTTGTAATAGAAAATCGAAAGTATCATAACCGCATCAACATAATTATCCACCTAGTAACTATACAGCAAGACTCTATTTATATTCGCAATATTAGAGAAGTCTTAAGATATGTTGGTCATGTGATATCGGACGGTAGCAGTTGCTAATTTCCTACTTCGGAAGTCAATTACTAAGCAAGCACCATGCCGAAAATCATGGGGAAAGAAGATCAGGCAACGTCACGTGCAAAGAACTAGCTGGGCTGGGGCGAGATAATAAAGACGAGTATCGGAAGTGCAGGAGGCATCTGAAGGCATATGCGCTTATGAATAAAATTACGGGGAGACATGGGAGGCATTCAAGGCCTTTGCCATGGACGCCAAAAATAGGCTTCCTTCGTCTGGACGGAAGTTGCTGAAGTCCGCAAAAGGTGATAAAGAGGGTGACAAGGCACGCAAGCACTTTCACTATCTTTTGTTACACAGTTTGAAAAAAGACCGAGAGACAGAGGTAAAGGAAGGTCTGGCAGCTGCAGCTCTCCAACGAGAGTAGGCTGCCAATGATAGCGATAAAGATTTGGGGCGTCCGATTCCCACTAAAGCGGTTATTGTTCGGGTCATAATTATAGACCCAGATAACGCAACAGATGTAACGAAGGATAGTGGCTACTATTAGGCAACGGCCAAAGTTAGAGAGTTTGTGGCACTAAAGCAGATAACAGTGGCCGAGGTCCTCAATGGCATCAGTACAAGAATCCCAGAGGGAAGGCACATCCGTGCCATGTACGGGGCTTTGACTAAGCCTCCCGCAGATGGTACCGACCTGGAAGACATAGAGGGGATCACATCAGATAAGAACTTAAGCAACTTCATCATGCTTGCAAAGCGGGTTGTAAGGAATCTGTGTTGTTCCCGATTTCTTATCATATTATTTCTGCTTATCTTCTTACGTTTACGCCTTTCTTACAGCGTTATAATTGCGTCATGACTTGATTAAGCAAGTATGAGCAATTCTCGGGTTTTTGAGTCTTTATGAGTCATCTTGTATACCAGGCTGGAGCCTAGGTTTCATGTTGTTATCTCGACATCAGCTTACGCTCATGATAATGTTTTTGATATTTCCTTATGACTCTTTGTATTGCTCATAATGACTGCATTGTTATGATTGCTATTGGACTCATCTGGTATGAGTCTTGTACTTCCGTATTTGGACGTTCTAGTTCTCTATTAAAGAGGCTGTTTTCTATGCTCCATTATACCTTTCTTCTTTACTCAGTTTCTTACCCATCAGATTAGTAGTAACAATCAATACTCGCTATTCTGGTCAACTTTTTATTCCCGAAATCTCGAACTCTTTGAACTCTCTCTATCTCGAGCTCCTGTCTCATTGCCTTTGTGCAATTAGCCAGTACCTCTAGATACGTACCTACTTAGATAGTTAGTAGTATCCTGCCGATCTGGGTACTCACTATCTAAATA
>Ga0307514_10005827_pt1 | contig 10881 bp, 8 predicted proteins | sample 16_EM_MG_FD_203088 | JGI IMG/M metagenome (GOLD analysis project Ga0307514, IMG submission 203088) | Populus trichocarpa ectomycorrhiza microbial communities from riparian zone in the Pacific Northwest, United States - 16_EM | ecosystem: Host-associated > Plants > Roots > Unclassified | place... | reverse complement strand
TTATGTAGTTATCACAACTTCATGATTTTTTTTTCAATTAACAAAATTAGGCTTCAAATTTTATTTTTTTTGCTTTCCATGAAGTTATTTCAATTTATGACCAAGATCACGGGTTTGACAAGTTAATCTGGATTGTTTTTTTAATTGATTTTATTTTTTAATTTTATCTTTCAATATTGAGTTAGTTCGGAATTTGATGTCATAAGTTTTTTTTTTATGAGGTTATCCCGGTCTTATAACTTGGATTGTAAGTTTGTTGACTCGTGTCATTTTTTAATTAAATATTTTTTTAATTTTAAGTTGATTAAAAATTGACATTCATAATTTGTTTTCTATAAGATTATCATGGTCTCATGACATAGATCATGGATCTGATAGATTAACCTCAATCAATGAGGATAGATTCAATATGTTATCGTCTCAATATTAATAAAACAAAATCTCTCAATATGTTATATTTGTAATATTTAAAAAAGATTTTATCTAATATGCATTAAATTTTAAATCTATAATTAAAAAATTCTTTATTTGAAAATACATGAGCAATGCTTGGATATTATTTTATATTAAAAAACTTTCATATCCACCCATAACTTAGCATGCACCAATGATAATGATCTAGTTAACAAAACAACTGAAATTTATTTCACTGCTCATGACAACTGACTTTCTTTTTTTTTTTCTTTTTTTTCTCTCATTTTCAAATGTTTTTTTCTTTCAAATATTCCATTTTATAGCCTAATAATAAGAAATAATACTTGAAATTATGATAAAAATACAATCATTAAAGATAGAGGACTAAATGTAAAACACGAAGAAAATATATGGCTAACCACACTTTAACGACAAATTTTATTTTGGCCCATAACTTTTTTTTTCTTTTTTTTTTTCAATCATTGAGCTAAAGAGATGAGAGAGAAACTAATCTTAAAATGACAAAAAAAAAAAGTGGTCAGTTGGGCCACTTTTAGACAATGAAACTTGTTATTTTCTGTGTTAACATATTTTATTTGATGATAGAAGTTTAATGGTAGCGGTTTTTTTTTCCTGTAAACACCATTGAGGAAGGAGATTGTGCTCAGTTTGAAGATTTTTTATTCATTTGATTTTGGATTTTTGGGTGATTTTAGAATATTTTAGGTGATTTTGGTGGGTTTATGGTGTTTTAGAGGTGTTTTTTTGGTGAAAATGAGTTGAAAAATTTAAACCCAACCTCTTTGTTTTTTTGGTCACCACAATGGTGGTTAGAAACTGTGTTCTTACCTAGTAGACGACGCTACATCTGCTACAACGGATGACAAGTTGTTTGTTACTTAAAAAAAAAATTAATTGTCTCAGGCGCGCAAGCCTACCTTGAGCCCGCGTGTTTAAACTTATTTGTTTAGCCCTTTGTTTTGTTTTATTTTTTGCAATTTATTTTTTATCATTTGAATTTTTTTCCCAATTCATTTATTAAATATTGAGTTTTTATTGACTTCTTTTTATTTTCATAACTTGGATCGCTGGTTTGGCGGGGCCACTAGGGTTAGCCTGATTGTTTCTTTTTCTTTTTCCTTTCAATTTTTTTATTTAAACCTACTAAGTTGACAATATCAGAGTGAGACAACTTTTCATTTGATTTAATTTGAAATTCAAGTTAAAAAAAAATGAATTGAAAGTTTTTAAATTTAACCGTTATCCCGAATTTAATAACAATACAAAAAACTTTGTTGCGGCCTAAACATTTTTTTTTTAGGTTAAAAAATCTAGTCTAAGTCACATCATAGGGCAATCAATAACCTAGTATCTCCAAGAAACTTAAAGGCTATTTTTACTTATTAACACTTTTTTTAAAAAATAGTTGTGAAATAATAGTTAAAAAAATATAGTTTGTACATGTCATGATTAAGCAACGCGATATTTATCGTTTGTCACTATTCAGAATAACAACTTCTAAAAAGATATTAAATGGACTAGAAAGAGGAGAAAATAGAAAAAAAAAGGACCACGGATACATATTGAAACTTCGATTAAGACACCACCGGTACCATTAGAAAGATTTCAACAAAATGAATCTAACAACACTAAAAAAAATCATCAATAAGGACCCAAATGTATCACACTTGTCACCCAAAGGTGGCAGGTGACTCACTTGTTTTTTACAGCAAGTGTAGCTCATTCGAGTCATCATTGTTGATATTTATTGGTGTTGTTGAATTTATCTTATCTTATTTTTTTATGATATCAATGGTGTTGTAATTAGAGCTTTGACGTGTCTCTGAATTATTATTTTTTTCTCTTCTCTTTCTTGATCATTTAATATATTGTTTTTAAAAGTAACAAGTTGTAAATATCATATTTTCTATTCGAAACATATATAAATCATGCTATTTCATCTATTTTTTTTCAAATATACTATTTCATTAATATTTTTATTTTATTGTGCTAATTGAAAAAAAAAATCCTTAAAACCCAAGTTGTTTGTGCAATGACAAGATGCACGCTGCAGACAACATCTGCACTTCTGTAAAAACTCGAAGCCATTTCTTATCCTTTTGGTTCTTATAAATAAAAGCGATTGAATATCTCGAGCTTTGACGGATAACATGTTCCCTTTTCACCACGTGTCAAAGCACAAACATGCAAGGTGACACGAACACTCTTGCCTTTTTCGGGGGCGATGGCAATGCAGTCAAAACCTCGTTCGCTAATATTTACTTTTTTATTTAAAATTTATCTTTTAATATTTTTAAATCATTTTAATATATTAATATTAAAAATATATATTTTTTTTTAAAAAAAATTATTTTAATACATTAATCTCCGTTACATTCTCAACTTCACTCTCTCAGAATCATCAATCAAATCTGGACACTAACATTAATATAGCAGTGAAAAATTATCACATCATAAAGACATAAACAGTAAAATCTTGATATTGTGTAGCAGCAGCAGTAATGAAAGAATGGCTGGCGATGCTGGAGGCACAAACACGACTACAAGGTTGCTAAGGGCAGAAGATGGAGGAAATAGAAGTGGGCAAGTAGAAGAAGGAAGACCAAAAGAACCATGGAAAGGAGAGTATGTGAAGAGTGTTGTCTATGCAGGACTTGATGCCATTATCACTTGCTTTTCTCTCATTTCTTCCATCTCTGCCACTCATAGCTCCTCTGGTAATTAACATTATCTTGTATGCATGTATGATGCTTGTTTTTATCTAAAATTTGATTAGTTATTAATCATGATTCTGTTTCCCTGTAGTGGATGTGTTGGTGCTTGGATTTGCAAACCTGGTGGCAGATGGGATATCAATGGGGTTAGGAGATTATGTGTCTAGTAGCACTGAGAAGGATGTGGCTGCCAAAGAGAGGGCAGTGACAGAATGGGATGTCACTAACCATGGGAGGGCTCAGAGGCAGGAGTTGGTCAGAAAATATCAACAACTTGGGATGGACATTAATGATGCAGCCACGGTACAACCCTTCTCTTTCCCTTGTACAGTTTTGGCTACAAACAAATTAAGTTGAAGTGAGAGTGCTTATGTTTACCTTTTTGGTACTAGGTGGTGGAGATATTTGCAAAGTACAAAGACATCCTAGTAGATGAGAAAATGACCGCGGAAAAAGGGATGACACCACCAGATGAAGAGGAGAAGCCATGGAAGAATGGTCTTATTACCTTAGTGGCCTTCCTTGTGTTTGGCTGTTTACCACTCCTCTCTTTCGTTGTCCTAATCCCTTTTACTAACAATGAAACGGTGAAGTTTATTGGTGCTTGTTTCATGGCTATCTTAGCCTTGGCAGTTCTTGGAATAGCAAAGGCAAAGATAGCTGGACAAAATTATGTGCTGTCTGTATTCATCACCGTTGGCAATGGTGCCTTCGCTGCTGCTGCGGCTTATGCTATCGGGTGGACGCTAAGGAATGTAGCTGGGCTAGTTGACTGAAAATGCTTGAGTTTTTAGTTCTGACAAGCATTTTGCCAAGTTAAAACGGCAATGAAGCTAACTAGACTAGGAAGTTCTGATTTTGATGGTTTGTATGAACGGTTCTCAAATGAAACTTCCATTACGAATTTTGATTCAGTAGACTTTCTAGTAGATAAAGTAGAATTGGTCTATCAACAGCTTTATTATTCTTGAAAAAACAATGATCAAACATGATTGAGAGATGACAAGGTGAATGGTTAACAAAACTGTTGTCCAACTTAGGCCAAATATAGAAGTGAAAACACGAATTTTGGTAAAAGAAAATCATCTCTCACTCTCCTTCGCTCAAAGATAAGTGCAAGACGTGCTCTGCTTCCTTCAGGAATAATCTGGCGAGTTGCTTTTGCCCTTTTCTATATACTATACTTGACCACCTGTTTCTGCTCATGAATTTGTAATGACCTGATTCATCCGTATCCTTGCTGCAGAAATGCAAAAGAAACATAAATGTGCATGATTTCCTCGATGGAAAATGATGACTGGAAGTTCAAAAATGCAAGATATCAAGCAAGGTGATGCAGCCATGGAGGGGAAACTACTTCGAAAGTTTAGTGAATACATAAGTAATAAACAAATCAGCAAATGCAGCAGTTCACCTAGATAATAGGATAAACCTAATCAATCTCATACCTTTCACACTGTTCAATGTTTTTCACATCCTGGGCCTTTTCAAGCAGCTCGGTATCACAGTCTTCAGTTCCAAAATTTTCTTCAAGATTCATCACCCTTGTACACAGAAATTAAATTTAACGAGTTATGACAGATCTGAGTCTTAAGTCATCAAGATTATATTTTATGAATGTAATTATATGGATTTCAGTGGTTACTTAGTTTGAAGAAGATCAAAAAGCAATTGTAGAGCTCCAGAATCTCCACAAGCCTCCCATACTGCTGTTCTAACTTCTGTATCTGTTGGTTGCCTCACCCCTTCAGACCCTACAAGCTTTAAAGCAAAAGCAAAACGTTCAGCAATGAAAACTTGACATATTTTTTAATCCAATTAACAGAAACATGTTCTGTCTCCTGTCATAAATGATAAAAGCTCTAATAACAAGCAAGCATATAATCCCAGGTAACCTTGAATACATTAGACTTTCTTCGACAGATATTCATTTATGACAGCAGGGTTGCTGGAATAGCAGCAGCATTTGATGGTCGAATGATGATCATTTTTAGGCCCAACTGGTAGAGCATGCAAATTTAAAAACCCGTCTTCAATTACTCCTTTTTAATAGATCCATAATTTCTTAGTTAGATGACATCTTAAATATTTAATGAAAAAGACAGTATTTCTTAGTTTGATGACATCTTTAATATTTAATGAAAAAGAGAGCATCAATTTACTGGTTCTTCTGTATATCCGAAATTGAATGCAGCTAATTAGAAGAAACCAAAAACAATCCTGAAACCAGTAACCTTGAATACAGTATACTTTCTTCAAACCAGAGATTCAAAGAACCCATTCACTATACTACAATGGTTAATGGAATAGCAGCATCATTTGAAAACTATTTTAAATTAATTGCTCATAGGAGCTGAAAAACAAAGTATCAGATAATAGAAAAGATGTCTCTGAAGAGAAGAGAACCCGCACCTCTTCAAGAAATGAAGAAGCCTTTAACAGCTCATCTTCCTGCATGGCTATGGTCCTCAACGTAGTTAAAAATTCCTCAGGAAAGACCAGCTTATTTGCGTAGGACGGCATCCTGCGCTGACCACTCCAACTGAAGCTGCAAATTTTATCTGCTTTTCCCTTACCATTGTCATCATTACTTGTTGTGCCTGCTGGGAAAAACCCATGAGCCAGCAAGCGTTTAGGTAAAAGACACCGCATTTCAGCTTTCTGTAATGGAAACCAGTTTTATCAGCAACACAAATTTATTTTGTAAGGGGAAACAGCAGGAGATGTAACTCTCTGGATGTGTTAAATAACTTCTAAAGTTCCAAATTCACTTGAATAAAAGCACAGAAACACTATCGATAAAAAAAGAAGGTCAAGAAATGCTGACCTGTGCTTCAAGAAGCTGCATTTTGGAGTCAGAAAAGGGAACATTCTGAATTGCCTCTACAGGATAATGGACCTGCATACGTTACACATGCAAGTTCTCAGACTTGATCCATTCATTACAATATGCTGCCAACATCTAGCAAAAAATATTGTCCTAACAGAACAACATCGGAGTTGCAAAATCCACTTGAACATCCAAAACTATCACAAGTTAATTCTTTTGCTTGAGCTGTGCTTAAATAGTCATATTGACAACTGGCCACAAATAAAAAGTGCACAAGCAACAAAAATTCACAAAAGTGGCATTACCATAAGATATTCATCCGGATTATTATCAATGACAAATCCATAAAGGTACAGTAACTCCTGCATCAAGGCAAAGTAATTGCTGTCACTTAAATGGGTAATTGAAGCTTCAAAGATGGTAGTGTAACATCATTCCAAAAAATGCGCCCCAGTTAAGAAGAGCAACATGTATTGTGAGCAGAAGAAAATCTAGACAAATGACAGGTAGCTGGAAGATAAAATGCTCCAAATAAGAATATTTTGATTTATGCACCATAGAGAAGCAGGAATGGAGGCACACTAACTTCCAATACAAGGATTCATGGAGACAATACTTTTCTGAGATGAAAAATTTAAACACTATATGTGATTCAAATCGTCAGCATAATTCATTCAATACCTATCCATAATGTTAAAAAAGGATTTGCATGGCTCATAATCAAACAAAACTCATATGAATGATAAGCAAGAAAACAGAAATAATAGTAGGCAACTCAACATAAAGCATGGTGCTTAAAAGGATGCAATAGCAAAATTAGAGTGAAGCAGTAGATCAACAGTTAAAAGAAGGTTTCACCGGATGAGTGTACAAAAGCATTCCCACGCTAAATGAATGTGCCAAGGTCATGTACAATGCGAAGTTAAATTGCTAAAGACATGTTTGCTAAAAAGAAGTGTCCCCATTGAGTTAAAAGAGGTTTCGACACAATAGTTACCATTTCCCGTCCAGTTTAGAAAGATGAATCCAGATTATGCTCCCAGGCACTATATAGTATTGCTAAATGCAATATCTCAACAAACTAATCATCTTGACATAATAAAGAGGTGTCAAGAGTTGGAAGAGGAAAACACAATTAACAAATACCTATAATGTATTTTAATGGAAAAGGGTTTTGAACAAGGGATGCTGGCACGTCCTCTGAGTGCCAAAAGGAAGTACCTCATTTCCCTTGTTGCCATAGCTGATGGTAATTTCTTTCTCCATTTGGAAGGGAGTTTTTTCAGCTTTCCGAGTGAGATGAGCAAAAATGCCATGAGAAAAACAAGAAATCTCTATAGTCAGACATAGTTAAGTTCATAAAGTTCAGACCATCAGCTACTGATGTTTGATTTTAAATTAACAACAGACTTAGGCACTAATATACAAATAATCCTATAGGAACCGTTAAGAATACTACCAGAAAGAAGGTACATGGAGTGAGGAACTCCAGTAGTCATTCCTGTTCCATCAACCTCCCATGTTGCCACCGCCTTCAGATCTAAACAGTCATGTTCAGCCAAATGACAAATAACACGTAGAATGTCACTTCACTATGGCAGATAACAAGGAACAAAATTTAATTTTTATTCAAGTAAACTCAAAAAAATACTGAGTTAAAGATAATTGGAATTATTAAATAACTGGCATACCATGGTTGCAAAAATCAATGCCAGGAACAAGGCCCTCCACCCAGACAGTCTCATCGAATTGGCCATCAACTCCGGGAACCTTGGATCCTGATATAAGAAGTGCCTTAGCTTAGTTTGATAGGAACAAGAACATGCACCAGCAATTCCTTGATTCAAGTAGCTAATCAGGAGAGATAATGATATCATGGAGAACTAAAAACTGAAAAAAATAACCATACTTTCTTCATCCTTCCTGTCAGTCAAGTCTCCAGCAGAAATATCACTATGGGAAACCCCAGAATCAATGTTAAGTGAAGACTGACTGTCCTGATCCTCTTGAACTTGTGGAAACACATAAGAACGTGGAAGGGGAATGTTCAAAGCACGTGTCCAAAATACTGAATTTGCCCTAGCATGATGGAAAGAGTGCAAAATTAGCCAGCAAAAGTGGTAGGAACAAGAGTGGGTTTATGTCAAGGAAATGCCAAGGCATAATACAAAATATCCAACAAAAAGAAGTAATTTGGAAGATGCTTACCAAAGGAAATCTTCAAAACACACCTCACTGGCAAAAGAAGCAATAACAAATATCAATTTTTTTGTAGAAGATGATGCCATTCTTAACTCACGTTGAGTGTAATAAGTTTAACATTTGTGTGTCTAAATGCCTATGATAGCCCAGTTATGCACTTGTGCTCAACCAGGAAAATACCTTTATATGTTGCTGAAGAGTTGAGTAATTGCCAATTTGGAACCAGAGCTCCTAGCTCTGGTGGTTGGGTGTTATATTTTCCATCACTCAACCAAGGTTCAAACTTCGGTACCAGTAACAACAAACAAAAAATAATTAGCCAATTTGGAAGCTGAGCTTACCTTTCTAAATCCCCATCTAGAATTAGAAGTTTCTGCACCAAGCCCTTCACTTTGTCTTCATACAAAGACAACAACCTTTTTCTCTGCAACATATAGACATGTCTTTCATCAAGTTCTATGGAGTCGAGGTCAAGGCACAATCATTCAAACCAGAATATACATGAAATATCAATCCCATGAATTATACAAAAGTCCAATATCAAACCACCTAGAATTAGAAAAGATGTTTTGTAATTTAGGTTAACAGTAAAGGTAAGATCAAGTGTTCAGATAAACCAAAAATCACCACATAATTGGAAGCACCAGCATGCTTTAGGAATCATTATAATCATCATCTTGAAATAAGTTGAGGAGATCAGTAGCATCGAAGTGGCAGTAAATGCTTTGATATTGTAGGTGAAATTAAAAGTTGTGACAGCCTGACAGAACCTATCTTCTTGAACTGACACCATTATATACAGTGTCATACATAACCCAGCTATCCAATCAGTGTAACACAGGACATGCAAAAACATGTGTGACCTGTAATTCAGTTGCCCGATATAGTGTTGTCCCCTTCAACTCCAAAAGCTCATCATCAGTAAACCAGAGTGGATTTCCAAAGGTTTTGGGAAGCATGTCAAGGTACCTAATACAATGTAAACTGAATAAACCCAAACCACCCTGAAAAAAAAAATCTAACCCAAAAATAAGCAAGTGTAATCGATGCATACGGTTTCCAAGACGAATTATTTCGAAGGCGCTCTAACATTAGAAATAGAATCATCAAAAACCTGTCATCAACTTCTCCTTCTTCAAACATAGATCTACACTCAGGTCCAATAAGGGGATCTTGTAACACTCTCATGGGAGTTATTGCTAGATCTAGTGGAACAACAAGTAGAACCCCTGAATTTTTCCAAGAAAGTTTCCGAGTAAAATCATTCAATTCGAACATTTTCACAATGACAATAAAATATATATATATATATATATATATATATAAAAGAAGAACCGAATCTTTATTCTTTATTTTACTAGTATTCTTTCCACATAGCAACCAAAAATTCATTTCCTTAACATGCCTGACAATAACGCCCAAAATTCCAGCCAAGTGCAAATATCAGCTAACTGCAACTTTGCTGAATACGGTAACATTTCAAGATATCATGATATCCAATAGCAATGCCAGCCTCACTCTATCAATTTACATTCTTGTATAAACCTATTGCTATTAACCCCCAGCCCCCCCGACAAAAAACAAATAAAAAAGAACCAATTCTTTCACTTCTGCATACTGAACTGTTCAGCGTTCCACTCCAGTACAAAAAACCAAAGTTACTTAATTTTAGTGATACTTTACTAGGAAAAAGGAATGAGTTTATTCACACAAAAAGCCACCTTTTTCAATCAACAACCAGTCCGTATAACGCACAAATATGAATGTAGAGATTGATGAAAGGGTTTTGATTACCATCAGAGACATCATTAGATGAAAAGACACCAAACCCTTTATTTTGACCACAGTATTTGATGTTGCACCCTCTTAGTTCAACCTTGTTAACCTGAATTCAAACAAACACATCCCACATAAAAAAAAAAAAAAAAGGCAAACACGAGGAGAAATGCCATGTTATATATATAAACCGGAAACAAAAAAGTAAGAAAGAGGGTTGCTTGAGTATTGAAGTGCCTGGAGCCATTGAAGGAATCTTTCAAGTTTTGCTGCTGCTGCTGCTTCTTCTTCACTGGCCATTGTTTGATTCGCTTAGGGGGGTTTTTGGTGGAAGTAGAAAACTCGAGGTTTAAGCGGTTTAAAACGATGGAATGGAATATAAGCAAACGAGCACGCCGTGCTGAACAGACGAGTGTCGTTATGACTACACATGTCGTTTTGGCCTTGGTAGGTTAGTCTTCATGACTAGTGAGCGACGCGTTGTTCGCATTGTGCATGGATGAGGATAATTTTTGTCAACAAAGATGCTAGTTATGTTGTGAATCAAATATAATTTTTGGCAAAGCAATTTTCACTCAAAACTCCAAGCGTGTTGTGTTTAAGGTATGAGCTGTATGTTCTGATTGTAAGAAGTTAAATAGGACTAGCTATTGTTTCGTTGGTCAATTACAGAAATTTTCTCCAATTCCAATGTATATTTATCTTTCAAATCAAGCTATACTACCTTTTTGTATAGGTAATTTTGCTTCTTTTTTCGAGTAGAATTTTTAACTTCACAAACAATAACGAAGACTCGGTAAAATTATTGTTTCGATATTGACGAGGTTGGCATTTATTGGATAATAGAATCTAAATTGGATCTCATCCCACAAGAAAAGAGGTTAGAATATAAAACACATATCTATAATTTATCAAAATAAAATA
>Ga0307514_10005826_pt1 | contig 10884 bp, 11 predicted proteins | sample 16_EM_MG_FD_203088 | JGI IMG/M metagenome (GOLD analysis project Ga0307514, IMG submission 203088) | Populus trichocarpa ectomycorrhiza microbial communities from riparian zone in the Pacific Northwest, United States - 16_EM | ecosystem: Host-associated > Plants > Roots > Unclassified | place... | reverse complement strand
TATATCATACATTTTTATTTATTCGCAGCGCCCGTAATTGTCCATAGTTTTTATTATTTTGTATGGGTCAGCCATTCGCGGGGTTGATGGATGTGTATTTTCTTGTCGTGGTTTTATTGTGTTGTTTATGTCATACATTTTTATTTATCTCGCAGCGCCCATAATTGTCCATAGCTTTCTTAATTAATAATATTATTGTGGTTATCACATTGGCGAATGGTCCGGACTATTGATGAATGGGTTGGCCATTAGTGCGATTAATGGATAGGCCGGACCAACCGTCAATATGGTCGCATTGCCGAATGGTCCGGACCATTGGTGAATGGTCCGTATCGACGTATGGTCCAGAACAGCCTAAGGCTCTCTTCGGGGGAAATGCGTATAGACTCCAAAAAAAAAAAAAAAAAATACACGCAAACCTCTATGATTGCATAACGCTTCCACTCCAGTTATATATATATCCCTTTCACCCCTAACTAGTCACCACTATGAAGTCGATGATGCAACTAATCAGTGATGTAGTCAACGATATAACTAGTCGGTCAGAGCGTTCACACTCTCAGCCGCTCAGCGCCTTATTTACCCTCCCTCCATATACCTAGGCCAGCACTAGGGTAGTTTTGGCAAATAAAAGAGATGGGAATAACGAAATAGATCAAACACTAGCATGCGGGTCTATAGCAGATTGTAAAATAACATCACTGCCGAATATATTCTGTTTGTTCTGCTTTACCAAAATTCCTCTGTTGGTAACCTCGTCAGAAATACAAACAAAATATAACAGGAACTGAAATATACAGCAACCACAGTATGACTATTAAGGCTCCCTTCAGGGGAAAGGTGTACAGACTCAAAAAAAAAAAAAAAAATCGCACTTGTGTGCCTGGCACCTCTGACACTCTGCCATCAAGTGCCTGGCACCTCCGACATTCATTCTGCCATCAAGTGCCTGGCACCTCCGACATTCATTCTGCCATCAAGTGGCACCCCTGACACTCTGCCGTCAAGTACCTGGTACCTCCGACATTCTGCCATCAAGTGGCACCCCCGACACTCTGCCGTCAAGTGCCTGGCACCTCTAACATTCTGCTATCAAGTGCCTGGCACCCACCGCAATGTGCCACCCAGACTAAGTTGGGGGAAATAGCCACCCACATAAGCGAAGCGAGTATTTATTTACACATGAATAAGCGAAGCGAGTCCGTATTTCACCAACGTGAGTCCATATATCACCAACACGACTACGTAAATTCGCCAACACGAGTACGTATTTTCACCAACACGAGTACGTATTCGCTAACGAGTACGCAAATAGCATTATGTAGCAAGGCGAGTCCGTCAAAGGGCAGTCACGAGTTCGACATGAATGACGGACTCGTCTGGTACACATCACGAGTACGACATGCGAAGTTCACGAGTAGAATCATGCAATTATAACGAAGGCGATGAGAAAAAGATAGCAGTTGAGTGATGAAAAAGTACAAGTAAGAAAGTGCCCAAATCCCAGGTCATAGTCAAGGGTTGGTAGTAATAATCACAGTTACGTATGAATTACATACTTGGAGTATGTTACATACAGTACATAGGAGTACAGTATACACTAGGGGTAGTCAATAATTATCTGTAGCATGCACAGGGATTTTTTGTATCACAGATCGACAGCTTGGCATGAGCATTCATTGGCCAAATGGAGGATGACGCTACAGAGTCTCAGATTTTGAGCGTGTAGGTGTGACAGCAGGAAAACCTGCTGTCACACCTATACGAAAAATGCTGTCGCGCCTACTCCATCCTGAATTCTGAATTGGGTAGTTCTGCAATACCTGCATACCACAATGCCTTCATGGATGGAAAAGAACCAAGAAGAGCTACGAGGGAAGTAAATAAAATAGCATAAGCTTGCTAAAGAGCAGGTATTCTCAAGTGAAGAGCACATTATAGTCAGAAGAATTACAGATAAAACAACAAATATGAAGTGCTCATGGAAGTAAGCATGAGCAATGCAACAGCGCTCAGGCTGGGGAGTTAAAGCTGAAGATAATGAGACTTCAATTAACGAGGCATTGGAGCGGAGATGTCTGTTTTTTTGGCGGTTAGATGAAATATGGGGATCACGTGCGAATGTGATGCTTACCGGAGGCAGTGCATCTTCTGAAATACACCCCAAGATACCCTCCCAACAACCATCTGAGATGCCCTCACAATAACCATCCGAGATATCCTCTGAAAGACCCTCCGAGACACCCTCCCAAATACCCTTGGAGATACACTCCCAAATACCCTCAGAGATATCCTCTCAAATACCATCTGAAATGCCTTCCTCTAGAGGTTATAGCCTCTCGTATATCGAGGAGGTCCTCAAGATCCTCTTCATATTCATCCTCTTCTTCCGATGAGGATGCCAATGCATAAGCATAGGCAATAGCCTCAACTTCAGAATCGATATCTTGTAGGACTTGAGTTTTTCCGGATATTCGAGGCATTGTGACAGTTGATGATGTAGGTGGAACCTACAGGAAATTCATTTTGGGGTGGTCAATAATATGTTTCACTTTTTCACTTGTTTTGGCTAGTGTGTGGGTTGCGCTAAAAACCACTTACATGATACAGGATATTTATTGACTACCCCTACTATGTTAAGCAATGTATGTACATACAGTAACTTGTTACAAACCCTGACCCTGACACTAATCCATCCCGCTATCTGTCTACGCCAGTATTGCATCAGCGACCCACTGCATCGTCTGCTCTTTACTATGTGTGCCTCGATCTGATCCTGACTCAGCAAGACTTATTCGTGCTTGCATTATTCCTATGGGTTCTATTCACGAACTGATACCCCGCATCTGATGCCGGCCCGAACTCTATAGCAACTGACCGCATCCCAGTATGCCGAGTTTCGGATCCTGTCTTGGAACTTACTAGAACCTTCTAGGAAGTTCACGACCTGCTATCCTGATTATAAATACAAGTTGTGTGGTTCTATGGTTTTCTAACTACGCAATTATATTCTGTACCCTTCTAGTAACTTCTAGCATGTTCTCTGTCATTCGTAATTACTTTGATATTTGGATTTTGTACAATACTGAATTGGTATTTAAGTCGATGGATTTCCTGTCTCTTGTCTCTTTTCTTCTTGCTCCACACTACAACTTGTCTACTGTTTGTACCTAGTTGAATACGATCTACCTTATAACTCTCTTACATGAACCTCGAGCGTAGCTCAGACTACCTCGCCAGTTATTCTGCTTTCAAATGCCGGTTGGTCCTACCTTGATTCCGCCTCCACCAGTTCCCATCCCTGCCTCTGTCTCACTACTTGACTTAGTCCATCTCCGCAATCTCCAGCTCTTGAATACCATCTATCCCGCCCTTAATCCCCATGTACCTGAACGTGCTTCCAGGACTCGACATCCGCATAAGACACTACCTTGGTACTACTGGTAAGTAGTACCGCCGCATATATATCTACTTCCCTCCTTCAGGGTTAGGGTTAGTTACACTTTGTTGCGTCACCAAAAGTCTCCGCTACGCAAACATGGTCAACCCAGAACAAGGATCTTCTGCTGGCTCAGGCCTAGGAGCAGGCCTTTCTCGTACTGCTACCCCAGCCAACACTATCGAAGCTGCTTGGGAACAGCTAGTGCAAGCAATTGCCAATCCTCGCCTGCAACCTGCCGCAGCCCCTACAATTCCACCAAATACTTCAATGTTCCTTCTGCCTTTCATCTTCTCTGCACACAACACGGGGCTTCTCACTGCCCGAGGAAGACCCACAACCTTCAACTTCCCAACAGTCAACCCTCCAGCAGCTCAGGCTGCCCTGTGGGACTACTATCAACAAGGATTCAACCATGGGTTGGCCTTATCTTCCCTCATCGATAATAGTACCCCAAGCGTACCTACACCTCGAGTACCAAGAATCAATGAACCAGAAAGTTTCGATGGAACTCGTTCCAAATTCTCAAAGTTCATGACCAGACTTGCCTTGGTTTTCTCATCGGACTCGACAAGGTATGCCACCGATGCAGCAAAGATTGCTTATGCTGGTTCCTTCTTGACTGGCTCTGCTGCCGACTGGTTCGAGCCACACCTCAACAAGACCTCTGGAACCACGGACTTTAGCTCTTATGGAGAATTTGCTATTGCTCTCAAAAATGCATATGATGACCCAGATGCACGAGCAACAGCCCAACGCAAGCTCAGGAACCTTAAACAAGGAGACAAGGACTGTTCAACATACTATGCAGAATTTGCAACCTATGCAACAGTCTTGAATTATGACGATGCCACCAAAATCCAATTCTTTACCGAAGGTGCTAATCATGACCTCAAGACCACCATTGCGTACCAACCCTCACCTCCAGAAACTTTCGACCAATTTGTCCAGTTATGTATCAAACTGGACAATAGTATGAAGCTCTTAAATATACAGAAGCCCCAACCTAGAGCCCCTGCTCCCGCACCTGCACAAGCCAAACCAATTCCCACTACTGCTACTGGCACCGCTCCTGGACCAATGGACTTGTCCAATGCTCAAAGACGTCGTGGCCCCATCTCAGAGGAAGTTCGCAGATTCCGGCATGAGAACAACTTGTGCTCCTACTGTGGTGGAGCCGGCCACTGGAGAGCTGATTGCCCTGCCAGGGCTCGTAATCAACAAGTGAATGCAGCTGCCCCAGCACCACCTGAGCAACCACCCACCAAGCCAACAACCGAGTAGGGTGGTGTCCCTCTTTATGAGGTTTCAAAAAACTAGTGCACTCTGTGATTATTGATGGCCAGTCACAGAGCGCCAGGATGCATCCTGGTGCCGTCAACCCTGTTTCCGTTTCCTTTGTTAGTTCTAATCCTTTTTCTGTCTTGGAGGAAGTTCATATGGAAGGATCTGGGAAAGTTTTGGATATTTCTCACAAGTCTCGTCAAAGACTTGCTTGTCGAATTCGTCGTTCTGCTGCTTTGCGATTATCTTCTGTGCCTGTATCTGGAGAGTTAGGATCAGAGGATCCTCTTATTCTACCTTGTCTCATTAATGAAAACCACTCTGCTTCCTGCATGATAGACTCGGGAGCTAGCTCTCAGTTTATTGACCTTGACTTCGCTCTGAGCCTGAACTTGCCTCTTGATCTCAAGAGAAAACCTAAAGACCTGGTCCTAGCCAATAGAGTTCGCTCCAAAGTAGGACAAATCACTCATGCCTGTTCTCTAAGATTAACCATTGACCAGCATATGGAAGACCTTACCTTCCATGTCACCAAACTTGCAGGCTGGAATATGATAGTTGGTAAACCTTGGTTACGACGACATAACTCGACTATCGACTGGTCCAAAAACTCAATCACCTTTTCGTCCCCTCACTGTCATGAGAACTGCCTCCCAGTACGCCCAAAAATTACTCCTACAACAGAACCACCCCGATTGAAAATCAACCTCATATCTCGAGCAGCCTTCCGCGTGGCAATCAAGAACCCAGAATCATGCCTATGTATCATGGCCCTATATAACAAACCAGAGGACGAAGAAACTACACAAGATACAACAAAAAAACTCATCCCTCTTGAATACCATGACTACTTGGTCCTGTTTTCAGAAAAAGAAGCTCGAATCCTACCACCCTCTCAATATGTAGACCATGCAATCCCACTCATCGATGGAGCAAAGCCACCATTTGGACGAATGTACTCGATATCTGATGCAGAGCTCAAGGAAGTCAGAAAATGGATAGATGAAAACCTATCCAAGTCCTTCATCAGAGCCAGTTCCTCATCTGCCGCCTCGCCCATCTTATTTGTCAAGAAAAAAGATGGTTCGCTTCGACTTTGTGTTGATTATCGAGCACTGAATGACATTACTGTCAAAGACCGACACCCCCTGCCCCGCATTGAGGAAACCTTGAATCAGATTAGAGGATGCAGATACTTCACCAGACTTGACCTATGAGCCTGCTTTAATCAAATTCGTATCAAGGAAGGTGATGAATGGAACACAGCCTTTCGAACTCGTTACGGCCTGTTTGAGTTTCTAGTCATGCCCTTTGGATTGACTAATGCCCCCGCAACTGCTCAACACTTTGTTAATGACACACTCCGTGAATTCCTAGACCAATTCTGTGTCTGTTATATCGACGACATCCTAATCTACTTAAAAACTGCTAAGGAACATCGAGAACACGTACGAAAGGTACTGCAGAAACTCAAGGAAGCAGGACTGTTCATCCAGCCAGAAAAGTGCGAATTCTCGGTCCAAAAGACTGCCTTCCTAGGATTCCTGATCTCTGAGAACGGTATTGAGATGGACCCAGAAAAGGTTAACGCAGTTCTTGCCTGGGAAACTCCTAAAACAGTTAAGGACGTACAGTGTTTCTTAGGCTTCGCCAACTTCTACCGTCGATTTATCTGGAAATATTCTGCACTCTGTCAATCTCTGTTCAACTTGCTAAGAAAAGTTGTCCCCTTCGTCTGGGACTCTTCCTGTGAAGACGTATTCCGAAAACTTAAAGACGCCTTTACATCGGCTCCGATCCTACGACACTTTGATCCAGATCTCCAAACCATAGTCGAGACTGATGCTTCCGACTATGTTACTTCTGGAATCCTGTCCCAGAAACACCTCGAGAATGGTAAGCTTGTGTTACACCCTGTCGCCTTTATATCTGAGAAAATGTCCTCAGCTGAGTGTAATTATGGGATCGGTGACAAAGAACTCCTCGCCATCATCAAGGCTCTCAACAAATGGCACATATACTTACATCAGCTTCCCCAGCCTTTCACAATAATCACCGACCACCACAATCTCCAGAACTTTACCACCAAGACACTCCTTTCTAGAAGGCAAGCCAGGTGGGCCCAGGAACTTGCTCAATATAACTTCAAGATTATCTTCCGCCCTGGTGCACAAAACGGGAAAGCAGATGCACTCACTAGGAGATCTGGAGATCTGCCTGGAGAGGGCGATGAGCGTGGCTGCCCGACTCAGGCCCTAATCCCACTTTCAAAATTCTCTCTCTCTGCAGCCTCAAAACAACATGATCAGGATATTCGTGAGGCCTTGGCCACAGACACTCTTGCGCAAGAAATCCTCGAAGCACTCCAGAATGGTGACAAGAAGCACAACACCATTCCTCTCGGAGAATGTGAGGTGCATAACGGCCTGATCTTAGTTAATGGGCTGGTGTATGTCCCTGAAACACCTGACCTGTACCTTCGAATCTTGAAGAACTGCCATGACCACCCCGCAGCAGGTCATCCTGGTCAGGCTGCTACGTATGAACTTGTGTCCCGTGACTATTGGTGGCCCAAGATGCACTAGACTATCGCCCGTTATATTCGGAATTGTGATACATGTACTCGGATTAAGCCAGTACGACACACACCATATGGATTACTCAAACCACTACAAGTTCTCTTCCGAAAGTGGTCTTCTGTCTCTCTCGATCTGGTTACTGGGCTCCCGAAATCCAACGGTTATGATGCATTACTAGTAGTAGTAGACCGCCTATCTAAGATGGCTCACTATATACCTACAACAATGGATGTCAATTGTAAGCAGGTTGCTAAGCTATTCTTCGACAATATCTTTCGCCTACATGGAATTCCCGACTCGATAGTATCTTACCGGGGGACCCAGTTTGCCTCAGAATTCACACGGGCCCTGACAAACCTGGTAGGCATCCAACAGAAAATATCAGCTGCCTTCCACCCCCAGACCGATGGCCAGACTAAAAGAATTAATGCCATCGTCGAACAATACCTTCGGGGATACTGTAATTACCAACAGGACAATTGGTCAGAACTTTTGACCATGGCCGAATTCTCGTACAATAACACTATCTCGGCCACCCTGCACATCACTCCTTTTCAGGCCATGTATGGGGATAATCCCCGATACCAGATTCTCCCGAACCCGAACCAGAAGCTTCCAGTACCCTCAGTCATCAAGGAATATGCCGATCGGCTAGCAAACCTCGATTCCTACCTCAGATCAGAAATATTATGGGCCCAAGCTGCATATGCAGAACAGGCTAATAACTCCAGAATCCCTGCCCCAAAGCTCGAGATCGGCGATGAAGTATGGTTACTGCGCCGACATGTGAAGACCAATAGACCCTCTTCCAAGCTTGATTACAAACGCCTTGGGAAATTTCGAATTATCCAGAAAGTCTCCTCCCACTCTTATAAGCTCTACCTTCCTACCTCCATGAAGATTCACCCTGTCTTCCACATATCTCTTCTTGAGCCTGCCTCTACCGACCCACTTCCTGGCCAGATCCAGCCTCCTCCACCACCAGTTATAATCGAAGACGAACCTGAGTGGGAAGTTGAGGAAATTTTGGACTCCCGAATTGTTAGAAAAACTCTCCAATACCTTGCTCGCTGGGTTGGTTACAATCAACCTACTTGGGAACCTGCTAATCTGTTTGGGAATTCGCCCAGTGTTGTCAAACAATTCCACAACACCTATCCAAACAAGCCACGCCCACGAACCCTGCCAAAATGAGCGAACTCGGTTCTCGTTCCAACCCAATCATAATCCCAGATGACGAACTAGCCTCGCAGGAGCTCGTCCCTAGAGGAGGGACTACTGTTACAAACCCTGACCCTGACACTAATCCATCCCGCTATCTGTCTACGCCAGTATTGCATCAGCGACCCACTGCATCGTCTGCTCTTTACTATGTGTGCCTCGATCTGATCCTGACTCAGCAAGACTTATTCGTGCTTGCATTATTCCTATGGGTTCTATTCACAAACTGATACCCTGCATCTGATGCCGGCCCGAACTCTATAGCAACTGACCGCATCCTGGTATGCCGAGTTTCGGATCCTGTCTTGGAACTTACTAGAACCTTCTAGGAAGTTCACGACCTGCTATCCTGATTATGAATACAAGTTGTGTGGTTCTATGGTTTTCTAACTACGCAATTATATTCTGTACCCTTCTAGTAACTTCTAGCATGTTCTCTGTTATTCATAATCACTTTGATATTTGGATTTCATACAACACTGAATTGGTATTTAAGTCGATGGATTTCCTGTCTCTTGTCTCTTTTCTTCTTGCTCCACGCTACAACTTGTCTACTGTTTGTACCTAGTTGAATACGATCTACCTTATAACTCTCTTACATGAACCTCGAGTGTAGCTCAGACTACCTCGCCAGTTATTCCGCTTTCAAATGCCGGTTGGCCCTACCATGATTCCGCCTCTGCCAGTTCCTGTCCCTGCCTCTGTCTCACTACTCGACTTAGTCCATCTCCGCAATCTCCAGCTCTTGAATACCATCTATCCTGCCCTTAATCCCCTTGTGCCTAAACGCGCTCTCAGGACTCGTCATCCACATAAGACACTACCTTGGTACTACTAGTAAGTAGTACCGCCGCATATATATCTACTTCCCTCCTTCAGGGTTAGGGTCGGTTACATAACTACGGCTGGTACCTGCGCATACTTAATCATGAGCCAAGATATTGTTAGAATGGGTAATCTGATTGGTGGGAAAACTGCAAGGAAGCATTGTGGGAGACGCTAGGAGAGTATATATGTTGGGTCATGTTTGCTGCCAGTTGTTTTTTGGGGTCTTGGGTCTTTCCTCTTAAGCTTTTTATTTTGGAGCGTGCAGTCAGAAGCTCAATATATTTTCTCTTTCCACTTGCGAATTCAAGTGAATATTCAAGTGCCATGCACTATTCGCAGTAAGAATCGTAATTCTTATATGGTAGCAACACCTCGTTCATTGAATACGAGCCACAGACGACCTCTTCAATATGACGTCTACATTCAAACCTCCGAAAGTATCCGAACTACTTATCGATGAAAATAATTACCACCCATGGGTCAAAGAAATTGAGCAACTGCTCCGCCTAGCTGGTCTTGCCAACGTTGTCACAGGGACAGCGACCACCAGGCCAAGTGTTACTCTAGCCATTGCCGAATGGCAGGACCTCACCGACAAGGCACTAGTCACTATATTAGCGAACTGTGACAAGAAACCATAGCAACTGATCCGTGACTGCGATACGGCAGCAGAAGCGTGGGAGACCCTCAAAAAGCATTACGAGGGACGTACTCGTACACATCTATCATCATTATTATTAAATATCACTACTCTGTGGTACGACGACCGCACAATCACCATAAGTGACCATATCAACATATTCGAAAAAAAATGGAGTACGCTCAGGCAGAGTATAGCTTCTGCAACAGCTGGACCAGATACGCTGGCCTCAGCTATTAAACACTTTGCTCACTCTGATGGATGGAAGGCTATGTTACTTCTTGGGACACTTCCTAAAATCCCACTGTATCAGAACATCATAGATAACATTACGACTGGTACGGATGCCTCGGTATATTCAGTTATCGTACTCTGACTTAAAGAGCTTAGTGACCGCACTATGCAGCGCAAGACAAGAAAAGATGATCATGAACCACCTACAGCTTTTGCGATAGAAGGACAATGACCACAAAAATTCTGTGGATATTGCAAGCTAAAGGGATGGCCAGGTACCTCCCACAATGAAGTGGATTGTCGTACCAAGAAAAGCGATAGTCAGAGAGCCAGTGAGCAAACCCATACTATAACAACACCAGAAGACTGTGATACCGAACAAAATGCATGGACAGATTGTTTTCTCACTAGCATCGATGGAACAACTAGCACTCAAGAAGGATGGTAGGCAGATAGCTGTTCAACTGTCCATATTACTAATGACCTTAGCAACATAAGCAACCCACAACTATGCGTCCGAGTTATTGCTACTGGTGCAGGACCAGTTTTCTCCACCCATATTGGTACAACTACTGTGCAAGGAATCAATCTTATGGGAGTATTGGTGGTACCTAATTTCCCTAGAAAGATTATCTCAACAGGAGATATAACTAGTCAAG
>Ga0307514_10005825_pt1 | contig 10884 bp, 5 predicted proteins | sample 16_EM_MG_FD_203088 | JGI IMG/M metagenome (GOLD analysis project Ga0307514, IMG submission 203088) | Populus trichocarpa ectomycorrhiza microbial communities from riparian zone in the Pacific Northwest, United States - 16_EM | ecosystem: Host-associated > Plants > Roots > Unclassified | place... | reverse complement strand
TGAATAAGAAGATTTTGGAGTACGTAAGTAGCCGATTGATCCTAGAATGAGTAAGCAGCAGATTGATCCTAGCTAGTTTCGATAAGATGAGAAAGCTAGGAGAGTGAGGGAGAGAAAGGCAATGGTGTGGTCTGGCCAGGGCTGTTTCTGACGAGAGAAAAAGAGGAGATCGAGGTGGCGTGGGTGGTGGTTGTTGTAGTGGTTGTTTGGGTTGATGTGAAGGAGAGGAGCTGTTGAGTGGTGGCTGGTCTTGGTGGAGATTCAGTGGGTACTATGGGTTGGTTTATGATGGTGGCTGTGAAACTAATTCGGTCTGGTAGGGGCTGGACTCTAGTGGTGTCTTACTAGTGGTATTGGTAACATGGAGAGATCGCAGGAGCAATTGATGGAGGTTTGGTTGGCTATAAGGGAGAAAGGTCTCGTCACGGTCGTTGAGGCTAGTGATTGAAGAAAAATCTCGCGTAAAATAATTGGTCATCATCTTGTCAAATTGACTGTGTAAACTCGATAAAATCTAGGGATTCGTTTTGTTGATGGAGATCTAGGTTAAAATATCTTTTTAAAATTTTTAGTAAAATTGCCTCTACCACATTCTTATTTTCCAAATCAAGACCCTTCAATGAATCCTAGATTTATTTTTTAAAATTAAAAATATTATCTTAAAAAAAACACATCTCAATATCTTTATCACAATCACAACCTAAATATTAATAAAATTGCCAAAAAAAATTTATTATATTTAGTTAGGGTTTTTATAGAGTTATTGATTACTGTTTGTTTTAAGTGTTAGTGATTAGTATTAAGGTTTAAGGTTTGTTTTTAAGATTTAGGGTTGTGAATTAGGGTTAGTTTAAGGTTAGAGTTAAGGTTAGTTTGCGGTTTGATTTTTTAAAATTTTTGTTTTGATAAAATCACTATTTTTTCAATCACGTATTTGTTAAAAAGACTGTTTACCAACTAATTTTCCCAAAATTTTTGTTCAAGCCGGGTTAATTCTCAGAAAAAATCCGAAATCCCCCCGATAATTGCAACGACATCTCGTAAATGAGAGAGATTTAACAGGATAGCACTACAGACAAAATGGTAAGAATCAAAATCAACTCTCTTTCTAGGATCTGGTTTTGTCTTCTTCTGTTTTGCTTGGACAGCAGTACAAGTGAGAGACATATGGAGAGGGACCGAGTCCAATCGGTTGATTGCCCCGAGCTCTGCAGTTGCATGGTGTAGTTTTTGTCCAGAGAGAATCCTCATCGGGGCTCGTTTTCCTGAGCCCTCTTGCATCACCTGCATGCCAAAAAGAAAGCACACGACACCACCAGCACATGCCCACACTTGCAAGTAAAGGAAAACCTCGCCCAATAAGTAAAGCAACCCATCTGATCCCTCCCTCTCTCACGGCAACTACTATTTTGTTTCTGCATGAACAGATCATGGCCGTACACACAATGTCATATGTTCATCTTCACGTAAACCAAATATATAATTGTCACAAACAAACAAACAGTCGATGTCTAATTATAACTGTAGGGAGGGAGGTATACAGATAGATTACAGGCAGTTTTGACCGTACGATTTTATGCCCATACAAACAATGCTTCCAGTGATACCGTGCCCTTGCCAGCCAAACGGTCCTTTACTGCCTGCACACACAGCGGTGAGCGTGCGTCGGTGCATGCATGTACTTGGAGGGACCAAAGGGCCAGGGAAATTTTTTTGTCACAAAACGTGAGGAGAAAACTACTAGAACTGGCGTCGATCTCAGATAATATAGAACAAGTGTTCCAATTGTATAAATTTAGCATGTTTATGGTTTTCTTTTTCTCTAAATTTGCTTAATTATGATTAGTCTAGTACTAATATGTTTGTTTTTAGAAAAAACAAGAAAGGATCTCCTATCCCTGCTTTTTTGATAATCGATCCAAAGTGCTTTTTTAATAAGCACACTAGGCCAAACATCTAGTTAAGAATTCTTTAAGTACCTTCTATATTATATATGGATTAATTGTTTGGATAGGGAGGGTTAGGGATAGGGTAGTGGATCAGAGCTTATTTATCTTTATGATAGTGGTTGTTTTTTAAATTACGTTTTATTTAAAAATATTTTTTTATTTTTTTAAATTTATTTTTGACATCAGCATATCTAGCACATCTAAATAATCTAAAAACATAACAAAAATTAGTTTGAAGCAAAAAAAATCTAAACTTTAAAAAATGTTTCTACACCGTAAAAACAAACGTTGTCTGAATAAGTGATGATTTAAAATAAAAATTTACTTGTAAATATATCAAAATGATTTTATTTTATGTTTTTATTATAACTATTAAAAAATATTAAAATTAATATTTGTTCAAATAAATCCACTTTTAAAACGATCTAAAAAAAAAAATAAACAATGCTTCAATCTCAACCATTTTATAATTCAAACACATTTAAAACCAGGTACTGCCAAGCCACTGACTTCACTGTAACTCCATTAGTGAAGCAGATTGCCTTGATGGGGCTTCTCTTTACAAGCTTTGCCACCCAGATATATAAAATTTTAATTATTTATTTTAGATTAGCATAATATTCGGGTCAGTTTGTGTGCACCTCAAGTACTAATCTCACGGGTTCTGAAATTAACGATCATATAAATCTCCAGTAGCTCTGAGATTTGTGAAACTCGAATCATTAATCTTTAAAAAATAAATTTATAATCTAACTAATTGAATTACACCGATAAAAATTTACATAAAACTTTCATTTAAAATATGGGTTGCTTGCCTTTACATGTTGTTTTCACACGATTTCTGTTATCCTGACCAAGCGAATCAGTGGAGGATTTGGCACTGTATCTATTTTTCTTTTTTGGCGCACTAGTACTCATATCGTGGCAAGAAGGAAATTCCAAGAAAGAGAGGCCAAATGTTGCTGTTCATCTTCATCGTGTTCTATCTTTTTTTTAAACAAAGTTTAAGTTGGTTGGTTGGTATTTTTAAGAATATTTTTATATTAATCATTAAAGCAATTTGAGTTTGTAAATTTTGTGGACTCGCGTATAATTAATCATTACAAAAGCTAATTAAAAAATACTATTCATTACAAGAGAATTCATCATTTAAAAAAACAATAAAATGATGAAAATATCATTCTAGAAAACAATTGATGAGTTAATTATTGAGAGTATCTCAGTGTTTTCACCATATTTATAAGTCATCATCGTATTGACAGGGGGTAAGCGTGTTTTGTTTTTGCATTTAAAAATAAAATAAAATAATTAAATTACTTTTAAAAACAAAACTTATTTAACTAGCATCTAGAGATTTTTTTTTGTATTTTTTTCCTGATTTTTTAGTTATTATCAAGTCGAAAAAGTAGAAATTTAATATTTTAATAAATATAAATTATAATTTCAAAACCAAAGTTGGTTGCACATGTTAGTGGGTGGGAGGCGCCTGCGGTCTTCTAAAGCATGTGTTGTGTCTCCCGGCATCCACACGACAATGTTGGAAGTGTCGAGACGTCTCCTTTAGCATGGGACAATGCATGTTGTTGTTTATGCGACAGGGTGTCGATGACGACCTATTCCCTTTTCTTTTATTTTTTTCTCTCTTTTCCCTTTAAAATTCACATTGACCATTCAAAATATCATAGTTGTCCTCTCATTTACTAATATTTCAACTTTGGTCTTTATTTTTTTATTTCTAATTTTTGTTTTTTACCCTTTTGTCAAATTCCGATATTCTTTCAATTTCATCATTGAATCCATAATTGTGATTTGTTATTTTTCGAATCTGATCCTTATTATTTTGTTTTGCGTCGACCTTTTGTGAATTTGATTTCTATTTTTATTTCACCCCCTCAATTTAAAATTCTAGGTTATACTCTTTTTTTTTTTAATTTCAAATTTGATCTACATTCTCTCCATTGTTATTTTTGTTTTGTTTTGGATCCTTTTGTATAATTGACTCTTGTTATAGTTTGTGGCTTATATGCAGATGCAGGAGTGAAGTGGAGTGTATTGAACGAAGTGGAACGACGACATCTACCTCTTTAGGATTTATTTCTTGTGTTTGTTGCTAGTGATGATTAATAGGTTGGAGGTGTGGGGGAAACAGCCCCACGATATGATAAAGGATTATTAGAAAAAGCCATTAATACTCCTTGGATGGTTAGGATTCCTCTTGTAGTTAGGTTTTCTTGGGTAGTATAGGGTCTACTATAAATATATATTATGTAACCCTATTTAGATATAGTGAAAAATAAAAATTCCTCGCTCCTGTGGATGTAGCTAGGTATATTGTCGAAGAATGTTAAATCTTGTGTTCTTTCTAGTTTCTTTTCTATTGCAATATTCATCAATAATTGTTGTAGGTTTTTTCACAACAACTCTTTTCCTTTTCATTTCATCAACATTTGATTTGTTAAGAATTGAATTTCATGATTTTTTTTATATGGGGTGTTTTCAATTTAGTGACCCAGGCTACAGGTTGAGAAGTTAACATGGATTGACATAATCATATCTACTTTCTAAAAGAAATAAATTAAAAAAAATCAAGTTAGAATGCCATGATAAATTAATATGTCGAAAAAAAAATTAATAGCCAAAATAAATAATCATTTAGCATTGATTTGAAAAGTTCAACGCTCCACGATCTAGCAAGTAATTCAATGGGTTATATTTAATAATTCAGATTTGATAATTTTTTTTAAAAAAAATTAAACTAAAATAGAAATTAAGAATTTAAAGTCTCACCATTTAAGAATTATCTTTATAGGCAAATGCTACCTAAAATTTTAAATTTAATTATTTGATTATCTTTTTAAGAAATCTTAATAATAATTAAGAATTCAAATTGAATATGGATCGAGAATGTAAAATATATTTCATATTATTATTTTTTATATTTTTTATATTTACAATGACTTTGAATAATCGATAGAGGTAAGATTGATCATGAAATTGACAGTGGAGAAAGGATTTATTGAGCATTAAAAAAATAGTTAGAAGGTTAATTAATTACAATGGACTCGCGTTCAGAGGATAAAACTCCGACTGGATTCATTTCAAAAATAAATCTCATCAAATACATGAATTAATCAGGAATTATTGAGCCACTTGGTTGATTGATATCGGTGATGTAGAAGGAGGATTTGAGGTTGTGTCAAAATAGAAGAGGGACCTATCAACCCCAACTTATTGTAAAAAGGACTCGATAAATCAATAATATATAGTTGAGGGACCAACATGGTTTTCTTTCAGTTTTCTGTTTCTTAAACTTATTATGGAACTAATTAATAGCCCTTACCGTCATGTATTTTTTTTTTTTTTTTTATATAAGCTTTAAGATCTAAGGAAACTTCTATTGTTATTATATATCTTCTAGGTTGAATTTAGATTGAATCGTGTTTTAAAAAAAATGAGATTTTTTTAATTTTTAATTTTAATGTTATGATATAAAAATAAAAAAATATTATTTTAATATATTTTAAAACACACTTTAAAAGAAATTACATTTTTCAATTAATATTCTATCTCCATTAAAAAGAATATTTTAAAAAACAAATTTTATGTCGCATGCAACAAGCGGATCCAGGCATACTATACACAAATTACACTTTCACATTATTATTGGCATCCATTCGACTCTGTACCCATTATTATTAGGCCAATTTGCTGTTTATAATCATGATAATCCAATCACATAATCTAGACAGCTGGGAGATTCTAAACCTCACCAGGCAAGTGGATTCTCAATATAAAATTCGTAAACAGTGTGGTTTTTATTGGACCGGTGGGACAATATTCAGGTGCCTCCCGCCAGCATTTCTGACTTGACCGGATGTTAATTCTAGCTCCGCCGTCAACTCTTCTAGTTACTTTTGAATTGAATCAATGATTATAAGCTTTTCTTGACAATTTCAAGCATGGAGTTCCGGTCAAGATGATGCACAGAAGAAAATGAAATTTCAGGATGTCATCTACATCTGCGATCACGTACACAATCTAATTAGTTCTTTGAATGAATTCAAGCACTGCACTCCCATAAGAAAAACAATGCCTTCGAATCCCACCATCTCAATCTTCTGCTCGAGCTGGGCCTGACTGCCTGCGTATTTTTCTTTTTGAGAAATATGCTGTCCTTCTGTGCCTATAAATCTTCCCATTTACTATATATAAGCTTCAAATTCTGTGTCCAAACTATCCTCATCCCCAGCTTCTAAGAACTAGACATCCCTCTTTGCTTTTCATTCACTTCTTGCAAAGAGACAGGTCAGTGGGTGGGTGTTGAGCAATGCGGCTCCAGATTCTTTTCCAGCTTTGAACCAGGAGATCACCCCACTGATTCACCTTGTCTAACAAGTTTCTTACCGTATTTCTCACAATTTCTCTTATTCACATTTTCCGTCGGAAAAACATCTTATCTAAAAACTTAAGTTATTAGATGAGATATCAAAATATAATTTATATTATTTTCTAACATACACCTCAAGTGAAAATTCTTTACGCTTGAAACTTGTAAAGAACTATACTACCTTATATTTAATTTTTTTATCAAATAAATAAGAATGATGAAATTTAAATTCGTGACTGCTTGATCATTAAGGTTCATACTATGTCAGAGAATCAATTAAATTAAAAAACTTAAACTGTTAAATGAGATTTCAAAATATAATTTATATTATTCTTTAAAATTTTCAAGATCAAAAAACCATAAAAAAAAAAAAAACAGAACACACACTCTCTTTCTCCCCTCCTCCCCCAACACTGAAATACATCCATCCGTTGTGTAAGCTGTTGTTCAGGCCATAGTTATTTTGGGCATGTTGTCATTTTCATGGGCCTATGGGCTTCGGATTCGGCTCCCGACAAAATGTTTACCCCCACTACCTGGGCTTCATAAGCCCATCAATGGAGTCAAATTACAGACAACCTAAAGAAACAACAGAAGAGAAGAGAAGAGACTTGGCACTCGTTTTTGGATCTTCTTGTTGCAAATTGCAATGCTTAGCTAGAAGTAGCAAGCAAGCATCCATCTCAATTTCAGTTGTGACAGAAGGAAAGAATCGAAATCCTAATTCACTTCACTCACATTTCTCTCTTCCTTCAAACTCGTAAGTCCCTCTTTTTCATGGATTCATCCCTTCGTTTTTTTTTTCCTTGACTCTTGGTTAACTGGGATCGCTTTTCATTCGCCTCCGTTGATATCAAGCCTATCTATTGCTTGTTTGTCTTTGTGTGATGGGAAGAATGAATTCTGTGTGCAGCTTCTTTACTGTTTATGGAATTGTGTTTTTCATTTTTCCTGTAATTTAAAATGTTTACGAGTAGGACTTATTGACTGGATATAAGCTAATCTCTCTAATGAACGAGGGAAATGTTTCCCTCCTAGTATCCTTTTTGTTTCTAAAAAGTAGACTTGGTTTCTTGCATCTATAACATTTATCAATATAGCCTGTGTGTCTATCCGCTGACAACTAGCCATGATGAAAGCTTCCTTTATCGTGTTGTTCCTGGTGGATTGAATCCAGAACCCCCATGGGGCGACGGGTGGTGGGTGTTACAAGTTGGTAGCCCACATCATCATATATGCATGTATACATAGATAACCTTTTAGGAGGAATTATTCAGTATGCCCGGAGTTGTACTCCCCCTCTAACATAAAGATGGAACCCATAGATGATTTTTGTTGCGGGTCTCATGTTATGTGAGAGGGGGGAGTACAACTCCCAGTATACCTAATAATTTCTCTTTACACGGTACCATGACCATTAACTTCACAAGCTGGTTACTTGGATGCACATTGCAGCATGCAGAAGATAGCTATGTTAGTCATTGGTATCACACAGATACAGAGATCGATGCTGAGTAGTAAAAGAGTAAATTGAGTGTTAATATCAACTGCAACAACTCGATTGGGGGGGAGGGGGATGGCGGGGAATATAATGAAAATGAAAGAGTTCATGAAGATCCTCAAGAACAACTCATAATTCTGGTTTTATATCTTCTTAATATACTAAGCTTTGGTGATTTCAAGTTGATAATTTGCAGGGCATCTGTGATATAAGTTTATTGCAAATAATATAGTCTGCCTTTAATATTTGAGCTTTTGGGGTTAGAAATTGAGACTCTGCTTATTATTCCTCCTAGTTTAACCATAGACTTCAATTGATGACGGGGACCTAATTCCATCCATTTCCAACTTTCCTTCTTGATGGTTGGAGGTGACCGAGGACATCCATTTTTTGTTATTGTTGTGTTATAGAGCGTCCAGTTCAGGCATTTACATGATCAAATATTTCCTGGTATGCGAGTTTGTTTCTGATTGCTTTCTTGAGAGTAATTGTGAGTAATTTTCTTTCTTTCTTGGTTTGCTTCTGTAGTTTCCAAGATGTGGGAAAAGAAGGGTGCTATTGGTGGAGATTGCTTGAGATACATCCTCTCTAAAAAATTTTTTATCAGTCCACCGTCCTGCATAAACACATTTCATTCCAAAAACTTGGCTAAATTTCCATTTCCCATATTGACCCAATATTCAGTTATTTCTTCATATTTGAACCCCACTGCCAGAAAATTGAAAGATGTAGATCTTTTAGCTCAAACACAAATTCTCCCAAGTTCCAACTTTTCTACCTTTTACTCGACTAAAGCCCCATCGAGATCTTTTAGAAAGAGAAATAACAAACGAGCAAAAGCCAACAGCAGGCCTATTCTTGATGAAGCTAAATTTCAACGGTCAGTTTCCCAACTCCCATCAAGATTCACCAATGAAGAATTGTGCAATAACATAACTCTTGAAGATGATCCTTTAGTCTGTTTGGAGCTTTTCAATTGGGCATCACAACAACATAGGTTTAGGCATGATGCATCCACTTATCATGTCACTATAAAGAAGCTTGGAATTGCCAAAATGTACCAAGAGATGGATGATGTTGTCAACCAACTACTCGCTGTTCCTCATATTGGTAATGAGGCTTTATACAATTCAATTATCTATTATTTTACTGAAGCTAGGAAGCTGACTAGAGCCGTGAATATATTTAAGCGCATGAAAAGTAGTAGAAACTTAGATTGTAGACCGTCAATTAAAACATATAATATTCTTTTAACGGCAATGTTGAGTAGGGGAAGGAATTCTTATATAAATCATATGTATATGGAGACTATGAGATGCTTGTTTAAGCAGATGGTGGATGATGGGGTCGAGCCTGATATTTTCTCTTTGAATTCCATGATAAAGGGCTATGCTCTTTCGTTGCATGTCAATGATGCTTTGAGAGTGTTCCATCAAATGGGTGTGGTTTACAAGTGCTTGCCTAACTCATTTTCCTATGATTATCTGGTCCATGGATTATGTGCTCAAGGCCGAACAAATAATGCTAGAGAGTTGTTTGATGAAATGAAGGAAAAAGGATTTGTCCTAAGCAACAAGTCATTCAACTCACTTGTGAATGCTTTGGCTCTTGGTGGAGAAGTTGGGGAGGCAGTGAATTATTTGTGGGAGATGATTGATAAGCATAGGTCAGTTGATTTAATCACATACAAGACAGTCTTGGATGAGATCTGCAGGCAAGGAAGGATTGGGGAGGCCACGAGTTTGTTGAAGGAGTGGCAAGAAAAAGACCTTGTGGATGGGATAACTTACAGAGAGCTTCTACACGTGCTTGAAGATGACTTTGGAAATTCAAATGACAGAGAACGTTTCAGGTATTGAGTGTTGGGCATGTTCCATTGTTTCTGAACATTAAATAGCTCTACCATGTTTCAAGTGTGGTTTTCAAAATTTCTACATTACCATCACGATGAGCTACGCTGCTATTGTCTGCACTGTGCATGAAAGTCGAATTTGAGCTGGTGTGCAATTTTGTAAAGAAGAATTGCTTGTAATATTGACAGCAAATAATCAAATGCATAAAACATAATGCTGGCAAGAAAAGATATGCATTGACTGTACTCTACTACAACGCATTCTGTTAAAGTACACTCTCTCTGTTTATATTAGGTATCTTAAAAGAGGTATGAGTTTCCCATACATGAAATTTCACCTAAATTTAAAGTTACGAAGAGTTAAATTCAAATATCACACCGCTTTATATTTCTGAAGTACTCCATGATCGCAGAGCATGGAATTCTCACAGGTGAAAATTGTCGGAATGCTCTCGTTATTGCTTCTTGTATGATTATAGGTAGAACTCATTTATTTCTGAATTTATGTAGATCTTTGGATTTTCTGTAGATCTTTGGAATTCATTTATTTCTCCTGACTTCAGTTTTTTACATTTTAATCTTGCAACGAGCAGTGTCGTGTGGTGACATGCATTTGACTACTCTGCGGTGCATTGCTTGTGTTTTTCATGGATTTACACCTCTTCAACTCTCCACGAAAAGGTTAATAATCAGCAATTCAGAACTAAATTAATAGAGTATCAACTACATTTCTAGCGGGATTTTTCGGGACTTCTTTCATGGTCTTGCCCTCCTTATCTGAAGAAAGATAACAAGGAAGGGAATTGGGAAACATGAGGAGGTCTTTGCGCAAAATAAAGCGAAGCTTAGGGTAAAAGAGTCTATTACTCTTAAAACCAAAAGTAGCAGGGAGAATCTTAAAATATTTAATTTTATTTGTTATATATCCACTTGTTAAAAAAAAATATTGTTACAACCCTAATAAGATTGAATAGTAAAAACTAAATTAGAAAAAATACTCTCTTTAAATATAAAAAAAACTAGAAAAACATCATAATAAAAAATTAAAAAATAAAATTATTTAAAAATTTTCCTACATTAATCTCCCGGTTCTCAGTTAAAAAATGTCATCTATCAAAGAATGTTTTGTTGTGCATGGGTCATTCCATCATGAATTTTTAACAAAACACTTTTGTGCAGGTTTTTTTTATTATAG
>Ga0307514_10005822_pt1 | contig 10887 bp, 7 predicted proteins | sample 16_EM_MG_FD_203088 | JGI IMG/M metagenome (GOLD analysis project Ga0307514, IMG submission 203088) | Populus trichocarpa ectomycorrhiza microbial communities from riparian zone in the Pacific Northwest, United States - 16_EM | ecosystem: Host-associated > Plants > Roots > Unclassified | place... | reverse complement strand
TCAACTTCTCTTTATACTTCTAACTAACACAATAGATTTAGTATTCCTCTTCAACACAGAATTTCAGATAACTGGCAGCAGCAGGGAAGGGGAACAATTGTGGCAGGAAAGATGTATCCTGGGTGGGATTCTAGTCTGCTATCTTATCACCTGGCGCATTAAATTGTATATTTATTCATTGTTCACCCCAAAATCAAACACTATGCCACCAGTAATCTCTCTTTCAAGCCGAAAATACATTTTCAGTTTCTCCTGATACTTGTAACTGAAACCATGTATTTAGTATTTCTCTTCAACTTAAGATTTTGGATAAACAGCAGCAGCAGGGAAGGAGATCAATTGATGCTGCTTAGATATATCATGGGTTGTATACTCCGCCATCTTGTTACTGGCTGAACTGATTGCAATTTTCACCCAATGTTCTCTCCAGAATTGAGCACTATGGAACACATACTGCCTCTTTCAAGCTGAAGATTTCTATTCTGCTTCTGTTGATACTTATAGCTACAAGCTTGCATTTAGTATTTTTCTCTAATGCGAGATTATTAACTGATAGTATCAGGTGGTAATGGGAACTTTTATACCTGCCAAGTAATATTTTGGGTGGGGTAAAACTCCATCTCAGCTCCTGGCGCATTTTTTAGTATTTTCCTTCCTGTTTCTCTGCAAAGTCAACAACTACTTTCCACACAATGTGATTTTCAGTCTGAATATTTGTTAGTAGCTTCTCTTAATACTTATCTCTCATGCCTTTTATTATTTTTACTCTCTAATGCAGGGTTGTAAATAATAAATACTGACTGATAGGGTGAAGTTTTTAAGCTGGCATGATATATTTGTGGTGGGGTACCACTCCCAGCTCATTACCTGTTCCAATTTTTGCTGAATTTTTACACTTTTCACAGCACAATCAATAACTACTCCACAACTAATGTTATTCTGAGTCCGAAATTTTGTTCGCAGCTTCTCTTGATAGTTATCTCCAATGCCTTTTAATTATTTTTTCTCTCTATTTTACTATTGTGGATATATTATGCTGTATGTTAATGTGTATGTTGCAGGCTGGCAAGAATTTTTTTGGTGTGGGTGGTGCAACCAGAATTAATCCGAAAGGGGAAGGAGTAGTTCACACCACGGAACTGAATGCGATGGTAGCAGGTCAGATCCCTGTACTGAATGCTATGGCAGCAGGTCAGTATCCCTGTACGTGAATGCTATGGCAGGTCAGACCCCTGTCTGCACCCCCTGCAACTGAATGCTATGGTAGTGTAACCTGAATGCAACCCATAGCATTCAGTTGCAGGTTGCATGACCTGCACTACTCCATAGACCTAGTCCGAGGATGCAGTTCAACGCTGGTAGAAACTATCATCTTCAGGCCGGAACATTCAATAATACTTAGCTAGGAGAAATTCTGATCTTCCGGACAGAAAATACAATTCTCCCTGGGAATGTTTCAACTTTCCGGGCGGAGAATTGAGATCTACCTAGCTGAACCTGGGAGCTATCTACTCAAAAGGCATAGTTTAACGCTGGTAAAAACTAAAATCCTCTGGCAAGAAAATTCAATACTACCGGCCAGGGAGAAATTCTCAAATTCTGGTCGGAAAATTCAATTCCTTGTGGGAAAGTTTCAACTTTCCGCTCAGAGAACCGAGATCTACCTAGCAGACTGTGCAAGCTTTGTACTGGAAAGACTTGATTCATTACTGGTAGAAACTATTATCTCCCGGGGGGAATATTAAATACAATCTGCCTGTGAGAAAATCTCAACTTCCGGTGGGGGAATGATGCAATTTTTTGTTAGCAATTTTCAACATCCGGCTGTAGGATTCATAGACTCCCAACTTCTGGTCAGAAGATATAGTTCCACACCGAAAGTTCCATTTTCCGGCTGGAAGTATATCCTTAACTCAACCAGTGACTGAAAATCTGGCTATAATAATTTCTCACTGTCAAGTCCTAAATGGGAGTCACTGACCTGAACCCAAATTGAAACCCAGATCATGAATGGGGGTTACCTAGATTCATAGTCTAACCTTCGGGTACAGAATTGGGGTCACCTGAAGGCTAGCGTGTAAGGCTGCAACTTCCGGGCAGATGATCGAGGCCTACCACAGTGATTCGGTTGAGTAGCAATCTTCCGGGCCAAAGATAGTTATCAGTATGCGTACAAGGAAGCCTCAATTCACCAGACAGAGGATGCAAACAGTCTCACGTAGTCGCCCATAACATAACCACACTTTGCTGTATGTGACTATATTGTGTTCCTCTTCATAGACCTAAGTATCAAACTCCACCGTCCGCCCACAGAATTGAGAGTGACACCTGCCTTCGAGAAATTCTCAACTTTCCGGTCGAAGGATGCTGAAAGTCTCATATGGTCACCCGTGACTAGACCTTGCCACACATCATTTTAAGATGGTCTCCCTTGGTACAGCAGGTACCAATTGCCAACTTCCGGCCAGAGAATTGACAATAATACCTGTCTTGAAGAAGTTCTCAACTTTCCAGTCAGAGGATTTAGAAAGTCTCACATGGTTGCCGTTAACTAGACCATGCCACACATGCTTTTAAGGTGGTCTCCCTTGGTCGACCAGGTACCAAGTGCCAACTTCCGGCCGGAAGAAACAGTTCTGGCAGTGAGACATTGTGAACTCTCTATTTGGAGAACTAAGTTGAAGGCTGGTAGAAACTGATATCTTCCAGTCGGAAGATTGACTATCACCTGGCTGTGAATAATTCTTATCTTTTTGGTCAGAGCATTGAGCAAGTCACACGTAGTCGTCCACAACTAAACCTTGCCATAATCAACTTCATGTCTGACCTCTGAGCTAAGCCAGGTGCCAAATCTGAACTTCCTGCTTGAGGATATATTTCTCCCTGAGTGAAATGCTCAATCTTCTAGTCAGAGCATTTAGAAAGTTCCACATGGTCAACAGTAACTGGACCATGTTATATATAAGATCATTGTGGCCCCCCATGGTCGACGAAGTTCTAAGAGTCGACTTTGGGCCAGAGGATTGAGCCTGATCCAGCAGAAGTTCTGAACTTTCTATTTGGCGGACTGAGTTCAAAGCTGGAAGAAACTAGCATCCTCCAGCCGGAAAATTAGATACTACCTGCCTACAGAATAATATTCAACTTCTGGTTGGAGAATGCTATGATTCTTGGGAAAGTTTCAACTTCCGACAGGAGGATTGAGACCGACCTAGCACAAGCTCAGAACTTTTCTATCGAACGCCTGAGTTCGAAGTTGGCAATACTATCATTTTCCGGCCAGAGGATTCAATACTATTTGCCTAAGAGAAATCGTCAGCTTCCTGTAGGAGAATGCAATTCTGGTTGAGTAAATTTCAACTTCCGGCCAGAGAATTTAGCTCTACCTAGCAGAAACTCAGTACATTCTAGTCGGCAGACTCAGTTGAAAGCTGTTAGAAACTATCATCCTCCGGCCCGAAGAGCAAGTATTTCCTGACTGGGTGAAATTTCCAACTTTCCAGTCAGAGAATATGCCATTGTTCTTCAAAGAGATTGATTTTCCGGCGAGGGAATTGAGTTCCAGCAAGCAGAATATTGGAACTTCCTCTTTGAAAGAGTGAGTGCAAGCTGTTAGATACTATCACCTTCCGGCTGTAAGATTCATTACTAGTTGACTGAGAGACATTCTCAACTTCCAAATGGAGAATGTCATTCTTGTTGAGAATGATTCCACTTGCAGCCAGAGAATTAAGATATCCCTAGCAGAAGCTAAATACTTTGCAGTCAGAAGACTGAGTTCAACTGTGCTAGAAAGTATCATGTTCTGCACAGAAGATTCAATAATATCCGCCAGAGAGAAATTCTCAACTTCCAGTCTGAGGATGCCATTCATTAAGGGAAAGTTTCAGCTTCAGGCTGGAGGATTAATTTTACTCTTGGATATAATCCCACCTTCTGGTCGGGGGATGTAGGTAACATTTGAAATATTCCAACTTCTGGCCAGAGGATTGAACTCTGCCGAGCAGAAGCTTTGAAACTGTCTACTCAGAGAACTGGGTTCAACACTGATAGACACTATCATCCTCTGGCAAGAAGATTACATATTATATGCCTGGGAGAAATTCAGAACTTCCGGTTGGAGCATGCAATTCTGTTTGGCCAAGTTTCAGCTTCTGGCCGGAGAGTTGAGATGTACCTAGCAGAAGCTCGAAACTTTCTACCCTGAAGACTGAATTCAACACTGGAAGCAACACTCATCATCCGGCCGGATGAGTAAGTAATACATGCCGGTGAGAAATTCTGAAATTCCAGTTGGAGAATGCAATTCTTCTTGGGAAAGTTCCAACTTCCAGCTGGAGAATTAAGATCCATCTTGCAGAGGCTCAGAGCTTTCTAGTCGGACCACTGAATTTAATGCTGGTAGAAACTATCATCCTTCGGCCGGAGGATTAAATACAACGTACCTGGGAGAAATTCTCAACATCTGGTCGGAGAGTGCAATTCCGTGGGGGAAAGTTTTAATATCCGGCCGGAACATAGATTTGGGACTTGGATGGACTCACAATATCTGGTCGGAGGATGCTGTGCTCATTGCACAGTTCCAACATCCGGCCGCAGAATCGAGATCTACCTAGCAGAAGCTCGAAACTTTCTATTCGGAGGACTGAGTTCAGCGCTAGTAGAAACTATCATCTTCCGGCTGGAAGATTCAAAACTACCTCGATGGGCGAAATTCTCAAGTTTCAGTAGGAGAATGGAATTTTTGTTGGGAAAGTATCAACTTTCCAGGCGGAGAAGCGAGATCTACCCTGCAGAGCTTGAGAGCTATCTGCTGAACAGGCTTGGTTCAACGCAGGTAGAAACTAACATCTTCCGGCCAGAAGATTCAATCCTAGATGCCTGGGAGAATTTCTCAACTTCTGGTCAGTGAATGCAGTTTCTTTTGGGAATGTTTCAACTTTCTGGCTGGAGAATTGCGATCTACCTAGCAGACTCTTGGAGCTTGCTACTCAAATGACACAGTTCGATACTGGTAGAAACTATTATCTACTTGCCGGAAGATCAAATACTATCAGCCTAGGAGTAATTCTCATCTTCCGGTCGGAGAATGATGCAATTTTTTGGGAGAAATTTTCAACTTCCGGCCTGAGGATTCATAAACTCCCAACTTCTGGTCAGAGGAGGTCGTTCTCGTTTCAAAAGTTCCAACTTTCTGGTTGGAAGTCTAGCCTTAAACTCAATCCAGCGACCGAAAATCTGGCTATAATTTATTCATAAAAGTACTATTCACCGCCTTAGTACTCTTAAATATAACACACAATACGAACAACATTGACTCCCAAATAGCCAATGTCGCAACGTGTAATGTATTTAAAAACAGTTTATTTGATGTTAGTTAAGCGATTTTGATCAAATACAGTTATTGAACAGCAAACGCAGGAGCATTCTATGTATGTACAGATAGGCCCGCTGGATAACCAGCTGACAACCAACCCAATTAAAATGCATTGGGAGCTGTCTGTCGAATAGTATCTGAATTAACAATTCGGGACAATTGAAATCTGGACAGAGTAGTTGGTGACAGTTCGGTTCCGACCAGAACATGGACCCGCTGCGGCATTCTGGAACTGTTGCTTACACTATACTGCAGCCACAGTCAACATAGAATATTACACTCTCTACCTCGTGCCAACTCTGAGCACCTGTCGACAAGTTTCATTCCCTCGTTATTCAATCAGTATCAGACGACATTGCAAAGCATGATAGTCTCCACCACTTTGAATCTGACACAGAGCGTTTGAAATTCGTTGATTCCCTTCTGGCCAACAAGAAGTATCTTTTTGCAGTTAAAGATCATCCCAAAGCTGGTTTAGGAGGTCCAAATCCGACGCCCAATGTGTCAAAAGTTACACAGTAATAGCCAGCATCTACTTTTGTTTATCGCAGAAACAATCCAGGGGTCTATCTTCATCAAATATTTTCACCAAGCGACTAATTGCAGTCAGTATGCTGATCAATTTTATCATTTCATGATTGACACCAACAAGAGTCATATACCCTTGCCACTGATCATGTTTACCTGCGCTGTATTGCACCATGCTTTCCAGGAGTGGCAACAGAATTCAGATGTTCCTCCAAAAGCATCCAAGTCAAAGCTGAAAGCTGATACAGCGGATTACTCGACCTGCATCAATTGCCATATTAATGGTGGTATGACTGCATCCTGCAGCGCTAGAACAGACGGGAGGTTATTAACATCCCCTGCCATTGCTGACACTGATACATTCTGGATGAATTCCTGCAACACACCACTGGAGCACTATCAACAAAGGGTGTATGTCAACATACCTGCTATACGCAGTTATAAGATCCAACAGGTGGAGAACCCAATACCCGCCAGGAACAGCACGGAAGCGGCTTCGGTGGACAATATTACCCTTTTCTATAATGTGGGCTCCAAAGTATTGAAATATGAGCATGCGTTCAGAAGCACTGACCCAAATTCCCGACAGACTACAATTGTATGGATGGCAAACCGTATTTCACTAGGCCAGGGGCCTGTATCAATAACAAGAATAACGGTGATGAAATTGACCAGAGCAATTCCAGCCCAACTACCACTGACGATGTTGATAGCAGGTGTTCCTGGTTATCTGGCTACTGTCTGGGCATGAACCTAAAAGCAGACCCCAGTCCGAATCTCCAACCACTATGAATCCCTAACTGTTTAGGTAGTTCCAGGTGCTTAGCCGGACTCCATATCAGTCTGCAGGTTTCTCACTGGTCTGGAACCCAATGATAGTTCTATTTTACGGTTCCAACAACTTTCGCCAAAGTTGGCCTCCAATTACCTTTTGTATTGTAATGATATTATATAATAATGTGATGAATTCATCGATTTTGTAGAATGAGCAGCAGTTCCCGCTCCCACTTTCGGATTTGCAATCCAACCAATATTAGTTGAGTTGCTCAGAAAACAGGTAAAATTTCACAATAACTTCGCAGGTTGTCATTAGCAACTCAACCAATATTGGTCTGATCGCAAATCAGACAGTGGAATGTTCAAGAGCAGCAAAAACTGCAGAATGGCCATATTGATCATGTCATGATACAATCAGAAATCAAAATGTCAATTCAAGCAAGCTTGCCGTACTTACATGGCCAGGGTTCCAGGGGGACCAGCCCGAAAGCATTCGTCTGGGTTTTTCATGTTTTATAGCCCATTGCAACCATTTGGTTCCAGTTCCAACCGTCACCCAGAACCCATCTAGGAGGTGGAACTGTTGCTAACAGTAGCTGGCGAGGATGGGCCGCAACGAAACTCTAAAGGTTTATCCTTGAAACCCATGATGTCAGCCTGGAGAAGGGCCACAATGGTGACAATGCAGATGCGACTGAGCAGAATAAAGTATCGCATGCCGATGTTTGATCACACAAAGTTTGAAGAACGCAGGGCATTGTCCAAGTGACTGATGGCATAGTACTAGAGAGTGTGAAGATTGGACAGCATATTGCACAGCTGCAAAATAGGATTATAGGCAAGGAAATACAACAGCAAGCGTTGTATCCAAAATGACAACTCTATTATAATATGTGACATCATCTCCAAGATTAACCTATACAAGAGGTTAGTGCAGCATCCAATAAATCCCAATGGCAGAGAAGTACAATGTGGCACTCAGCTGGAGAATGGCATTCACAGTGCTCAGTATTGGGTGAACGGCTACAGCACAACAGGTGCCACTACATGGAGTATATCACACGTGTCCTTCTGATAGTGCTTATAAATCACCATATTCGCGATGCAAAGTACAAGAAGTGCCACGCCGGGGGAGCAAGCATTTATGGGTAATATACAAAGCGATACGTGGCAGGAATACGAGACATGGTATTATAACCACTGCAGGGTTAGTGTGCAATGGCATTCTGCTTCAAAGGGTATGATGTTCTGTCAGAGCCATCATTACCGTCAGGAACACCCGGGTGTTCCTGATGCATACTAGGTTCATTGCTGATGACAGTGAGTGAAATAAACATTTCTTAAGCAGGCATACCGGATGAAATACAAAACCAAGTAAGGAATTGCGGCTCCAAAAGGTTAGTGCAATGCCACTAAATTCTCGTGCGACTACATACAAATCACTTTCCAACAAGCAGAATTGAAAAGATACATTCCGTGGGCTTATTTGAATCCAAGTTACGGTGGCGGCTTGGCCGCCCTTTTGAGCTACTGAAATAGATCATCTCCAGCTCAACTCCCAGAAACTCCTTACGTCTGGCTAGCAAGTGCTTGGAGCATACAAACAGTTGGACACACTTCCAAATACTATATCCAGTCCTGGCAGCCATTTTGCCATGCTAGAATATATAAACATAATCTAGTGACATCTATGACTTGATTTGTGTGATGGAAAACAGTTGAATGCACCACCTGGTCTCTCTGGCAAATATCATATAAATAGTGCCATGTTACCGTCCACATCAATGAATGTCTGTATTCCGGTGAATATTCCACTGAATAGACTATCCAGCCAATCTGTTGGTTGTTTCCATAAAGGGACATTAAGGTGGAGATGAGGAATGGAGAAAGAAATCGAAACCACAGAAGCAAAAGGAGTAACACTCCATGACATACTCCGCTGCCACTGATATTCTCTAGGATATTTAGTGGTGAGTCAGGGCATTTAGAAGGCTGAAGGCCTATCTTCAGCTTTCCACCATACATCTTGCAGTGTTGTAAGGGAATTCTTGAAGGAGCAGCTCTAGCTCGAACAGTATAAAAATATGGTGACAGGATTTGACACAGCATGCAGCTTTGAGAAACAACACATATTGCATGGATCACCCAAACCTCAACAAGAGCACATGTAACTAAGAGCCGGATAGTATAATGCGCGTATTTCATTGTATGGTAGAATGATACATCAGCAAAAGTAGAAATTGACAACAGTCTGCATTATATATAACTCCATATATGCACTTCTCATGGCAAGCTGCCCGTAGCCCTCAACACAATGTGAACTATATTGTCATCTACAGTGCATTGATAAAGGTGTGCACCTGTTCCTCTGAAACTTTATTAGACTGGTAGCGAGAGATGGATGTATACCTGTGTGAACTAGATGGCTGTTATAGCAGTACAGGGTCCACTGGGGAGCCTGCTGGCACTTGAACACCTTATTAGAGCCTACTCTGGAGCATGCTTGATATCTTGCTTGTAAGCCTGCTTCAAAGCCTCCATCAGAGCCTACTTGATATCTGCATGACAGCACAATGCTTCAGCGCTGTAGCTGAGAGATGTATTTCCCCGATGAACATCTCAGGATTGTTGGAAGATTTGACACTAATTTCAACCGACTGAATTGAGTTGTCTGAGTGCTTCTGGTACTATGATCAGCATCACCAACACTATTATCATCGCTATCATCACCATTGCCATCATAGCATTGCCATCATCACTATCAACCCTGGACTGAATTTGCACACATACACATTTGATCTGTAGGCTGCCAGCAGCAGATTTTGCTCAGAAATCTGAGTCCCAAGATCCAATTTTCGACTTTTTCTGCACAATCTAACACTGTAATTGTCAATACCATAACAATGAGGGATTGTGGGATCTCCTTGAGGTGGGCACAATAAATATATGCGTCAGGTAAAACATATTGTGTTATGTGCAATCTACCGTAGGCTATATGGCCTACCATGATCTCCCATAACACTGATATCACCAAATAATGAAAAATACACCAGAGCTGTTTTCAGTAACCCACGATAATACACCTGTAATTTTCCAATAGCTTCACTGAATTATTACTTTAATTCAACTGTAGCGTATGTATTATATTCTGCAGTTTATGAATCATACTATATATTCAAGAGTTACTTAGTTATTTGCTACTCTGACATGCGTACACTCTGACAAGTGTACACTCTGACAAATGAACACTCTGACAAGCGTACACTCTGGCATGCGTACACTCTGTCAAGCGTACACTCTGGCACCTGTATACTCTGACTCTCATGACTCCAACAAGCTTGCTTCTGCAACTGTGACATGCTCGCTCTAACACCTCCGACATACTCGCTTCCACTCCACCTCTGACATGCTTACTTTCACCACTGATCTGTTCACTGACACAACTCTCACATATTCTGTTTCCAAACTCTGATATGCATTGTCTCACTGCGCTGACATAGTAACTCTCACCTCTCTGAGAATCTGGCTTAGCTAGGAGCAAGCTGGTAGCGGTGGAATCATTACACACATCTCTGACAATCTGGCTTTACTGGGAGCAAGCTGTTAGCGGTGGATCTGGCTTCGCTGGGAGCAAGCTGGTAGCAGTTGATCCGGTTTTGCAAGTAGGGGTGATACTAGCTTCACTGGTAGCAGTTGATCTGGCTTCACTGGTAGTGGTGATACTAGCTTCACTGGTAGCAGTAGATCTGGCTTCGCTGAGAGCAAGCTGTTAGCGGTGGATCTCGCTCTGCTGGGAGCAGTGGATCTGACTTCCCTAGTAGCGGTGAAACTCGCTTCACTGATACCAGTGAATCTGGCTTCGCTGGTAGGGGTGAAAGTGGCTTCGCTGGGAGCATGCTGGTAATGATCAATCAGGTTTTACTGGTAGGGGTGAAAGTGGCTTCGCTGGCTGGGGTGAAAGTGGATTTATTGTGATCAAGCTTGTCATGGTAGATCGGGCTTCGCTGGTTGGGGGGGTGTTATATAACGTACATAGAAGAATAATTAAAGACTACAATATGCGATGTTAGTAGTGTTCGCAACGGGTCCAAATTCCCGGGTCGGTTCCGGGTCCGGTTCCAACCCGGAACCGAACCGTTGCAACGGGTTTCCACACAAAACCCGCTCCTGAAAAGTCAACATTTCTTGCTCCAATTAAGTATTTG
>Ga0307514_10005821_pt1 | contig 10890 bp, 9 predicted proteins | sample 16_EM_MG_FD_203088 | JGI IMG/M metagenome (GOLD analysis project Ga0307514, IMG submission 203088) | Populus trichocarpa ectomycorrhiza microbial communities from riparian zone in the Pacific Northwest, United States - 16_EM | ecosystem: Host-associated > Plants > Roots > Unclassified | place... | reverse complement strand
TTTCCAAAATTGTCAAAAACCCTTGCTCCCTTGCATTCTGTTTTGAATGTTCCAGAAAACGAAATGGAGCCAGTCCGATTATTTCATCCATCATTTCGAGACTTCCTACTGGATGCCCGGAGGTGCATTGACCCTCGATTTCAGATAGACTCAAACCAGGGCCATATCCAAATATTCCGAAAATGTATGGGGCTTATATCCGAGCTTCACGAAAACATATGCAACCTTGCGGAAATAGGGATTTTGGTAGCTGATATACCTGGGGAAGTTATACAGCAACACATTCCACCTCACGTCCGGTATGGGTGCCGGTACTGGCTAGACCACTTTCAACATGGCAATCCAGGAGAAGAAGACATCCGCACAATTCGGGACTTTTTGCAACAGCACTTTCTTCATTGGTTGGAAGCATTAAGCTTAATTGGAGAGGTATCGAATGGGGTTCTCATGGTAATTACTTTGGAAGATATGCTAGCTGTAAGTCACAATCCCCTCAAGTAATGGAGTATTACTGACTCGAAAAGGAAAAATTCGGAGGCTATGATCCGGCATTGTTAAAACTCGTGTATGATGCCAAACGATTTGTATTATATAGCAGGCCGCTTGTTGAAATGGCACCCCTTCAAGTCTACTATTCGGGACTACTTTTTGCTCCAGAAACAAGCCTAATCCGAGCGGGATACATTAAAAAGGTCCCCTGGATTCCCCTGAAACCCAGGGTTGTAGATGTATGGAGCTCACTGATACAGACATTAGAAGGTCACACCAGTTGGGTCTATTCGGCTGTGTTTTCACGAGATGGAAAGCTTGTTGCCTCTGCATCTGGCGACAAAACAGTCATATTATGGGATATATCAACAGGAAAGCAATGTGGAGTTTTGGAAGGCCATACTGCTTCGGTCTATTTGGCTGTGTTTTCACCTGATGGAAAGCTTGTTGTCTCTGCATCTGCCGACAAAACAGTCAGATTATGGGATCCATCAACAGGAAAGCAATGTGGGCTTTTGGAAGGTCATACTGATTGGGTCAAGTCGGCTGTGTTTTCACCTGATGGAAAGCTTATTGCCTCTGCATCTGACGACGAAACAGTCAGATTATGGGATACATCAACAGGAATGCAATACGGAGCTTTGGAAGGTCATACTGATCGGATTTTTTCGGCTGTGTTTTCACCTGATGGAAAGCTTGTTGCCTCTGCATCTGGCGATGGAACAGTCAGATTATGGGATGCATCAACAGGAAAGCAATGTGGGCTTTTGGAAGGTCATACTAATTGGGTCAGGTCGGCTGTGTTTTCACCTGATGGAAAGCTTGTTGCCTCTGCATCTTTCGACGAAACAGTCAGATTATGGGATACATCAACAGGAGAGCAATGTGGAGTTTTGGAAGGTCATACTGGACAAGTTTACTCGGTTGTGTTTTCACCCGATGGAAAGCTTGTTGCCTCTGCATCTGGCGACGAAACAGTCAGATTATGGGATACATCAACAGGAAAGGAATGTAGAGCTTTGGAAGGTCATACTAAAAGAGTTTACTCGGTTGTGTTCTCACCTGATGGAAAGCTTGTTGTCTCTGCATCTCGCGACAGAACAGTCAGATTATGGGATATATCAGCAGGAAAGCAATGTGAAGTTTTGGAAGACCATACCGGCAATGTCAACTCGGTCGTGTTTTCGCCTGATGGAAAGCTTGTTGCCTCTGCATCCAACGGCAAAACAGTCAGATTATGGGATACATCAACAGGAAAGCAATGTGGAGTGTTGGAAGGTCATACTGATTGGGTCTGGTCGGCTGTGTTTTCACCCGATGGAAAGCTTGTTGCCTCTGCATCCTTTGACAAAACAGTCAGATTATGGGATACATCAACAGGAGAGCAATGTGGAGTTTTGGAAGGTCATACTGCAGGAGTTTCCTCGGTTGTGTTTTCATCCAATGGAAAGCTTGTTGCCTCTGCATCTGGCGATGAAAGAGTCAGATTATGGGATACATCAACAGGAAAGCAATGTGGGCTTTTGGAAGGTCATACTGATTGGGTCTGGTCGGCTGTGTTTTCACCCGATGGAAAGCTTGTTGCCTCTGCATCCAACGACAAAACAGTCAGATTATGGGATACATCAACAGGAAAGCAATGTGGAGTGTTGGAAGGTCATATTAAAAAAGTTTGGGCGGCTGTGTTTTCACCTGATGGAAAGCTTGTTGCCTCTGCATCTGACGACCACACAGTCAGATTATGGGATATTACTTCAAAAACAACCATAGAAATCATCGAATCTGGTTACTCTCTTTTCGATGTTAAATTCTATAAGGACGGAATGTATCTACGCACGAATCAGGGTGTATTACTCAAATCACGTCTTCCCAGCCGCGGCGGGAATCAACAACCGGCACAAACAACACCCTTTGTTCATATCGCTGATCAATGGGTCATGTACAACATGAAGAAACTGCTTTGGCTTCCCGCTGACTACCGACCACGCTACGCTGACGTAGATGACACTGGCAAAAAACTTGCCATTGCGACTGGCTCCGGTAGAATTATTTTTATATCTATTGATCCTACCACTCTCCCTCTTGCTTATCTGTTGCCCTCATCTGATTCATCTGGTGCTGTCATTGCAGGTAAGGACTTCCTTACCTTTATCCAGCATTTAAAGCTTTGATAAACTAATTCGATTTTAGATACAAGTCAATAAATGGAACTGCAGTTTGGGTGTGGTAGGCCGGGCGTGGGTATTGGACGCTGGTGTGTTTTCATCTCATAGTTTATATATGAGTAATGCAGAAATTACGAGGGCACTTATTATACCCCTGGGGGAGGTGGTGGTACGGAAAGCCAGGGGGGGGGGCAATGAAAGAAGCATCATGTCACGAATTTTCTTAGTTATTTAGCAATGGTTCGCTATATTTCTTCTAAACCCATATATCACCCGAATGTTAGGTCTTGTTGGTCAAGCTCTTGTTCGTTAAGTTCTTGTTGGTACATTCTTGGTGCTGGAACGTTACATCTGGTCCCAGTATGTTACCCTGAACTTCTGGATGGCAATATGCCGACTATACATACTGTCATGCTTAGTGACTTACTATGCATTCATATTCACTTACTCCGCATTACGCATGTTTCTCCTACAGTCAGCGCTCATTCCCTATTTCATATCCATTCACATTTTCGCTGTTACCCTGAACTCTGATGTAAATATCCCGCCCTGGCTCCCTCTCCGGCGGCCTTCAACCACATATATACCGTAGAACCTGCGGGATAAGACTACAGCCTTATACACGGCACGGGAGCTTTCCAGTGAAAAACATACGGCCTTACTCACAGCTATAGGTATGGTCTTAGATACAAAGAATTATCGTAATGCATGATTTCCGCCCTTTATTTATATTGTACTCGACACCTGCCAACCTGGTCTGGCGCATCATCATCGGCAGACTCGGCTGTTTATTCGATTAAGCGAAGAAACTTAGTACTACAAGGCCAATTATAGTGGACAGTCCTGGACGTTGGTGCGGAATAGATATTTCGAGGTAGGCTATCGGTCGGTCGGTATAATGAGCTTCTACTTCCTACACTGTTAAATTCCACATTCTTTTACATGGAACGTCTAGCATATAGTCTGATACACCTCTACGAGGGGCTTGTGCCAACCAGACTATCTGATACACAGTGCTTTCGCCAACGAGCACGGACTAGGATCTTATACACAGATACGGTCTTGGGAGGTTATATAATATATAGTCTTATTCGGTAGTTTCTACAGTGTTAGGCGGCCAAATGTATCGTCTTATAATCTACCTGTATCTAAAGCGCAACAGATTTCCCTCTCTCTCTCTCTCCTTTGCCCTCCATCGTGGTGGATAGCCTAATATCCTATATAGCTATGACTTGTATAAACAGCCTGTGTGAGTACACGTGGTTCCTTAACCCCTACCCTATAACCCCGTTACATTAAGACCCTAGCTTGATAGAACCACCCTAATGGGTAGTTATAGTGACGGCAGGCTTGGCGGAATACATGTATGATACCCCTTAGAGAGCCCACCGTGCATCAATGCTATTGTTCCTATTGTTAAGAACAATGGGATTTATCTTGTAAAAGTTGTATGTATACACGGTGGGCTCTGTCTCAGCAGTCTAAGGGGTATCATACAGATTAGAGTGGGAGACCGAATGGGCTCTAATACGCATCATCATCAGAATACATAGAACACCCGTTCTATCAACCTTGTTACAACTCATACAGAAGATAGAACTGAATGCATAATTAATAGGTTAACTTATGTCTGCCTTACTTGGAAATAGGAAGAGTGTGGAAAGTCATAGGTAACACCGTTATAGCAATATCTTTAGTACATAGTGGTTAAAATTATCAAAATCGGAAATACGTAGTTAACAGGTGAATGAGGTGCTTGCTGTGGCAAAAGGAAATTGTCAAACTTTCAGGGTAATCCTATGGAGAGTATACTCTGCTGGTCACTTCCTTAATAAGACACGTAACTAGTATCTTTTGCAAGTTATTCCCCACAGGGACAATTGTTGGAAGTATGGCTATATATATGTGTGGGCTTGGTTGCACGCTGATTAGGTAGTCTGGTTGCACCACGCTAATATAGGTTGCAGTCTCGATAAGGGTTGAGCTGATAAGCCTTCCCAATTCGGCAGTCACTACTGTATTGGGCCCAGCAGATCTAGAAGACTATTACACCCTAGCCTAGTTCGCACTAACTACATGTTCAGCAACATGTAGAAATCCGTGGACGGGCCCAAAGCACAGATTCAAAATGTGGAAAGTAACAGGTAATCTAGGAGTGATACTCCGTATCAGGGGCTGAATCGCGCTCATGTATTTATATCCTTTTCCCGTAGAGTAAAACAACAAAAATATCGATAGTTTATAGCCTGTCATTTTGCATGCAAAATATACACGAATCTACCAATCACTCATAACTCATAATCTTAGTATTCTGGGCAGAGGATAATTGACACATAGGATCACCCTCGTAGATTGTATATTCAATCCTCATCCCTTCAACTGTCGAGAAGACCATGCATGGGATGAGTGCATCGTCAGGGCTCAATATCAACACTACTTACCTACGGAGAATGATGCTTTCTCACCATTACCCGGAAAGCTTTTGTTCGAGCCGTGACGCATAGTGCCTTCAGCCAATCACACGAGTGTTTGCGGCTAAACCCGGCAGTGTTCCCATGGTGGTGGCTGTAAGATTACAGTAGGCTGAATTGTCGCGGCTGCACTAGGCTGGGACGAGAGGATCGTAGTGGAGACAGTTTTCGCTATGGCTAAGAATTCTCTTAAAGACTTGACTTGCTATGGAAATAAAAACTCTACAGAAAGGAGACATTGCTGCGTACTTTTCCTGGCTCTTTTATCCTTCGCAGCTTTTTCCCAATTGTCCTATTCCGGATCCTAGTCATCCCTTGCATGCCCAATTGACCTATTTCGGCGTTGCTTACTCCCGTGGCCTTTCATAGATACTTTGCGAGAGTTATTCACAACACTCCCCCTAGCTCGAGCTACTCTTCCTCCATGGTTTCTAGGATGGTTGTTAGATATGCATCCATCGCTCCTTCCATTCATTCACTGCTGCCATGGGGAGAGCCTTGGTGAGGGGATCCGCCGGGTTGTCTTTCCCAGGTATCGTTTGGATCGTTAATTTCTCTGCTCATACCTGTTGGTGAAGAGATGCTCTATATGGCGGCTCCGGCGCATGAACTTGGGTGCCTTGCTGAGGCTGTCTATCTTTAGTATGGGTGAGTTTGAGATCCCAATTTCTGACAGGAACTGCTGGGCCCAAGCCGCATCCTTCGCACCCTCGCATCATACCCTGACCGTGTAATAAATCCCGTGATATGAACAAGGGATTTGAAAGTGGCAGTTCTGGTAAGAACAAGGTATCCCAAAGTGGCTGTTATGTCAAACGGAAGAAGGATATAAGCAGCTGGATTCTGCGGATGTAATTAGTTTTCTGTCGGTATCATACCAGAGTAGTTCTCCTTTAGCAATAGATCTCTATAAACTCGAAGCGTCAGAATTGAAGTTTATCTCTGTTTCGCACATAGCGACTATTCAGGACTCCTACCACAATACCGCCCCTCATAGCCTTGTTTCCAACATATTCCGCTTCGGTCACAGAGAGGGACACCACATCCTGCCTTCAACTGTACCAGCCAACTAGTTGGTTTCCTAGGCACATTATCGCTCCAGTCTGTGAACGTGAATTCTCTTCCCTGTACGCCGCGTCTGTATATATTGTTTGCACAAGGTAATTCCTTCGTTTTTGGTTGAGTGCAAATATCGTAACACCTGAAGAGCCGTCTTGAGGTATTTGTCCGTAGCATCCTTGGTTCTCCTTCCTAGGAGATTTACGTGGACTGATATTTTGGGACGGCTCATTCTTGCGATGAACAATAGTCCCCCGATGATTGCCTGGTACCTTTTTGTCTCAATTCTTGGGCCGGTTTCATCGACTTTCTGGTAAGCATCTGGATTTGATGGTAGCGAGTTTTTTCCTCCAATTTCCTTGAGGTGTTGGTTCACCAGGGATTCTATTAGGCGGGTTTGAGTTAGCTTCTCTCTCATGGTCCCAATGCAGCATGTTCGAGAGTCCTCGCTTGTCCAATTCCACCTGTTGCTCCATGGCTTCCTCGGCATTGTCCAGAATTCTTTCCGTGGGTGCGCGTCAACATGCGTTCCGATAATAATCGGTCCTTCTTTCTTTCGTTGTTCGGTGATGTTGGTATACGTGCCCTCATCACCGATGCACTGGTGCATTCCAAGGATGCCGAGGATTTTGCTCAAGGTTTTGAACCATTCGTGGCCAGCCTGCTTGAGTCCATACAGGGCTTTATCCAATTTCCAGTACTCTGCTTCGCCGTCTCCATTTATATCTGCGACGTATACATCGTGCTGGAGTGATGTTTGGAGATAGGCGGCAACCTGATCCCACTGCCTAATGGCCCAATCTCGATGCAGGGCGATGACTAGAAGGATCTTTAGGGTTTCTGGTCTTATCATCTGGGCGTAGGTCTCATCGTAATTGACCCCTTGTTCCTGTGTGAATCCTCACCCTACTTTGCGTACTTTGTATTTTTCAACTGACCCTATTTTGAATCAACTGGTCCAACACCTTCCGGGAGTTTATGAACTCTGGTGAAGGCCTCATATTTTTCCAACTGTGCTCGCTCTTGAGCTCTCGCTTTTGCCCATTCAGCAGCGAGAGGGGAGTTGTGAGCTTGTTCGTCAATGGGGTGATCTGGGTCAGTTCCAACAGCCGATATTTTTACGGAAAATAGGGATCCTTCGGCTGTTCCTTCCGCTTTTTTCCACGAGTTGATGAGCGTCCGGGATGGTTTTTCCCTGGTTCCTACTTCGGCCGTCCAGTTCTTCTTTCCGCGCTTCTTTTTTGGTGCTTCAAGTTGGACTTCTGGTGTGACTGAGCGTGGTGGCGTTTTGGGTTCTTCTGGGATCATCTGCCGAGTTGAAGTTTCGGGCATTTGCTCCCGGGACTCTTCTGACTCGGTCTCTTCTTCGCTTTCCAAATCAGATTCTATGACAGGAGTTGGAGATTTTGCAAGCTTGTACCTTCCGTCATTCTTCCTGACCCAATAGGTGCCAAACAGTAGGGGGCCTATGCGCCATTGAGTATATCAAATTATTCTAGCCTCGTAGCTCCTAGGGGATAGCTTATCTTGGACTTCGTAGTCATAGCATATGACCTTCTGACCAAATGGTCTGAGATTTGATCTTTCCTTGACCGGGTCCTTTTGGAGGAAAATCTCAATGGGGGCTTTCCCATGGTGCATTTGTGGGGTACTCTATTCTTGGTATAGGCCATGGCATCTGAGGCTTTGTCCCATAACCCTTTTGGTGGCCCGGAACTGAACAACGCCGTTCTGCTCATTTCGAGAATTGTCCGATTTGCTCGTTCTATTACTGCGTTGGTTTCAGAGTGTCGGGGTATTGTAGGTTTGAGGGTAATTTCTCGTTGCTGCAGTTCTGCTTCGAGGTCCTGGTTTCTAAACTCCCCTCCCCAATTGGCCTGTATCTGGCTTATCCGGAGATTTGTAGCTGCTTCCATTGCATTGATTATATTTATGAATGCTTGTCTGGTATCCTTTTTGGTTCGCAGGGGTTTGGTTATTATGTATCGGCTGTGATCTTCGATTACGTTTAGGAGGTATTTGTATTCCTTTGATGGCGTAGATGGCTTGATCGGCCTGATTAGGTCGGCATGGATCCGTTCCATTATCCTTGTACTTCGTGGTTCTTGGGGCCGCTTGGGTGCACTGGGTTTGGTGGCCTTCCTTTGTTCGCAAGCCTTGCATCGGATCTTCTCTTTTCCAATTCCCATGGTATATTCGGGGAGAGTGCATAAGGTACTATAAGAAATATGTCCATACCTTTCATGCAATTCTTGAGTCCTTCTTTTTTCCCCTTTCGAGCTCATCCTTTTTATTCCTGCTGCTCTCCAATCTTCAGCTCGGTTTTCCGGCCTTATCCATAGCCCTCCTGTATCTCAGTCCATTTTGTATAGGGTTTTCTTTCCCACTTTGAGCTCAGCTTTTCCCTTTGTTCCTGATATTACGAATTCATCTGGCATTCGTAATCTACTGATGATGTTGCTGTAGGATGGGTCATGAGACATTCCTCATGGCGGATATTTCCTCCATTGTGCCGGAATACCAGTGCCCCCATGACCTTGCAGATTGACTTTGATCCATCATGTCCTGTTACGTTTATACTAAGATTGTGTTGGACGTCAGTTAATCTATCGTATTCATTTGTGGAATGGTGGGTGGATGCTGTGTCATATTCGTAGCACCCCTGGTACTCTATTGTGGTTTTTCCAATCCTAACAGCCTTGATGATGATCCCCTCACTCTCGGATTCTCCTTCGAGGTCTTGGGCCTTTGTTGCTTTTGCCTTGGCCTTTTCGCGCTTTTTAGTATAACATTCGGACTCTGTATGGTTGAGTCCTTTGCCGATACAGTAGTTGCATCTCTTCCCATTGTCCTCCTTTTTTGCCTTGAGCACCACTGGGTCATCTTGTGACCCATTCGCCGCATCCTTTCTCTGGGATCCCTTCTGCCTGACCCATCGTCTTTTGCGCTGACTAGGTCGGCTCGGGATATTACTTAAACAAATCGATTCCAGGTGGCTTCAAAGTGCGAGATATGTTCTTCGATAGTGCTTTTGCGGTTGCCGTACGGGATGTTGGTTATGCTGTCCAGCAGGGAGTAAAATTCGGTAGCTGTTTTTCCTTCATAGGCCCTTTGTAATTCTTCGAAGACTTCTTTTGCCAGCTCAAACGTTCCAATCCTGCTTCTCACATTGTCCTCGCAATTCTTCAGGATGGCTAGCAGGATAAAATCGCTCGCCTTCTCCCATTTTTTGGCGGCGCCAGTAGGTTTGGTGTAATCTCCCGTGATTATATCCCAGGCGTCATATTCTTCATTGATTTCCGTGATTCGGAGATATAACTTCAGGGATGTTACTCATTCTGGGTAGTTGACTGCGCCCGATAGCTGGACATTTAGGGAGGCGATTTTGTTGGACATCTTGTGAGAGCTAGGTTTTGCTTCTGTTCGTCTGTTGGTGCTCATCCTGCTGCTGTTCCACTCATCTAGTAAAAGGACAGGATGTATTAGGATGTATGCTTTGCGGTCTTGGTGGGTTATCCTGAGTCCTTGGAGGCTATCGGCGGAAGATAGTTGTGGTACTCTGGCAGTCGCAATCGTCGTTCTGGGAAATTTTTCATGGAGGCTTCTTTGTGTGCTGATGTGGGCGTGGTGGAGCTTGGTCCTGGAGTGGGGGTATTTGGTGTGGTGGCGCTTGTAGGTGGGGTTAAATCTAACGGTATGCAGGTGAAGGTCTTGTTGCGACGTTCGTGGCTACCATACAAAAATAAATCGGTCTGGGCACGAGAACAGTTCGTGGGGCCAACCCAGCATGGCAAGGGATTTCGGCCAAAAGTCACGCTCCTCGTTTATCTCGTTAACCTTTTTATCACTCGTCCCAACCTCGCTATATAGTGACCCGTTATTACCGTTAAGCTTTTTCTCACTCATGCCCTGCGCCACACCTTTTTCCTAAAAATGAACACTCGTGCCGAAAATGGGGATGAGAGGATCGTAGTGGAGAAGACAGTTTTCGCTATGGCTAAGAATTCTCTTAAAGACTTGACTTGCTATGGAAATAAAAACTCTACAGAAAGGAAACATCGCTGCATACTTTTCCTGGCTCTTTTATCCTTCGCAGCTTGTTCCCAATTGTCGTATTCCGGATCCTAGTCATGTCTGGGCACGAGAACAGTCATCCCTTGCATGCCCAATTGACCATGTTGACGTTGCGTACTCCCGTGACCTTTCATAGTAGCCTCGTTCCCAGGCGCTTTGTCACCCACATTAGTCAGTGCCAAGCAAATAACATGTAAACAATTCCAATCAACAACCAGCGGCTTAGCCGCGCCTGGAGACAAACACTACTTTTCCAGTTGTATGGTAATATCGAACACCAACCACGACGCTCCGGACTGCCTTCAAATTGCAAGGAAATCATAGCTATGAACCGGCCAACTCATGCCCCTCAATTCCCGATGCAAAATTCCATACCTATAGAGGACTGCGTCCAAGACCTTACATGGAGACTAGCAAAATCAAGTCCGCCTCCCTGAATGATTGAGTATTATAGGTAACAACAGATTACAACCCTCAATATGCATCTGAATTTTCCATTAGGAAGTTGGCCAAGGCGCGGATAATGCATGCCCCTATGCTTGTATGCTTATTCCACCGGCTGGGGCATATCGACATGGGAAATACAGGTTGTGAGGTATGGGGGGAAAAGGGAATCTGACTGGATGATGATA
>Ga0307514_10005819_pt1 | contig 10891 bp, 13 predicted proteins | sample 16_EM_MG_FD_203088 | JGI IMG/M metagenome (GOLD analysis project Ga0307514, IMG submission 203088) | Populus trichocarpa ectomycorrhiza microbial communities from riparian zone in the Pacific Northwest, United States - 16_EM | ecosystem: Host-associated > Plants > Roots > Unclassified | place... | reverse complement strand
CAACCCACATCGATAGCCCTAACCTCCGCGTCAGACCAATTTCGAAGCGGAGTAAGGAAGGGTACCTCCAGGTCGGGGTGGAAACCTACGGAGGAGGTATCTGGCATTCGTGGCTGGACCGTGACTTGAGTCTTGCCGGAAGAATCATTACTTCAGATAAGAACGGCTCGTTTGCATCCAAGCTGATTAAGATCGATCGGCCTTTGCTTCGAATCCCCACCTTGGCTATTCATCGTGCGTGATCCTGCAGGTGTGCTTGCTTCGTGCTATGGCTTACGCGTACTCAAGTCGACAGGAACGTTAATGATAGCTTCAAGTTTAACCAAGAGACGGAGTTCGTTCCGATTCTCGGCCAGATCGCGGATAAGCTCAATGGAGACGATTCTCGCAAGCAAACAACCCTTGCCTCTAGCATACAAGAGAATCACCACCCAGCGCTTTTGTCTGTTCTGGCTGAGGAACTCAGTGTGTCTCCCGAAGAAATCCACGACTTTGAACTGTACGAGGTTCAGTATCTGCGTATGGGTTCTATTCTGATAATACTTGTAGGCATCTCTATGATACCCAACCATCTTGCCTCATCGGTCTTGAAAATGAGTTTATTTCGAGTTCGCGCATGGATAACTTGGTCTCCTCGTAAGCATCCTCAATTTCACGACCATACTCCTCTTTGACGGCGTCAAAACCCAAGGTTTTGTGCCCTCGAAGCCATGGCAGATAGCAAGGAATCTGACGGAAATGTAAACTGCATCGCCCTCTTCAATCACGAAGAGATAGGGAGCGTTTCCACCACCGGAGCAGAGTCTTCTCTTATCCCCACGCTCATTGAAAGGCTCTCTCCCACCCCCGCGGATTATGGTCAGTCGATTGCCAAGTCGTTCTTGCTTTCCTGCGATATGGGCCATGCGGTCCACCCAAATTACGAATCCAAGCACGAGTGCAACCACAGGCCGAAGATGAATCAGGGTATCATCATCAAGACCAACGCCAAGCAGCGTTATGCCAGCGACGCGATCGGTAGCTTCTTGGTGAAGAAGCTTGTTGAGAGCAAGGGTGGAAATGTTCAGGAATTCGAAGTCCGGAATGACATGTTAGTATTTATTTGCTCCCTTGGTCTCAGTCCTCGACTGACGGACCGCACAGCCCCTGTGGTTCTACCGTGGGACCAATGTTGAGTAAACTTGGTTTGCGGACGGTTGACGTTGGGAACGCGATGCTTTCGATGCACTCCATCAGGGAGACTGCCGGATCCCACGATGTCCAACACGCCATTGACCTCTTTGCCGCCTTGTTTGAAGGGTTCTCGAAGTTGGACCAGTCACTGAGTCTCGATTAGCATCAATCTACCATTACACCACTGTATGTTGTCTAAGTAGGTCCGTCGAAACGGATAGGTTGTGGGACTATTGTCTCCGCTTTTTGGTGGGCTTTTCGACACCATTGGTCTCTGGTTCAGTCGGTTGGGCTCTTATCCCTGTCGAGAGAAGACTCCTCTTTTTGGCCGTCCGCGAGTAATGGGCAAGGACCCACTCTCTTTCTGCCTCCTTCTGCTCTATCGTGCCCTGACGGATTTCGTAAGCTATGTTGGATGGTCAGAAACCTAAAGCCGCAAATTGACCGAGGTGGCCTACGTTTCATATCAAACCGTGGCCCAACCTCGGCTAGTTGAACTTGTTTTGGCGGCATTTTCACGAAGACGTGGTGCCTGGTCACCGGTGAATATCTCAATCATGTACATTACCGATCCGGAAACATACCGGAACGAGACAAAGTCGTCCCTGTTCGAGAACGTCATCACTCGCTTGCTGTCCTCTTTTGGTACCGGGAAGAGGTATTTCAATACATCTCGTAATCGCACGCCGAGACGAGAGGAAAAGTTGTCGAATATTAGATGAGGGTATTGTTCGGAAACGGTAGAGTTTTGATAAGATTCGATGTCATGTCGGAGTTGGACATTGTGGAGGGAGAAGTAAACGGTCGGACCATGGGGGAAGTGCGAAACGATCATCGCATCTGCGAATGCAAACAGCGTCAGCTTCGCGGTCGACGCTCTAGGATGAGAGTAACCACCTGGTTTGCCTCGGTGTTCATGGAGGATTATCAGATCCGTGATTCCATTCGCTCTGCAAGCGTCTGCAAGCTCTTTTACGACGTAGTTTCCTCGATTTATCCGATGTGAGTTCGGGAACACCAGGCGCATTTCCTGTGATGATCCAGTGTGGGCAAGATGTCAACCACGACAACAAATATCAAACCTTAGAAAACTGCAATAGCTTCGAGCTCGGATCCCTTGAGGTTGTGATCAAGATTTTGGGGTCCATTATACCAGCATTGTAGTATTCATTATCAACGTGCGTGGATGGCTCTATGCATCAGGTCAGTTGGGTAAATTGATTTCGAGTAGAACGAACACAGACCGGCCTGAGCCTCGTCAAACACCAGATCCTTGCCCAACCGTTGAGCATCTTTTCGAAGCTCTGTGGGCAAAGGTTTGCCACTAGCCAAGGCATCTTTTAGTTGCCTCTTCCGCTCGTGTGTCAAGCGTTCCTGAGCCTCCAGAGACTTCGCGTAGACATACTGTCGCCTTTCGCGAGCTTGCCTACGAAGCTACATCAGAACCAATCAATAATCACCCATCCTAAGCATTCGTTTGGCCGCACCATAATTTTCGCGAAAAGAGGAAGTAAAGGGAACCCTTGTTTGTGATTGTTTGCCAACGGCCTCTAAGTGGCTGAGTCGATCGACTTGAGAAGCAGTCCTATTCCGCACACATTCACACATCATCCTCGGACGGTGGCGGACGTAGGGTGCGGCACTTGATGTTTTCCCGCCTACGGGAGCTGTTCAAGGTCTCTAAACAATATGTGCGCGACAGACCGCCCCTGAAATGGACGTTTCGTGTCCTGTACTGGTCCCCACTTTACATGGCATTTGTGCATTATGGGTATACCATCAAGTACGTGAGCGGTACGAGTATGCAGGTGGGTGACACAAATATTCAGTTGTGTTTTTTTTTGACGACGTTTCTCGGTATGCGGAATTTCAGCCCACCTTGAATCCCGACTCTTCCCTCGGGAAAGACTTAGTCCTCTTTGATCGCGTCTCAACCAAAATACGTCATGAGTACAAGAGAGACGATGTGGTAGCCCTACAGTGCGTCTGAGTTTCATGTCTTTTGGTTTCATGCTTACTATTTCACGCTCGCGTTTTATCAGTTCACCAATAAACCCTAGACTAATGCTGGTAAAGCGTATAATCGCTTTACCAGGAGATACCGTACGTTCCATACAGCGTTCCGTACGGCGTATCAGAATTCTCACAGATGACCGCAGGTTAAGACGCTCCCTCCATACCCCATCAGGGAAGTTCTGATCCCACCTGGCCACGTCTGGGTCGAAGGCGATGAGCCATTCCATTCAGAGGATAGCAATTGGTTTGGCCCCGTAAGTCAGATCGTCGCAAACCTCACACGTTGCTAGACCTTATCCACGGTTCTCTAGGTCGCTCAAGGTCTCGTAGAATCTAAGTTAACCTACATCCTGCTGCCCTGGGACCGGTTTGGACCCCTAGGTGGCGTGTTCGAGCGGACACCCCAACGTGGTAGGAACTGGTCTGCAAAATCGGCCGAGATACAACGTAAGAAGAAGCGAGAAGCTCGTGTAACTCCGAACCCGGATAAATGAACCCACCGGTTGTTCAGCCATCCCCCAACTCATCTTCTTGCATGCCTGTTGTCCGCGGGTTAGCCGGAGAGCCATCCAGTTGCCTGTAGCGGTTGGGTGTTCAACGTTCAACGGTCAATCCCACGGTAGTCGCTTATACCAACAGCCCCCTGGAGCAGGCCGTTTCGCAAGCACGGAGCTGTTCGCAAAGGGTATTGGCTCAAACGTACTTATACTTCACCTTTGTATAACCTGGTGGTGTTCAGCCAGTGCTCGTTCGAGGAACGAAGCTGGACTTGATTTTTATATCTACTTGGTCATCCTGCGAAGGTCACAAAGGACAAACTGACGGGAGAGGTAAAGTTAATGTTTGGCGTGGAGTCATTATTACCGCAAAAATGTATATACGTGCAAGAAGAAGCATAAGCTTAATATAAAGCAATGAACAACGGATTAGACAGTCGATAAAAGGTTGATTAGACACTATAATGCGCGGACCGGGAATAAATGTGATTCCGAGGGCACCCACGCCGCAGGGTGAGAAGAGAACGTCGGTTAAAATCGACGATTCGGGCGTCCGGATCTGGGGTTGCCTCAGGTGGAGTGGGTCGCATCGCGTGATTTTTCCGGAAAGGAGATCTGCGATCAGTGAAGATTGTTATCGACTTCGGGCACAACCCAGAGCGGCAGGAGCGGCAAGTGTCAAGTTGAAGGACGGAAGGGGGATACGCTCAGTATATACTATACCGAGCGCTCTCACGAATCAACACAAATACACCGGTCAAGAGCACAGAATTGCAGGGACCAAAAGGCGAGAACCGGAACAACCTCGGGGATGTGGCTGGAAGGGAAAACCAAAAGAGTAAAAAATGTACAAACGAAGGACGTGGAAGAAGCGATTAAAGCGTGTGATTGGATCGTAGAAAGGCGAGGAAGGTAGCAGCGTATGGAAGGGGCATGGGAAAGCATCTGTTATATGATGTGTGAAGCGGATCTTAAAGAGGAGGTTTCAAGAACCGGGAAATGGGGTTGCAACAAAATCAGCGTGACAAACAGTGTGGAGGGAGATATGGCGTCCATTCGGTGGAAAGCGAAAGGAGGTCGAGCCAAGGGTCTCGACGGGGAACGTTGGCCTTGGAATACTGAGAGAAGGGAGGAAGATAGACGAAGAATATAGTACAAGTCCGCGAACCGCCACTAGTGCACAACAAAGGTGCATGATGACGAGAACGCAAACATGATCTATGGGGCAAAGCCACCAAAAAACCTCCTGGAAGAGAACCAAAAGGGGGGAGAGGACTTCTCCTCGAGATAACCGCATTGTTCGGGTTTAGGATTGGAGTGGATAAATACGGGCGAAGCGGGAAGGAGAGGTGCCGGAAGACTTGTGTGAGGAAATGGGACGCGTGGGGTTTTCTGGATATGTACCGAGTGCCGAAGTAGACCGGCGAGGGTGAGAAAAAGGTGAACCGACTGGGATGATGACAATATGGTCGGTGAGATGATTGTATGGACATGAAAATTGTGTGACAGCGTGTCGCACAAATATACGCGGATCGTCGGACCGGATGAAAGAAGTCGATGAGACGAGGAAAAACCGAGGAGATGCTGGGAGAGCGAAGAGGAGAGACATAAGGTGAGGAGAAGAGTTCTATGAAACCGAGATACTCAGGTGTCGAAAAAAATGATACAACGTAGGTGGGACCATGACGGTCATCGGTAAAAAAAGGGAGCGGCAATCGATTCTGACGCTGGGACGCCTAGCGTGCCAACAGACTATCAGAGCCAACGCGAGGGGAGTGGTAGGGGAGAGCAGCGGTGAATCAGGAGCTGGAGGAGACTTTGAGGGTAGTTGGATGGCGGCGTCGTATCTCCTGATAAAATTAGGCAATGCCGTATGCTTCGCCCATGAAAGGGTACTGGTACCGTCCATGCAATTCAGGCTGGTAACCGTGAAGCTGGTGGCTCTTGATCGGTGCAAACGGGGCATAACCATATGGTGGCATAACAGATTCTGGGAAAATCCCATGAGCCTGGGAGCGCGAGTGGCCGACGTAAGGGTCCCTGTAATCATATGTCGAACGGATGGCGCCGACAATCGGGTCGTATCCGTACCCAAGAGTGTGTTCGTATTTCTCCTCGCGTGTGGAGCCCCAGACGGGATTAAAAACGTACTGGCGCTTTGGCGGGGGCTGCGGAGCGAGGTAAGACCGAACGGGGCGACTATGGGACCACATTATAGGCTCGTCGTGCTCGGGGCTCCACTTGGCAGGGGGAGGTAACGATCGCCCAGGGGCAGCGGTCTTAAAGGGGATATGGGTCGGTTCTGTGCTTCCTGCGTTATCGACTCGCCGTTTGGGTAGATACTCCTCGCGCAATGGGCCATCCTCATCCAGATCGATATCCAAAATCTCCTTATTGCTTTGCTCGGTTGCCGCCTCCTTTGCGGCATGTTCTCTTCTGCGCTCCTCAAGGCCAATGAACACTGGGCCTGGAGGCAAGATGAGAGAAGATGTTTCGTCACAACGGGGAGCCTCGGTGGGAGTGTGGAGAAGTTCGCCAAGCGCCTTCCTGATGATGAGATGAGGATTCGTCGATGGCCGACCGATGGGTTGTTGAGCCGCCGAAGAAAGAGAAGAATGGTAGCCACTCAAGTGAGAGAGCCACGTAACCCACTGCTGCGGAGAAATCGAGAGATCGTGGTTGAAGATGGCCAGAGCTGACGATTCGAGGCGATTCAAGAGCCGGACAGGAACATTGGAGATCGATTGCCTGTTGATAAGATTAGAAGGACCTTGACGTAAGTGGGTTAGGGGATACTTACCATGTCTTATTTGAGAATGTGTGGTCATCAAGCCACTTGTTGGCTAGCATACAACCCAGAAGGAAGACTCTGAAAGGGGCATGAGCCTCGACCGGGCTTTCGTCTTCGCCGATGAGTTCGAGGCAGAATTGATACTCCTTGATCGATTCTGGGCCGAATGATATGGCGCCAATGTACACGGGTAGCTGTATGATGTACCACAGGGACAAAAAGATGGCCGACGGTTGCAATAGTGTCGATAAGAGCAAGGAACGAATGGATGCCGCAAGATACGTCGGAGGTGCTCTTGCGAATCGCTGCGAGAATGACCTAAGCAGTTCCGTCAATCTCGGAATCCATGTGATTCAAATAAGAGAAACTAACGAAGGTCGAACAAAATGGGAGGGCAATCCCGCACCGGTGGAGCAAACTCGCCAGACGTAACAGGCAAGCCACTCGGAAAGAGGATCCACAAGCTTCTTGTACTCGGTAGTCGCAGTCGGCGGCGGTGGCGCAGCAACGATGGGGACCTGCTTCCGCGGAGATTGCTTGGTAACAAGCTGGTTCGCCTGACCGTACTGCGGCTGCTGATGGCCATGATATACATCATAAGACTGCCTGCCCAAATCGGTGTATGTCGGATCGATGGTGGACTCAACGTAATTGTTGGTAATGGCGCGATCTACGAATTCTCCAAACGGAGTGGGAGTAACAGGACCAACAGGGCTGGAGCCTGAATCATACTGGTTGGCGTCTGGGGATGGGTCTTCCAAGAGGGGGCTAAAGGCACCAAACTTCCTAGCGAAAATATTGTCGTAGTTTTGGGTCGGGCTGACGTTCATCATATCGCCAATATCATCTTCAGGGTGTAGAAGTATGGCTCCGTATGTCTGTTGAATATGAGTCAGTTACGGAGGTGGACGCAGAAGATGTGAGTGGAAAGGCCGGTTACCATGTTTCCCGAACTGTGGCGGCGGCTATGTGTGTATGGCCTGTTGCGGCGAGCAAGAGACGTGATGGGCGGAAGACACGCTTGCGCGCGAGCTCCTTTAATGACGCCCGCGTTGGCCGCGGGGGTCAACCCTTGAGGAAAACCCAGCAGAGAAGTGGGTGGCTCTTCCTCCCAAATGCGATGGGGACGATAAGAGGCAGAGCGCTGGGTATCGAAAGAGTTAAGCGAATAAGAAATCGGAAGGGAGGTATATCTTGTCGGGTCCGAGTGACGTTTGAGTTTGTCAGCGGAGTGAGGTGGTGGACGGGAGTAAGGTGGGACGGGGACTGGCATTTGGCAAAGGAGGGGATTGAGCTGTCTGTCTCTCAGGCTCCAACGGCTGGTCCGTTAGAGGCTCGAGGGACTAACAGGGATCGATGGGAGCACTCGGGAGGAGTGCCACAGACAAGAGAGAGGAAAGAGACGGAAAAGTTGGAATAGGGTCGTGAAAAACGTTCGTAAAAAAGATGGAGGAGGGGAAGAATAGACTGAGATCCGGAGGCTGACGCACAGCGAAGGCGTGCCCCTTTGACGATTTTTTGGCTGGACTGGTACAGTGGCAGCCACAGACAGGGTGTCCTAGGGAAGAGAAAAATCCCGGGAAGAAAGCTGACACAGTCTACTCCTTTCCTGAAACGCGTGGAGAGTTGAGGAAACGGAGAGGGGTTGGGCGACGACGACGGGGAGGACGACGGCGGACCCAGGAGACGTTCTTGGGAGGAGCGAACAACCTTTTGACTCTTATAAAAAAAAGCCACTGCGGGGTGGACCGCCAAACCACGTGGCCCGCCGGCCTCCCCCATCCTCGGCCTACCAATAACCATAACACCGATTACCCCCTTGCCCCAGATGCAGTCAGAAAATGCTGCTGGTCAGTCCGCGAACCTCGGCCTGGACTCAATCACCCTTGGCCAGCTCCGTAGTATGGTCGGCTCTGCACCAAAGCCCAAGGTATTTGTAGTACAGACATCCAGATCTAATCTAAAGTGCGCTACCAAGTAGCAGGCCTCGTATGACTTCCGTTACGACGATGAGGATACCGTTCTCAATGAGATTGACGAGTTTTACTCCTACGTCGAGATGCCTCAGGTTGCCGAGAATCTCAAGGCTTGGGAGGGTTCTTTCTCTGGGGGTGCGTTAGTCCTCCTTCATCCACCCGCGGAACACGTTCCAAAGTCATGACAGAGTGGATTAGGAGCCCATTGTCACAGCGTAGGACGCACGTGGAGGTTCTTATTGAGGGGTTAGAACACCGCGACGCCGAGATCAGGTTCACCAACGCCCGCAGGCTTCTTTACGTCTTGCAAGGTCCGTACCGCACCCTATCGTTACATCACGCGTGAAAGTACTCAGAACTCGTGTAGGAACTTTTGCCGAAACATCATCTCCGGAAGATCAGCTGCACTGGATCTTCGAGAATTGTAAGGTCGTGCGAGGTGCAAATGGGTTGCCGAACATCATTGAAGCGATGAAAATTGCCAGCTCGAAGCACGACCTCCTTTGGTTGGCAATTTCGTAATTTGTTCACCTCAGCGCGTTCCTCACACCCTCTGCAGCAGCCTCTCAGAGCAAGATGCCGTTCGTTTCCAGATTTCAGCCCAGGACCGCGCGGACATCTTAGAGGAGGTTACTACGGAACTGTCTGTCTATCTTGGCATGTTGTATCACCTCGTTGAGGTATTCAAGGGTCACGACGACTTCGCCGACGAATTGAGTGAGCACTTCTCGCAGCATTTGTCGTTGTACCTTTAAATGTTCCCTTTCAGTGAGTTTGGACCCGCCGCTGCCCGTTTACCTCATCAGTATTGTTTCGGGACTCCGCGATAAGAGTGCGAAAGGGTACCCAGTGAAAAAGGTACATCAAAAACACGTCTGGTCTTACTTTTTATTCATGCAGGGGCGGTAGCTTCTCCTTGTTCTATGGAAAACGCTCCTCGCGTGTTGCGGCGGGATGAAGGACCTTTGTAGAGTCAAGAAACTTGCACGAGACGTTGCCGGGTTGCCACCAATCCCAGAAGAAGGTTCGTTCAACCTTCCATTTCACCCTGTTGTCAATACTAAGGTTGATTCCCCTTCCAGGTATCAGCATTAAATCCTCCCCTCTGGATATCGAAATCTTCCGCCAGGAAACATCTGTGAAATATCCAACCTTCACTCCGCCTCCTGATCCATTCACCATTACCGCTCCCACCTCATCAATCATTACGCCCTCAAAACTTGCGGAAGCGTTTTCTCCCATACCCGTGAGGCACCACTACGAGCACGGTGTTGATACAGACCCACAGAACAATCCGCATGGGTTCCCTCCTGGTGGGCATCAACAACCAGGTGGGATGCAGTTCAGGCCCGGTGTCCCTCAACCGGCAACACCGGCACCTTCCCCTCCACCCAGTCCCAAGCCAAACAAACAAAAATACCAGACCGACCAGAATAGGCCGTTCTTATTCCCTTTCTCCAGGAGAGCGACGCACGGCGGTTACCGTGATGCTCGGGATGGGCGTCTGGTCCCCTTCGCCATTGATGAAGCTGACAGGCTCTATCACAAGCACATGTATGTGAGTCTTTCATTGTGGCAAATGTGGCGGGCGCGTGAGGAGTGCATGAGCGCGGAGAGTGGGCTGGACTTCATGCCCGGTTCGGAAGTGATTGCGGACAGCAAACCACAACAATCAGTACGTTACCCTAGTTCAAGCGCGCCGTGACGTGAGTGATACGAACACATCATTTAGGACGAGGAATCTGGAGAAAGCCAGCTTCCAGACGTTGTTCTTCTGGATGTCAAGATTGCAGAAGCAGAGGCTGCGATAAAGAAGGCCGTCTCAAACTCAGAAAGGAGGAGGGCTAAGGAGAGAAAGGAGGATCTTTTGAAGCTGAAGAGAGTTGAACAAATTTATGTGTGGTTATCTTAATTCCTTTGGTCATCCAGAGAGGCTGATTGCTCTCTAGGCTGCTGTCCTGCCCTTCCTCCCAGGATGGGTCATGGTCCTTCTCAAGCTCTTATTGGCAACTGTCTCTGCCACAACGAATCAGCAGCAGCCAACTAATCCAAACGGGTTTCCCCCTGGGATGCTATCTCGTATGATTGTGCCTCTCCTCGGTGAAAGAGCAAAGTATGACGATTTTCCTTCAGCGGCACAAGAACAACCACCTATGCCTCCCCCGTCGTTAGATGAGATTGATGTCATTAGGCACCGGGAAATAACCTCCAAGGCTGTCTCCGCTATTATCTTGTTGACCTTGAAATGGTTCAAAGTATCTCGTAGGTTCTCCGATCTCGGTCGATCCACGAGGTCTGAATGTCGTCCCAGATGTTATGAAGTTTCATCATCTCGGGCAGCATCTCTTAGATACAAATTGTTTGTTACTCATCCTCAAGATGTTTGGCCTGCAGGAGGTCTCTGTTTCAGTAGCTTCGAAAGCTGAAGCTCCAGAAAA
>Ga0307514_10005817_pt1 | contig 10893 bp, 5 predicted proteins | sample 16_EM_MG_FD_203088 | JGI IMG/M metagenome (GOLD analysis project Ga0307514, IMG submission 203088) | Populus trichocarpa ectomycorrhiza microbial communities from riparian zone in the Pacific Northwest, United States - 16_EM | ecosystem: Host-associated > Plants > Roots > Unclassified | place... | reverse complement strand
AGTTTAATCATTGAACAAGAAATTTGAAAACTGCTCATTTTAGTCTGACAATGATATTAGCAATAATAATCACATCTTTCTTACACTAGTTTCTAATGCAAAACTATGTTGCTTTGTTTCCTTGTTTGTAATTCTATTTTCTTTTTGTTTCTTCGTTTTTAATTCTATTTTCGTTTTGGTTCCTCAAGATTGATAGATCCAAAAGGAATGCCATTTGAAGCTGAAGTTGCCCGGTTTCCCCTCCAACTGCCGGACTACATTTTCTGATGATCGTTCACCAGGTTGAAAGTCCTCAATAAAGAACAATCGTTTCCTTGTCAATAATTGTAACAAAGCCCTGGTGTCTTGGAAAAAACCTTGTTGCATTTCCTGCCGGGAAAACACATTTCATTACACAACTCCAAAACCAAAATCCCAGTTCAAAACCAACATCCAGAAGCAGAAACTTTAGCTAAAAAGTGTCTCCATGTCTTCCAAACTTTTGTTTCTGGCAAATAGAAGAAATAGAAGACCCAAACTACCAATGTGGATCCCGCAAGGAAGAAAAAGCTAGCTCCATGTGAGCAACTGTGGCGCAATAACAAGAATACTATAGCAATCACTGCAAAAATAATCTTAACAAAAAGACTGGTAATCACTGCAAAAATAATCGTACTCACTCCGGCTCGTACAATGATGCCTGTTGCCTCATCGGAAGGATCTCTGACAGTAAACCCGGGTAATTGCTGAAGAGCTGGCTGAAAGAAATTAACGTATTAGATCTCCTAACAACTTTGATGTGCCCTCGCAACTACTTTTTTAGTTGCCAAGGTACGTGAGAAGTTGCCGGGTGTTCTAGCACTACATGCCTTAATGATAGTATTTTTTGAGCTTGCTTTTAATTGGGGTTAGGGCCTATTCCTAGGGTTTATATCTAAGAGATCCTTTCGACGAGGAAGCAACAGGCAAAGAGCATCACTATGGGGGTCACATTGAGTAAGATTATATCTGTAGTGTTTTTGTAATTGCACTAGAATTTCTCCAATGGAGTTTGCTTCTTCTTCCTTGCAGGACCCCCCTTGGTAGCTCGGGCCTTCTGTTTCTTCTGTCTGCCAATGGAGTTGACTTCTTCTTCCTTGCGGGTTCCACCATGGTAGCTCGGGCCTTCTGTTTCTTCTATCAGAAGACAGGGAGACAGTCCTTGGTTTTGAAGTGTTGGGTGGTCATGGTACCAGTAGGATCTCTTAACATGAACACAATGAGATGGTGAGGGTACATGAAACGACACAACTTTCCTCATCTTATGTAAGGTTTATGGAGGGAGTATTATTTGGATAAATATTCTAAAACTCCATTGGAATTCTGTAAATGTTACTTTAGAATTCTGTGGTGGTGTTAGTATTTGATATTGGATTGTTTTTTAAAATATTTTTTATTTGAAAATTTATTAAAATAATATATATTTTTTATTTTTAATATCATTACATTAAAATAACAAAAAGAAAACAAATTAATTTGAAAAAAAAAATAAACTTTTTAAAAGTCGCGGCATGGTTGCAAAGAAAAACAGGATGGGTTTATTTTTATTCAATCATTTTTCTTCAATTTAATTTAATTTAATTTAATATAATTTACGTATCTTACAAGGCAAAACGACTACTTGATATCTTTGACTGTGAACACCTCACCTCCACATGCAAGATTATTATTTTTAAAATGATTTTTAAAGTATTTTTTATTTAAAAATATATTAAAATAATATTTTCTATTTTTTTCACAATTAGCCTATCAAAACAATTAAAAAATGTTAATTTAAAATACTCTTTAAAAAATTAAATTAAAAAAAAAACATGGTTATATCACAGTACCAAAAAAGTCTTTAGATTCTCCTGATCGTGTGGTGTGAATTATATTAATTTTTTTCCATTTTATTTTATTATTTTATCTTTTTAAATACAGTTGAAAGTGTAGAAAACGGGGGTCTGAAGCATCCTAGTCATAAAATAGTCTTCTTCTCCCATGGAATTTGGCTTCTAGAAATTCCAAATGAACCACAAAGATAGAACCTTCCTAGGATGGCACATGCAATTGTCACAAACATACCATGAGAAGGTGCATTTGAATTTATTCTCCCATTTACTCTCTTAAACCTAATCTTTTCAAAAAAATGCATAAATTACTTTTGTATTTACGAGCCAACGTTTTAACACAAGAAAGTCGAAATATATATTTTATTAGATACAAACTCTTTTGTCTTGAAGATTCACTATAATAATGAGAAAGATTTCTACATATACGGACAAATCAGTCAGAAATCTCTCAGTTAGTGTCACAGTCTATTCTACGTACAATAATGTGTTGAACTACTTCAACAAGTCTGCGCGTAAGATATCCAGCATCTGATGTTCGTACAGCAATATCCATAACTTTTAAATTAAATTTGATTAATATTTCAGTACATAAAAGATAAATACAAAAAACACAAAAATTAAGATCTAAAATTAAATTTATTCACGTAATAGTTTTTGTAGCCTAATTATCACTGTTTTTTTTGTTATTAGATAATAACCAAACATTACCTTATATATCATTATTTTAGGATATTTCAAGTTTTACTTTTCAAGATTTTTCAATTTTTTAGGTTTTTAAAATTTTATTAGGGTCTTGAAATTAATTTTTCTTTTTAATTTATTTATTATTTAAAATGTTTCCAACAATTTAAATAAATAGCTCAAAATCCATCTTTCTCGCGATACGATATTATATGGAATGATATTTATAACATGATGGTAATATTTTAAAATAAATTACAAAATATTAATTTAATAATGATGGAAGTATTTATTAAATTTTCTTGGAGATGTTTATAAGAACATGATAAAATAATCATCTTCGAGATGTTCATGCCAAAACTTTATATAAATTTGTTTTAAATTTTTTCATAGATTTAGACGATCTCAAGGGCTAAATTCTGTAAATAGATTACTACTTCCAAAACTTTTTTTATCTACAATTTAAATAACAAAATATTTTAATATAGCTCGTTGTTATCTAAAAAATTAAGCAATTATTATAAAAATAAAAAAGTATCATGTTTTATATATTTTTCACTTTTTTTTTAATTTCTTTTAAATAATTACGTATTCCTAGCTATCTTGTATTCTCCCTTCAAACTTTGAATATGAGCAAACTTAGTAGTTTATAATAATGGATATTAATTTTAATCCTAACATGATAAATTTTAATTTAACAGTTTTTTTAAATAATTATTTTATTTTATGAGTAATGAAAAAGCTATAAATATTGTCAAACCTAACCCAACACCTAACCCAAAATATGTTTGTATTATATAGATATATACATGAAATATTTATATTTTTTTAAATTTAATATAATATATATATCTTAATATTTACATAATACAATAAAATATATACATATTTTAATATTGATATAAAACAACCCAGACTTGGGATCACAATCGGTTTAAATTTTATAAAAAATAAAATAAAAATTGTTTAGTGTAACTCAATCAAAAGACAAATTAACAGCTTGATCCTGTTTGTTTTTTCATTTTAAAAATATTTTTAAAAAAATTTGAATTTTTTTATTTTTTTTCTTTACTTCAAATTAATATTTTTTTGGTGTTTTTAAATCATTTTGATGCGCTGACATCAAAAATAATTTTTTAAAAATAAAAAATATAATTTTAATAAATTTCTGAATAAAAATTACTTTGAAAGACAACCAACAACCACATTTTCTTATAAAAATAATTGATTTTTCTTGGATTGTTTTTTGGATTAACCCTATCAATTCATATTCATGACTTGAATTTTATAATGGATTGACTACCGGGTAAAGCTCAATAATTATGATAGCTACATTCACACCCTCTAAGAAGATTCTTTATTTCTACATAAATACGTATATTATCCATGTGTATAAATACATGTATGGTGTATAAAAAAATACTATATATGTATACACGAAAGGTATGGTGAGAGCATGTGAGGTGAGTTGAATAGGAAGGATTCTCCTTTTGTTTTTTACCTTTTTAACCCTTTTGGTTTTTGTTTTTAAAATTAGAATTAGAAGATCTAAAAGCCCCCAAAATCTCTATGGGAGAGAGAATTCATGTCTGAAATATTTTCCTTGAAAGTTATCAGATTTTCCCTGGAAATTTCTGTCTCACTAATCCCAAGGAGCTTTCAGCTGTCTGATTTCTTGGGTTTGCTTGCTTTTCATTGCTTTTAATATCCCCTTCCTGTTTTGTGGAATCTCTCTCTCTCTCTCTCTCTCCTGTGTTAATCAGATCTCTCTCATTTTTATAGGGTTTGTTGTTGTTATGTATAAAGTTAGAGACTTTGTGTCTAGTTTGATACTTTATTAGGTTTGTTGTTTGCGTGTCCTTAGTTTGTAGTGTTTTGTGGGAATTAGAGTGGATAATCTTTTGTTTTGAAGTGTAATTTGGGTGTTTATTAGGGTTTGGTTGTGTTCTCTTAGGTGTTTGAATGTCGTTTAGCTTCAAAATCAAGACTTTTTGGCATTTCCCTTTTTGTTGCGTGCAAAATCTACGTTTAGTGGACTCTTTGTTTGTGCCTTCTTGAGTTATTGAACTAGCTGCCCAAAAGTTTGATTAGGGTTTTGGGGTTTTTGTGATTTATTAAGATGGATAAGGATAAATCTGCTAGCCACCATAGTAGTGGTTTACCACCACCTCCAGGCAGGTACTCTAGTTTTTCACCCTCTGGGAGCTCCTTTAATTTGAAACCTGAGCAATCACCTTCTACATTTCCTCCAATGGCTCCCGGTAGTAGTCCAGACCCTAATCATTTCGGTCATGGATCGGATTCTAATCGATTTAGTCATGATATCAGCCGAATGCCTGATAACCCACCAAAGAATTTGGGCCACCGTCGGGCCCATTCTGAGATCCTCACTCTCCCTGATGATATTAGCTTTGATAGTGATCTTGGTGTCGTGGGTGGTGGTGCTGATGGGCCAACTTTTTCTGATGAAACTGAGGAAGATTTGTTGTCAATGTACCTTGATATGGATAAGTTCAATTCGTCCTCGGCCACATCTACTTTTCAAGTTGGGGAGTCTTTGGCTCCAGCAATGGCAGCACAAGCAATGGCACCACTGCCTGCAGCAGTGAATTTGGGTGCTGGTCCAAGTGAAAGGCCTAGAGTTAGGCATCAACATAGCCAGTCAATGGATGGGTCAACAACAATCAAGCCGGAGATGCTCATGTCAGGTTCTGAAGAGGCCTCTCCTGCAGATTCTAAGAAAGCTGTATCTGCTGCGAAGCTAGCTGAACTTGCACTTATAGATCCCAAGCGTGCAAAAAGGTATCCCATCTCTCTTTCTCTTAAATTTTTCTATTTTTCAAGGTGTGGTTTGTTAAGTTATGGGATTACTCATGATGCTAATTTCAGTAGTAGCAATATCATGTGTGTTTCGCGTGAAATTAAAAATTCGTGCCCGTTCCATGAAATTTAATGTTTTTGAAACGTTTTGTTATGGGGCATCTTTGAGTTTGTTATTGTCTCCATAAAAATAGTCTTATGAAGCACTGAATGTAATTGCACTCACTGTTCATAAGGTACTTCTTGTAGTGAACATACCTGGCATGTACAGGACTTCTTTTAGGAATAGTTTGTTATACAGATAGCATGGAATTTTTGTTAAGCTCAAATGAAGTTTTCTGCTTGTATAAAAATGGTCTTGAATTCCCCTGCTGCAAAGGACTCATCTCTCTCCTCTTTCATCCCTCTTATTTTATTTCCTTCTATCAAAAAAGAGAGAGAAGACATTTCCATTGTTTTATTTATTTTAGATTGACGTCAGACATGTTCATTTCTGTTCCATCTATAGGATTTGGGCCAACAGGCAATCTGCTGCAAGGTCCAAGGAGAGGAAGATGCGTTACATAGCTGAACTTGAAAGGAAAGTGCAGACACTCCAAACAGAAGCGACGTCGTTGTCTGCTCAATTGACTCTTCTCCAGGCAAGTTGCATAAGCTCACTCTTATTTATTTGTGAACTGTATCTGGTTTGACTTGACTGTCCAATGGAAGTTGTAGCCTATGTTTCCTTTTTTCTATACGTTAATTTAGGAAGTAATGTTTCCATCGGGAACACATTAATGCATGTCAAATTGATATTGTTGCTTATTATTTGACAGAGGGATACAAATGGCCTGACCTCTGAAAATAGTGAACTGAAGCTGCGTTTGCAAACGATGGAGCAGCAGGTCCACTTGCAAGATGGTAAGGGTCCCCCCTGAATTTTCTAAATACAATTAGCCAATTTTAGTTGATGTTTTTTTTCCATTAATATTTGTGTTATTTGTATATGATTTTTATGAAGAGGCATTTTGATATGTATAAAAAGCATATGAGTGCACGCCGTGATCCACAAACAATGTTGCCCTATTTTATCTCTTCATGCCTGTATCTTCTAATAGTAATATACTGGCAATGTCAGCGTGTGCATGGTCTAGGTATTTGACATTAATTGTGTATGATTCATCATCCTATGACTTACATATTGCCACAAACAGAAGTCTTAATACACACACACACACACACACACACACACACACACACATATACATAGCAGGCTTTATGATAGGTAACTTTTTTTGGTTGTAAACATTGTTATTTTGTGATCTACATCTTTTTTTCCACTTATGCATTTTCTGTGTTGTACACAATCTAGATTTTGCTTAGAACTGTCGTTCAATATGGCGTCTGCAATTGCTAAACTTTCCTCTTTCTTTCACGTCATTTGATCAGGAAAGGAATTGTAATATGCTCTGTCTAGTGGCCAGGAATGTTCGTAATCTTTTAATTTGGTTACTTGTCATTTATGACACTTTTCATGCCAGAGGATTTTGTAGTTGTTTTTGTTGATTTAAATATGGGATCAGCTGTGTCTCTTTATATGGCTGATTATAATGTCAACCGGTTGATTATTTGTTGATATTTGCATGGCCAAGGGCATGCATTAAAACCACAGTTGTGTGTTATATGTTTCATCCCTGGATTAAGACCTAGGGCTGGGAATTGAGCTGACTTTTCTAAACTAGGAAGATAATAGGTGTTATTTATTTCAGCTCGGAAATTGTCCTCCAAAATGTGCATACTTCAGTCATCTTAGAGTCAGGGATTTTGGGTATTATTTATTTTCAAGTCTTAAAATGTGCACTTGATAGCATTCAATTGATGGTGTGCTTGGCTCGGGATGCGATAATGTTGTGATATGTAAGTAGTTATGGATAACAATAAGAATGTATACTACATGGGGGAAATAAATTTAAAGCTCCGAAGATGATGCAAGACATAGCCTGTGTAGACTGAGTTGCATGTGAAAGATCTCAAGGATGCTATGCATTGAGTTATAGGGATTTTGTTTTTATAGTAAGCTTGCTGATTGATATTTGATTGCAGAAGTGATTGTAGTCTATAAATTGGTGTTCAAGTAGCTTATAGGGATTTTATTTTTATAGTAAGCTCTTCCACTTCCAAATTTTATGCAAGCACTTTATTTTGTGGAATGGTTTCTCATGAATGCCCAAAAATTATTGCTAACTTAAACCTTATTATTCGAGGTAGTTTCATTGGGAGCAGGTAGTTTCTATTCTCATCTGAGGGTGTGAATCGCCTTTTTTAGTTTTTGTGATGTGAACTAGCTTTGAGTGGGCATTCCAAATATAAGCATTTCCTCATTTGTAAGACTTGTTAGGCACTTAGTGGAGGCATAGCTGTTTAGAACTGCTAAATAGAAGGAAGTCGATAAACTTTGCACCAGTTTTATTTGACACATTGTAGAGACACTTCTGTCTGAGCATAGGCAAAATTTGCTCACGTGGCCTTTCATAAACTTGCAATTGCATCCATATGCAGCTTCTGTACCCTGTATCTTCCATTGATAGGTCCGTTGATGAATTTGGTTGTGCATATTAATTTTGAATTTATTCAGATTCAACTTCTTTTGTTACCGGCCTTAATGATGATTTTTTGTTTTGTGATAGCCTTGAATGACGCGCTGAAAGAAGAAATTCAGCATCTGAAGGTATTGACTGGTCAAACACCAAATGGTGGACCCATGATGAACTATGCATCTTTTGGAGGAGGCCAGCAATTATATCCCAATAATCAAGCAATGCATACTTTCTTAGCTGCACAACAGTTTCAACAGCTCCAAATTCATTCCCAGAAGCAGCAGCAGCAGCAGCAGCAGCAACAGCAACAGTTCCAGCTACATCAGCTTCAGCAGCAACAACTTCAACAGCAGCAGGAGCAACAGCAGCAGCAACAAGGTGGGGATTTGAAAATGAGAGGATCATTGACTTCTTCAAGCCAGAAAGATAATGGATCTGAGGCTAATTCCTCTCCATCGAAGGATTGAAAAAGAGAAGGCAGCTACTTAATGGTCTCTACTGTTGTTTACATCCTAGTTGCAATCTGTTGTCACATAGGATATTTTCCCTTCCTTTTATCTCCAGTCCTTCTAATATACATTACCTTACATTTCTACCTTACATTTCTTTTAGGCAGCTCTATATTCTAGTTTGCTTAAAGTATTTAATATGGTATAGTCTATGTAGAACCTTTATTACAATCATGGGCCTTTGTTGGCGATTTGTTGATTCGAAATTCATAGGTTTGTCCTCAGTTGTACCTCACCAAAACCCTTCAAACTCTACTTCCTGTCCGATATGGGTGTTTACACATGCAAGTTCTTATTGATGTTTATGTGCTTGGTCACCTCTGTTTCTATACCACAGTCTCAAATGGGCAGTACAAATTTTGCTGGTTGTTACTAGTTTTCGTTGCTTTCAGTGTGGACCAATGAGGCATTTGAACCCAACACCCCATTAAAGAAAGAAAACAGAAAGGGTTGTGTTGTTTTTAGCGGTGCTCATGGTACTTGCCTGACTATATTATGCCATCCAGTTCCCCACTTGGAGCTGCAATGGAAGTGACAGAATTTAGGGCAAGGACAAAAGTGGGTCCTCAATTGTCAATGTAATGTAAGAAAATGTTTTGTTGTCGGAGGTTAAGTTTAATATGTAAGAGGAGATGTTGTTAGGTTGCCTAATTATTGTTGGCAGAAGTGGATAGGGACTGCAACTAGCTCATGAAGTTGTCTAGAGGGAGTGTTACCCTAATAAATTAATACTGGCCCAGCTTTCTATATCACCTTCATCGTTCCTTCGTGGTTTATTTCTTTTGGTTGATGATTATTTTGGTGAATATATAGATAGGGAATTGAAAATGATTTACAAACTATATATATATATATATATATATATATATATTATATCATGTGTTGTTGGTTTCCTGGCTTGAAAAGAGATTAGACTCAAGTCTTGATTAGTTTCTTTACTTGCTCTGGAATAAAGACCTTAGGAATGAATTTATTTGAGAATTGGGATGACAATAGCTTGGTAAGACTTTAAACAAGAGATTAAGCTCTTCTCCTAATCATACTTATTAAATTTGACCCTACAAGTTGACTTAAAACATATGGGACTCAAAGCATAACCTAAGTGTAATTATTAATTAAATTAGATAAGATATTCATCTGATAAAACATGATTAATTAAGGGATCCAGTACACACCAAGAAAAAAATATCATTTTAATAAACACAGTTGCTTGACTTTTTTCTGACAACTATATTCCCAATCCATCAAAAAACAGAAATAAATAATATAAATCTTTCATGCTAGTTTGCATGGCAACTCCCTTCGATTGTATTGACAATCTTTTCTTATCAGTGCTCAGACAAAATTTTGCAAATGCGCAACATAGAGAATTGGCCTAAATAGCATGGCTTCAAATCACAGTGAAAAAGTTTTTTATAGCTTACTTAAGGATTCAAGTCAGAATCGAAAATGTTATTCATTCTTGATTATTTGATACTGTATTTATAGCTAAATCAATCAATCAATCAGCAAGGGATCTTCCATTTTCTGTGTCAACTATGCAAGCTATCAAATAAATATATCAGCATCAAGAGATTCAAGCTTTGCTTGTTTCCTGTGAGGTATTTACAGGAAAATACTCTTTATTTTAGGGTTGCTTTGTTTCTGAAAACTTATACATGAAATGTCCCTTTTCAATGAAGGTCACAAAGTAAATCTACATGACTGAGTAGCCTGGGCCACCTCCCCCTTCTGGCACTGTCCATTCAATGTTTTGCTTTGGGTCTTTGATATCACATGCCTGAAAATAATATCCAAGCAAAGTTAATGAAGAAACGAAGGAAGTTGAATGATCAAATTAGGCATTTGACAAGCATAACATTGATCCTTTTTTGGTTGAAGTTACCTCTTCAATGCTTAAAGAAAAAAGAAAATTCATCACTTCAGCTTATAATGAGAGTTATCATTTCATATTTATAATTTATGATGGTTCCGGAGGCTGGAGGTAATTTCTAAGAGCTAGAAAATGGAACCCTCAAAACAGACTGAAAAAGGAAAAAAAAGAAGAAGCTAGAAAATGGTCTAAACAATACCTTGCAATGCAGGCAATTCTGGGCATTGATCTGTAACTTCAGCTGACTGTTCTCATCGGAGATGTACCTGTATTTCAAAGAAAGGTGAAAGGAATTATAACATATACAATCCATTTGAAAAAGGAAACCTAAAGTGCAGGGCATATCAAGAATGTGTATTACTCATATACACGAGCAGGACAATATCGTGACTCTGGTCCAGCATATTCTGGCAAATTCAGAGTCTCAGGAATCTTGGGGTCCTTCAAACGAAGGTGAGCAGGCTGATCGTGGTCATGATTAGTGTTGCTCCTAAACAAGCAAAAAAACAAAGATTGTTATATAATTGCTGCCCCCTTTCTGGCATGGAAAAATTAAGACTCAAAGTTCTACTATTGAACAG
>Ga0307514_10005816_pt1 | contig 10896 bp, 8 predicted proteins | sample 16_EM_MG_FD_203088 | JGI IMG/M metagenome (GOLD analysis project Ga0307514, IMG submission 203088) | Populus trichocarpa ectomycorrhiza microbial communities from riparian zone in the Pacific Northwest, United States - 16_EM | ecosystem: Host-associated > Plants > Roots > Unclassified | place... | reverse complement strand
GCCACCATGGAGTTGGCCAATGAGCGTGGTGGCCAAGGCGCTAAGGTGTGATACAAAAAAAGCTTGTACAGCTTGTAAAGTTTGTAAGTTATTTATTGACTACCCCTACTAACGCGTAACCAGCTTTACCGGCTCGGCTTTTCCCTCCGTGACGTTCGGTAAGGTGACAAATACAGTGCGTTATCAGAACTCACAGCTCACGACCTCAAACACCTACCTATAGCGAATCCGACGCCGGAATCTACCTAAAATGCAATTATTATCCTTGTGTGTTCTGAGAGGAGATTAACTGGTTTCTAAATCTATAGATGCCATGGTTAAAAAAAAATGCCCTCCGACTTGAAAGACGCCGAGAAAATCGCAAAGACTCCTGTAAGTTTACGAGGTTATGGATGGGGGAATTTGCGAGAGTGAAGATATATTGAGCTTGCTCCTTTGTCCGGTGTATAGGTCTGCCGGCCGGCATCTCGCTCTTATCTCCATGTGGATGCCTACCCCGCCACCCATCTAGCTTGGTCCAACCAATATCGATCCACCACTGGTTCCCATCACCCCGATGTACCCTTCCCAAGAACAAGAGACTGGGAACGAGGCTACCCTTCCTAGCCAAACTCACCCCATGAGCATAAATCACCGAGATTTTTTCGATGCGATAATCCTGTAATTTGCCTTAATAATTCCGGTGCCTAGTACCCTGAGTCACCGTATTTTAGACTCGCGCAAATCTCCGGTGTATCTATGGAATGTTGTCTCCAGGGTAACACCGGACAAATCTACTCTTTACTTCTACCACTTCCACAATTCCCCATACTCATAACCTAGTAATTCTTACACGCCTCGACATAGTCATAGTCATAGTCAACTGTCACGACCACGAGCGCTTCCTATAGTCCACGCCATAGCCTCCCGTTACAGTTAACCTCTCTTGTGCGAATAATGAAGACGGGAATGAAGAATGATATTCAATATGATAAGAAAGATAGAAACTACAGAGGAATCGACTCGCGGTACAAGCTCATCCATTCTACACAGTTCTTCCAATCTCATCCCACGTTACCCCACATATCCCACATTATCCCACATTATCCCACGTTATCCCATGTTATCCCACATACCTCACATTACCCCACAACATCCCGCATACCCCACATTATCCCACGCCTTAGGATTACTCATTCTAACAAACCATGTTGAAAAGTGTAGTCATTTCCATAGAATTGTGTTTTGTGGGAGCAGGTGCTTGCGTAGCGGGTTGCAGTGCGCAGTGGATCTGGTTGTACTGGTATGTACCGGTATGTCTCATCCTCAGCCACTGCATATTATGAATTGTATGCGGGACAATGCCACACTTTTACAGTACGTACCCCGTGTTGAAAAGCCACAGCGTATATAATGATCGCTGTTCTTTGCAAGTTTTGTTCTTTCAAGGCATTTCACGTATGTCACAGCATATGACATCCAGCACAATCATGTACAGTACGCTCACTCGCTCTATATGGACGCTCGCTCGCTCTCTACTATATGGATAAGCTTAACGTTCTACTACATGTATAAGCTTAACAGGCTCTCTGACTCTGCTCTGAAATATACGAGCGTATACATTCTGTCTGAACATACCGATACATCTATTGATCTAAGTGATTCTTTATTGACCACACATATGTTCCGTTTCTTAATTGTCTTGGCAGCGCAGAGAGTCTGGGCACGAGAACACGTATGATACCCCGCACCTTGCGATCCACGCAACAAATTATGGCCGACATGTATGGTACCACAAGTTACTTAGCCTCTCCTACATGTACTGAGTCCAGGATGTATGCGCATATGTACAGGTATGTATCTAGCTGCAAGTGAAAATCTATGGTTGAATGACAAGGTGAACTGTATGTACAGCAACACAACTTTCTGCCATTTCGCTCCAAGTTGTGAACAACGCAAACAAAACAACATATCCTGCGATATAAGTTCAATACGCACATACGCACACTCAAGGCATGCCATTTTATTTCGTATGTACACAGTTATAATTAGTATTCTAACATTGAATATCCTCAGTATTCCGGATAATACGCATTATGGAGCCAGCTAGCTTCACGATCGGGGTTGTCGGACTTGCCGGACAGTTAACTAAGGCTGCGATGGACTGCTACAAAATATTCGATAATATGAATGATGTTGGCTCAACCTACGATGCAATTCTACATGAGCTACGCACGCAGGGACTTCTTCTGAAGAGATGGGAGGAGGCTTGGGGATTCGGAGGTGGCTCCAATCAGCAGCAGCGGCTTCAGCCTGGAGACTACAGGTACAGATATGCAACTGCAAGTTTGGCAAGAATAATTGCGGTATTTTCCAGTGTTGAGAAGCTGCAAGAAAGATATGGGATTGTGGTGAAGAAAGATTCGCTTTCTGCGGAAACTGGAGGGACGGAACAGAACCCACGACGCCGGGATCGATTGCTAGCACCAATTAGAGTTATGCTCCGGTCAAAATCCCCAGGTCCAAGCACAAACAGGACCCAAACACCAACCCTCGGTCCGACCAACGATGACCTGCACGTTTTAGAGAACCCTCAAGTACTGGCAGACAAAAATATTCTCCCGGGGCTTGATGACGAGATCAAGTCCATGACCCAGGCAATGAACCGAGTACAGCAATCCTTACCTGTTTATCTCAAACTCCGCTGGGTAATTTCAGACAATGCAAAGCTAGAGGAGCTATTGAAAAACTTGACAAACCTCAATAATGGACTTTTTCAAGTGCTCCCGGCATCAGAAAGCATATTAGCACATCCACAACATTCAAAACTAAAACTCTTATTTGATATTCCTTTTTCACTGACCGTTGGAGAAAATTGTGACTTCGTCGGAAGAGAGTATCTCCTCGAGAAGTTGAAGCAGGAGATAGAAAAAGGCAAAGATCGCCAGAATATCATTATACTCTACGGTACCGGGGGTATGGGGAAGACACAACTTGCACTAAAGTATGTCTACCAGCAGTATCGGAACTACTCCTCAGTCTTTTTTGTGAATACGGCTAGTGTTCAGACGACTATACTTGGATTCATTCAGATAATGCGGCGGCTTATTCAGCGCCATGGACAGAGCTCCGACGACTATGTACATATCGGTCGGTTGTTAGGCATGGCGGGAAAACTGGATTTAGCAGGATGCTTTACAGTCACACCAGAGGAGGAGCAGCATGTTGTGAGCGCAGTTAAGCAGTGGTTTTCAGCACCCGGAAATACAAACTGGCTGCTTGTATTTGACAACCTCGATGACCCTGACCTAGTTGATATCGAGAAATACGTTCCATCATGCAATCATGGTACGGTAATAATTACCAGCAGGCGGCGTGATTGTGTACGGCAAGGCCGAAGAGGGTTGGAGGTGCAGCAAATGCACTATATGGAGTCAATACAGTTACTGCTTAGTGCGTGTTCAATGTCTAGGTTCGAGGATCTGGGAACTTCCGGTAAGTAAAGTTACATCTCTCTCTAATCATGAACATCTAAACTGATAGTATACACCTAGAACAAACTGCTGCTAGTACTATAGCACAAGAGTTGGGATATCTCCCACTTGCCTTGAGTCAGGCTGGAGCATATATCCATATATCCCAGTATTCACTGAGCCGATATCTAAGGGAATACAGAACCAAGGCGGCCTATCTACTGAGCCAGGGATGGACAGTGAGACAGCATGATAAATCCGTGTTTGCTACATGGGAGATATCGTTTAGGGCAATTCAGCAGACAAGCCCAAAGGCAGCGGAGCTGTTGTTAGTCTGTGGGTTTTTTGACCATGAAGATATCCAGGAAGAGCTTCTACGACGTGGTCTAAAGTTGGAAACAGATGGTATGAACATAGTAAAATATGCATAAAGACATTGCTAATGATCTTGGGATAGATCATACCTTAGAAGAAACAATTAGGATACTGTTTTCATACTCCCTACTGAAGCGAGGCAGCAGCGACGACAGCTTTAGTATCCATCCTTTAGTTCATTCTTGGGCTAGGCTTCGACTAAAGTCTGAGCCGGAAAAGGAAATCGAAAAGGCTAAGGAGGCCTTCGAAATAATTGCATTAGGGTCGAGCAAGTCCGACGAACGAAGCACGGCAGACTGGGTATTTGAGCAGCAAGTTATGCCACACATCAACGCAGTGATGAAACATATACCATCACAATTGCTAGCACTAGGTACCACCAAAATATGTGGTGAGGTGTGTACATTAGGCGATATATTTAGCAGACATGGGCGGTACAAGCAGGCAGTGGAGTTGTATGAGTGTGCATTGGCTGGATATGAAAAGGCATTGGGGGTAGACCATCCAGATACTCTCACTACGGTCTATAGTATGGCATCAGTATTCGACAAGCAAGGACAGTATGCGAAAGCGCTGGAGTGGTATGAGCGAGCATTGGCTGGGTATGAGAAGGCACATGGGGTAGACCATCCACATACTCTCACTACAGTCAATAATATGGCATTAGTATTCGACAAGCAAGGACAGTATGAGAAAGCGCGGGAGTGGTATGAGCGAGCATTGGTTGGAAAGGAGAAGGCACTTGGGGTAGACCATCTAGATACTCTCACTACAGTCCATAATATGGCATTAGTATTCAGCAAGCAAGGACAGTATGAGAAAGCACTGGAGTGGTATGAGCGAGCATTGGTTGGAAAGGAGAAGGCACTTGGGGTAGACCATCCAGATACTCTCACTACAGTCCATAGTATGGCATTAGTATTCGACAGCCAAGGACAGTATGAGAAAGCGCTGGAGTGGTATGAGCGAGCATTGGCTGGAAGGGAGAAGGCACTTGGGGTAGACCATCCATATACTCTCAGTACAGTCCACAATATGGCATTTGTATTCAACACGCAAGGACAGTATGAGAAAGCGCTGGAGTGGTATGAGCGGGTATTGGTTGGAGTGGAGAAGGCACTTGGGGTAGACCATCCAGATACTCTCAGTACAGTCAATTGTATGGCAATAGTATTCGACAAGCAAGGACAGTATGAGAAAGCGCTGGAGTGGTATGAGCGAGCATTGGCTGGAAGGGAGAAGGCATTGGGGGTAGACCATCCATATACTCTCACTACAGTCCATAATATGGCATCAGTATTCTACCAACAAGGACGATATGACAAAGCGCTGGAGTGGTATGAGCGAGTATTGGTTGGAGAGGAGAAGGCACTTGGGGTAGACCATCCACGTACTCTCACTACAGTCCATAATATGGCATTTGTATTCGACAACCAAGGACGATATGACAAAGCGCTGGAGTTGTATGAGCGAGTATTGGCTGGGGAGGAGAAGGCACTTGGGGTAGACCATCCAGATACTCTCAGTACAGTCCATAATATGGCATCACTATTCGACAAGCAAGGACAGTATGAGAAAGCGCTGGAGTGGTATGAGCGAGCACTGGCTGGAAGGGAGAAGGCATTGGGGGTAGACCACCCAGCCACACAAGATACACTCCGCACCCTCACCAACCTTTACAAAAGCGCGGGGCAAACCGAACAGGCTCAGAGCCTACAGGCGCGTTTGTATGCGCCGAAGAACTCTCACAACTAAATTAACAAAGCACGGAGTTTGGGGGGCAATGACACCAAATATAATTGCCCTGTCTGCGGGGGAACAGAGTTCACGGGGATTGTGTGTTTTTATTTTTTATGACCTCACGAATTTTCTCTGTACAGTAATAGCCTATTGCCAACTAGTTACTAGTCCTTCGGGATACAATTATTGCAATTGCGGGGGAGAGGGCACGCGAGGGGGGGGGGGTGTGTGGAGGTATTTGTAAAGTAGATTTCTTTCTGGCGGGGATAGGCGGGAGATATTTGCTCCAGGGTTGGTTTTGATTTTGCTAATCATGGGATGCAAGTTTTTCCTGTGAAACACCGTCTCGGACATGAGGATTTGTTTGAGATGGCATACCGCACCGCCATCAGGCCTTAGTCTAGGGGGTTGGGGGGTTGGGGGGTTGGATCGGGTTTTGCTGTTTCTATTTCTTTTCCGTGGTGGTGTGCGTGGAGAGGCGAGGCGTTTTGGCAGTCGGAGGAGGAGATAGGGTTTTATTCCTGGCCTCGCTCTACAACACCCCCATCCCGGACCACCACAAGACTCTCTAGAAATACTACTACCCTGTCGCGCCCTAATGCCAAAACCTCTTCTCACCCCAAAAAGATCATTCGTGTAGTTGAAAACATACTTGCCAGTAGGGAGGCATCGGGAGAGAAAGGCGATGCGGAGCAGCAAAATGAGTAAAAATGGGGGTGCTTGAGGGTTAGAGGGTAATAAAGGAGGGGGTATGGGTTGCGGCGGCCAGTGGAGCTGGAGCAGAAATGGGGTGTGCAAGGTGGGATGTGTACGGGTGAGGGGGAATTCTGTCACGGCGCACCATATTAGCCTATATGAGAGCAGGGATTATGGCAAGGCGCAATGCGTAGATATGGCAGTGCAATAATGTGGCAGTGCGTTAGATGTGACAATACGCTAGATATGGCAATGCGATATACATTAGATGTGTATGTGAGGAAGGTTACGAGGACGTTGTCTATAAAAGACCCGTCTATGTCTCCCTAATTGCTCTCTTCCTCACGCAACGTCCTGTATATACCATTGAATACAAACGTATGTCCGTCCTGTTACACTCTGTTACAAATTCCCCTCGGGTTTTCGCAGGCTCGGACTGGGAGTGCCATAGTTTTGCTGCGGAGGTAGCTGTTTTTGGTAGGCGGAGGACGACGTATGCAAGTGCGGGGTAGCTCAGAACGCCGCCCACCTACTGGAGTGTCCGAGAGTAGGCGATGGGAGGAGGAGAACGGAGGAACAGATCTGGAGGGACCCGGAGTGGTGTCGGAAGTTGGTGAGATTCCTGCGGAAGCATTAGATAGCTGTTGATGTAGATAGAGAGAGGGGAAGGGGGAGAGATCAGCCCTGAGATTGGATAACCTACTTGTAGGTGCGGTCTCGTCATAGTCTAGATAGACAGAATACGAGTAATGATTTCCCCCCCCAAAAAAAAAAAATTGTGATCGTGGTGGTGGTGCTTGCCTCACCCGCATCTCAGGTATCGTCTTCTCCCGTTACCAGAATCACCACGGGATGACCCCCGGTGGTGAATACCCAAGGATCCTGGCTTTTACCACCACTACCACCATGCGCAAGCACAGCAGCGGCTGCCCCAGGAAGAGCTTTCTCTTCTTCCACCCCCCATGTTGGAAAAGGTAACCCTGCAGGGTGGGGCGCTGAGGGATGCCGTGGGATGTCGAGAGATGTCATGGGATACCGAGGGATATCGTGGAAAAAATGGAAAAAATGTGGAGATGACAAGGATGGTAAGGCGTGGAACGTGAAGCGTGGGCCCTGGCATGGGGCGCTGGTGTTTATACAGCGTTCTTTCCTTTTCCCTTTCATTTTTTATCAGCGAATATATCTCCCACCTTCATACACCGACCGCACTGGTAAAGTGAGACGCCCCTCCACAATAATCTTTCACTCCGCACCACTGACCCACCTGTAGGCACCCCCTGCATCATCCTCTCTCCCACCCTTCCCCACCGCGCTCCGCGAGAGGTGCGTACTCTCCACCATCGTATGCATCTTCTCCGGTGACCACCCACAGCACCATATACAGGGTACCGTACCTAACTAGGATGGCTAGCGCCCATAGCTTGGGGCGGAGATGCTGCTGGAGGGCGCTGATGGTTCAGAGATGAGGAAGGAGGCTATAGATTGGGTTTAATGAATATTCACCCTGAAGCCAGGCTCTAAGCAGAATATATGTATTCAGAGTGAAATTTGGTTTTGCGCGGTTTGAACGGTTTTAAGTTTGGATACCGCTTGGGACCGCTTATCAACAGAATGATGTGCTGATATATAGTCTGGGTGGCACAAGCCGTATTCTGGACCGCTTATCGACAGAACGATGTGCTGACTATATAGCGAGCTGGCTAGGGAGTGTGGCTGGTGGCTGGTGAGGTACAGTATGTAAGCAGTTTAGGCGAGGCTCGGCCTCTCAGGTCATGGAAATCTGCTTGGCAATCGCCATAGATCTAGCCTCCTTCGTCGGTGGGTTGAAATATCCAACAATCTGGTTATAGTCATATATACAGCAAACTGCTTTGCTTTCGGGATATTCAATTCTTCATGTTATAGCTATGTATTCACTGTACGGTGTATAAATACTGCACAGAATATACTGTAGATAGAACAATTTGATCAACTCATTCACACTCGCATTCGCATCTCATACAGTATGTGCATTCCAAACCTTCTAAAATTCACCGCTCGCAGCGTTGAAGCGTTCCTTCGTTGGACGACAACATGCCCCGAAATGTGCTTGGCATCATGTGGAGTATCATCTGATGCAGCTGTAACCACGCTAGAAAACAACTCTAAGTAAGCTCAACTAACCAGCCATTTAAACAGCAGTTTAAACCAGCCTCGCTCCAGACGTCGCCTAGCGGGTTTGGCAGACCTTTGATCGCTCGGTGTGAGCTGGCATTTAAGCGTGAACGCGCAAGTCGTTCAAACTGCTTATCAGGTCTCCCAAAAAAACCGTTCAAGGAACAGCTTAAACGGCGTTCAGATTTAACTTTGAATTGAAAAAAACTGTAAGCAAAGGGGATTGCCGAAAGCGGTAGTAACTTTATATTACTAGGATAGAAAGAAACCAACGGATTAGGCTTAAGGAAGTTTGATGTGATATATACCTATATACCCTGAAACCCCGCTACACAAGCAACACGTGATATCTTACAACCCATGGTGCTGCTTCCACAGAACAATTCTATGGAAATGACTACCGTATGGGAGGTCTATTTGCTGCACTATAATGACAAACCTCTCAGACAGACCTCTCATTGGTAGTTGAAGATGTTGTAGGAGAGGCTGGGGGGGTGGTTGGGAGGCTTATTGAGGGGGTGCACCCCCTCGAGCACAGGCCACAGAGGTATAAACACCTGTGGCGCACAGGAGAAACACGTTAAGTCCGATACAAATGAAAATTATTCCTGTGTGCATCCACGTGAACCTGACACACCCGGCAGCATATACAGATACCACATCCACTGGCGAACAACGGTCCATGTCGCTTTTCAAGACATAGGCCGAGCTCACGCAGGAAATTCGATATACAAGGTCAAAAACAAGTGGCTTTAACGTGAGCTCGGCCTATGTCTTGAAAAGTGACATGGACCTTTATTCACCAGCAGATGCGGTAGTGTATTCCTAAAAGCCTACTTAGTAACCAGTCCAGACAGCGACCAGGGGGTGGTATAAAAAATGAATATTTATCGGCTTCAATCAGGATTGAATACAGAACCATTTTAGTCTCAAGAGCCACTCTACCACTCTACCACTTGACTTTCTGAATACCTACTAGGACTACCATTTTCCACTACCTACTTGAAGTACTAGCCACTCTGGTAATGTACTGCAATGCTTGCACACTTAAGCTTTGACAAAATTTCTGTGTAACACCACTACTAGGTACTGATGGAATTTCCCTATATATAGTTAACTTTTTTTTTTTTTTTTTGAGTCTATACGCCTTTTCCCCCGAAGGGAGCCTTAGGCTATGAGGCGCCTATAGTTAACTATTCTTAATATAGATGCTGGGCTGAGGTACTCTCCTATCAGCATGCTCATTAGCGGGATATTCAATCTATAAATTGGGAGGGGTAGGAAGTGTTGGAAACAAGGCTATGAGGAACGATATCGTGGTAGGAGTCCTGGATAGTCGTTATGTGCGAAACAGAGATAAACTTCAATTCTGACGCTTCGAGATCTATTGCTAGGGGAGAACTGCTCTGCTATGATACCGACAAAGAAATCTAATTACATGCGGAAATCATTTTGGCTTATATGCCCCATAAATTCACCCTCTTTTACCCTTTTAGGAACAACACGAATATTCACCGAACTTTATCCCAACTTGGTATCGTGGATGAGAGTAATTCCTACAGGAAGGGGAGGGGGAGGCTATCGGGGTAGGGGGTCCTCAAGGGGAGATATTGGGTATTCGGTTGATATGAGAGAAATGAAGGTGATGTCACGGCGTACGATATTAGACGATGCGAGAGCAGGGATTATGGCAATACACAATGCGTTAGATGTGTATGTGAGGAAGGTTAAGAGGACGTTGTCTATAAAGACCCGTCTATGTTCTCTCTATTGCTCTCGCGCAATGTCTTGTATAGACAGTACTTTGAATACAAACATCCGCCTTGACATAGTCATAGTCATAGTCAACTGTCATGACCACCTATAGTCCACGCCAAACCATGTTGAAGAGTGTAGTCATTTCCATAGAGTTGTGTTTTGTGGGAGCAGGTGCTTACCTTGTGAGATATCACGTGTTGCTTGTGTAGCGGCGCCAGGGATGGATCGATTGTATGCGGGACAATGCCATTGTTTAAGCAATTGTTACTTACCCCGCATCTTGCGATCCGCGCAACAAATTGTGGTCGACATGTAGTATGCCACAAGTTACCTAGCCTCTCCTAGGTTTTTTTTATTTTTTATTTTAGAGTCTATGCGTCTTTTCCATGAAGGGAGCCTTAGGCTATGAGACGCCCCCGTTCCTGCCCTTTTGATTTCGCACGTATATAACAACACGATCAGCCTCTCTTAGGTATATGTACTGAGTCCAGGCGCATGTAAAGTATGTACTTAGCTGCAATTGGTCGAACGACAAGGTGAACTGTATGAACAGCAACCCAACTTTCTGCCATTTCGCTCCAAGCTGTGAACAACGTAAACAACACTACATATCCTGCGATATAGATTCAATACACACACTCAAGGTATGCGATTCTATTTCGTATGTACACAGTTATAATCGGTATCCTAACATTGAATACCCTTAGTATTCCGGATAATA
>Ga0307514_10005815_pt1 | contig 10897 bp, 10 predicted proteins | sample 16_EM_MG_FD_203088 | JGI IMG/M metagenome (GOLD analysis project Ga0307514, IMG submission 203088) | Populus trichocarpa ectomycorrhiza microbial communities from riparian zone in the Pacific Northwest, United States - 16_EM | ecosystem: Host-associated > Plants > Roots > Unclassified | place... | reverse complement strand
TGGGGAATGCAATACTAGCGTGGGATTGGGGAATGCTACAGGGAGTTGAATTGGTTGAATATCTACATGTCGGGCCGATGTATAAAGGCCTTGTAATAATCTTGTATGAACTGATATCTGTATCGAATAACTAAGAGACATCGAATATCTACACAGAACAAGTCTTCAAGCCCTTCTATTATCTACGTACATACTAGGCTAACCCCCTAGAACCTTCCGCTGTCGCCTCTAGCCTGTTGATATTTCAACAACAGTCTATCTCCTTATCAGGCTGTACGGCTTCTTAAATTTTACCAGCACCCTTACTATCACTGTCTTGTTTAAAATTTGCTATGGTAAAACTCTTTACATATCCACTCTCTGTTGTATAATCATTACAATAACAAACTGTGCTCAACACATTTTTTACTACACTCTCCTCCAATAGCACAGCAAGTCCTTCATTCCATTGAAGCATTCAGAAACTAATCCATATTCTGCTACCTAGATGTCTGTTGCCCTTACCCAACTAGCCCCTTTACATAAAGCCTCCTTTGAATCCGAAATCCAACAATGACTTGCCTACTTGGCACAAAAATACCTAAATGACACTCTTTTCAACTGCAACGGTTTACTATCGAGACCAGGCCCACAATCAGAACTGGCTCTCTACACCAAGCTGCTGGGGCTTTTTTAGTTGTGCCAAATTCTCAGACTGGCTGGAAATGCAACTTGAGGATGCATCCATTAGGATTGGACTGTGCATGCTTTGGCCTCTTTATGGAGGGGTACGAAACTTCTAGCCACTTAGCTGTATGATGGGCCTTCTGTGCATATACATTTATAGTATTAAGCATGGGTTGGTATGGAGCATGTATATATGGAGCCGTTATGCAAACTGAGGATGGAAGATCAATACCAAAGATGTTCATGAGTAATACCCCTCATGGACAAAGACATTCGTGGGTAATAGTCCAAATACATTATACTGATCCCTCAAACTGGGATTATTGCTCTTCAGGGGAGGTACAAATAATAATAACATCATATTTACTGTATTACTGTATATAAGGGCAAGCCCGAGGGGAGGTGATAGGACCAACCCCAATAGGAGATTACCAGATGAGGTACAGGCTTGGTCGGCGATGGGAGATTACCAGATGAGTCACGGGCTTGGTCGGTGGTGTATATACGATCATCCTGGTTGCACAACCCCCTCACGCGTGAGATGAGACTACAGCTGGTTGGCACAAGCTTTTCCACACCACTGTACCACCCGCCTCTAGCAGGGGGTTATAGTGTATCGATATGAAGAATTTCCAAGCCCAAACCAGTTACCCTGATCCAACGCCAAATATTTGCATATATACAACTAAGCTACCCACTAGTACAGTAATCATCAAGGCGGGGGCGGAGCTAGGGGATGAGGATGAGGGGATGCAGAAGGTGATAACAGAGGGAGGGCTGAAGCAGGAATGGAAGAGGAGAAGAGCAGAAGAGCGGAAGGTGAAGGGGACTGGGATGGGGAGGGTAGTCAAATGGAACCGCAAAGCACGAGTCAACTATGTTCACTGTCGCACTGGAAAAGGCAACTTACAAGCCTGGCGACATATCTTGGACATCGATCAACCAGACGAATGCCGGAAATGCGGGAGGTATGCAGAGACAGGAAGACACGTTGCCCTGGTCTGTATACACGGAGAGGAAATTGGGAGAAAGTGGGGGACATGGGAGGATATGGACGATCCCGAGCGGTGGCGGAAGAGGGTGAAGGACCCGGATGGAGATTACGAGCTAGATTTGGTGGAAGAATTCTTCTCCAATCTAGACTTGAACTAGGGGAGCGGGTCATGTAACGAATTTCTTTTGTAATATTTTATTTAGGGGAGACGGCTGAAGAGGGAGCGTGGCGGAGGAAGAGTGCGGGATATACTTGCCGGGGACGAAGGCTGAAGAGGGAGCGTGGCGGTGGGAGCCGCAACTGGTGTGAGCAGGAGGCGGACATTTTTATCTCTTGGGGTTGTTGTTTCTTAGGCTCGGGAGGTTGGGCGTTTAAGCAGCATGTTGTTCCGTGTGTAAACCCAATTCTTTAAAGATGCGGGAACGGGGCCGCCTCATAGCCTAAGGCTCCCTTCGGGGGAAAGGCGTATAGACTCCAAAAAAAAAAAAAAAAAAAGTACAGTAATCATGATATTATTATTTGTATGAAGAACAACCCCCCCCCTGAAGAGCAGTTATTCCTGTTCGGGGGATTAGCTGATTGGTTGTCAATCAATATAATGTCTTTGGGCTATTACCCGTGAATTTCTTTGGGCTACTGTTACCCGTGAAGGTCTTTGGAATAGGCGTCTTCATGGTCTAGTTAGATCCATAATTATGGGAGAAATAAGTACTCCAAAATTAGTGGTTTCGCACCTTGAATATCAAGCTCCATCATTAACATACCCAATGAGGGCACAGATTCATCGCAATAATGGAAGAGCTAAAAGATAGGATTTTGACGGAAGAGCGAATGCTGATTCACCGAAAATCATTGCCCCGGGCTCATAACCTAATGGAACCTCCTGTCTATTCCTATGATCTCTCTTCGAGGATGATCTTGTACAGGATGATCTCCAGTGATTTAAGTACATCGCTGGCCAAGTCCATACCTCATCTGGTAATCTCCCATTAGGATTGGTCCTATCAGAAATGTATTTTGGGGGGGTTAACTATGAATCAAGGAGGGATTTATGGCAAGAAGGAGAGGGAACTGCACATAGCTATCACTCCCCGGCTACCTATATATATAGATTTCTCAAAATACACTAGCATCAAAAATACTTCATTAATAACACTACCCGTTTGATGTCTACTGCTGGAACAGTTCCAACATCATGACAGTGTTTAGCTCTGTAGATTAACTTGAGTGGATAACTTACAACTTGATATAGTCCCAAACATGTGTGTATGGTATCAGAAATTATCATACCGTACTCGTATGTTTTGGGCCGTGTGAATTCAGGGTAATTCATACTGCTTCGACAACACAATACTGTTCAATCACTTTTTGGTTACACGCACTTACTAGCTAGTAAGGGTATGTACATTGATATAATTTGGGGGGAGAATCAAACCCACAACCAAACTACATACTTACATATGTACTGTGCGTGTGTGTCCATTAGTGTCCGAGATATAAGGCCTGACCACATCTAGTGAGTTTTTTGCCAAGACCACACCAAAATTTCCATTCAACCTTTTACACCATTTGTACCCCCCCATACTGCACTAATTTTCCGCCATACCCAGAGTCCCAGACCAATTGCCTTTCCTCTGAGGGAGTGGTGATGGCTGAAAGTGTGTCAGTTTTGCCTAAAATCGCAATTGTCTGGAAGTCCCGCTTTCATTATATCTCTTTTATACAGACCCTGATACCTGATAGTGCCCGCTAGTGAAGCATCCCTCATTTGTGAAACAGCCAGGCACGGTTGATTATATATATATATAGGTTTGTGTCTGGTTTTACTATTTTGTCTCGCACTTACCCTGAATGATCTACATCTATAAAACCACCAAACCTTGGATCTCGATGCGGTCGTGTGATGCATGTCGTTGCGGTGATCAAATCCGCTATACGAAGTAAACAGTGAAGATCATACCGATCACCGGTATTCCCGCAAAAGCATTCACTAGGGCGAGGATCATTCAAGTCAAGTAGTGGTAAGGTCACTACCACGTACAGTAAGCTCGATTCACTCAACCTCAGCAAAGATACTGGACGAAACAAGCTTCATTACCAGATCGCACAAGTACCTCAAATCACCAACAGCTTCGCGTTGCGAGCCACGCGCCTGATGATCATGAGGGATATAATCCTTTCGCCTCATTCTTCTCTCAGTCCTATATACTTCCACGTGCGTATGCATGCATCTACCATACTATCCCCACTTCTCTGCGTGCTCGCTCTAAGAGGTACCATTGGATCAACCCACACCCTCTTCCGTCATTAAAAGCATCGCATATGTAGAGTACATGGAAGGTAATAACGGATTACGTACTTACGTATGTATACCTCAGCTTGAAGTACATGTATTGCTGATACTGCGGAGGTACAGGTGTCAATCTTGCCACCTTGTAATTTATTGACGGAGCGAGGGACCACCATTTACAAGTTGGGACCTACATCATGGGGAAAACCAAGTCCCCTAATATAAATCTAGGGAATTTATCTGTGATGTGATTATCATGTACCCTCGCCATACGAATTTATATAGCAACGCTTTATACTCATGCCTTTACTCACTTTTGCAGCTCGCTCCTATAGAGAGATACGAGAGCCAGTAGGTTGTGATTGCCTCTGATGATCTGGATTTTGACAATTTTATCAAATGGGGCGGTTGAAGACAAACTATACATATGTATCTCTCCTGGTATTAACTCGGCTGATGATAAATAACCACCTACGTAGGCAAGGCAGCAGCGGAGAGAGCCGTGCCATGGTGGAGGTGCACACCACTACGTCGATATAGGCCTGGACACTAAAGCAGCAATATCTGATGTCGCTTTGCAGGAAAGATTGGAGGACAACAAACAAGACCAAAAGAAAAAACAATAAACTGCCGTAAATTATGACAGGGGAGGGATCGATAATCAAAAAACCACGCAGGTTGGTTGGATTAATTGGGAACTAGGATGGAAACAGTGGATGGGACGTCAAGAGGATGGAAGTTCGAGAATCGATGAATCAAAGATTTCGGGCGATGGTAGAGGAAGAAGACAGATCAGTTTCTGCGCACATGCTGGTGGTATAGTCTGGTTGTGTCGTGGCTGTAGTAGATATCATACTACAAAGGTACAGTGAAAGCAAGGTGGGCAGACAGATTAACTGAAAATATTGGCAATCGATCGATCTGGGGAATGCCGGTCGGCATATCACAAATCTTATATGTCAAATGCCCAAGTGTCGTATATTGATGGTGGTTGGTGGTGGTGAACCGGCATTATACTCAGATGGGTACGAGTTGGGATGAACGTTGCAAGAGTACCGTACATAGATTTGATGAGGTGCAGTCTGTCTTCACTGACATGTGATGTGGCGGGGGGCTGTGGAACCCCACCCCTGCAAGTCTGGGCAACAGACATTCGCTGGCGAGTCGCATATCCAAAAATCAGATCTCGATGTGAATTATCGAGATATCAAGTGTCCCAAGAAATTTCCTTCTTCGATGTATTACGCCAATTATATACCTCAACCAACCCTAAAAATAACGATATAGCATGTATCGAACCCACCATGCACCCCCACCACAGAGATTGAAAAGAAGATCTCCACGGGATCTTTTTCTCAGGACAGAGCAGTGTTTTGTAATGAGTAAGACTCACAATGAATATGACTGATCTTGGCACGATGAAGTTATTCCTTCAGCATAAGAAGATGAGATGCTTCAATGCTGTACACACTAATGCCTTTGCAAACTGTTTCTTGTTTCAGGGCTGGAGAGGGTAATCGGGATATCATAAGCGGGAAAGAGATAGGGAGGGTATACCGCCGGTAGATATGATGACACAGAAAACATTAAGGCAAAAAGGTGCGGGAATCCAGATGCCCAGCATAACCTTCGATATATCGCTGACCTCATACTACCTAAATAGTCCTTCCTCCGCATTGTTCTTCTTCTTTTCCCGATTCATCATACCACGTGCACACTTTCATAAGCCCCACCCCATCATTCCTCCACCTCACACCTCATCTGCACACCAAAATATGTTATCTGAGTTTTTTTCTCTTCGTTTATATTCCGCAGAAGGGCGATGACGACCATAGAGCGGTATGATGCTAGCAGTTAAACCCTTTGAAAAGAAATGATAGCCTTGATGGTGTGGTTCGACGAGGGAAAAAATAAAACACGTAAACAGTCGGGACTAAAACACAACAATATATCAAAAAAGAGACCCTAGAACACCCATCCCGCTTCCTTTTTGCATTGCTTTATCTTAATTTATTCCTCTATGCACTCTCACGGAGTCCCTCCTTGACCTCCTTCTGTAGTTAACTGTCAGCCCAAAAGCTCGGAGGAAGGCAGGGAGCTGGATATCCAGGTGGGTACACGGACCAAAGCCTTCATTGTACCATGGAGGGCGTGCCTGTGGTTTCGCTTGAACTTGGGGTCGACACCCTTGAGAGAGGGGTACCTGTTCGTCTTCGGCTTCTTGATACCTATAGTGCCCAGCTGTATCAGTACCTCTACCCATTACATCACACCCATATGCTCTCACGTCGGCTTGGAGTTCGGTGCTTCAGGGTGACGAACCGTTACGGTGAGCCTTCTTGGACTGGTTGTGTTGAGATGAATTCTTTGATTCTGTACACCAGCAAATTGATGGACATCAGTTTCCATCCTTCGAAAACGATATTCCCATCATCTCTCCTCCAGCACAGGCTTGGTGAAAACGTACTGGCCATTGCGAATTAGATGATGTAGGATGACTACTTTTTTTGCGAGCCGTAGCTTTGGAATGTCAATATGGTGGGGAGTGTGTGCACCAAGCTTTGGCGCTAAGGGTAAACCCTGTGGTCACATGATCGAAGGATGTCACCACTAAACCATTGAATTGACCATACTTATACTTGGACTAAAAAAAAGCACTGACACCAGCCCGAGATTACTTTTGGTCCCTAACACTCCACCCCAGCCCCCAAAAACCCTGAACAATAAAGGAACAGAAAAGTGAAGATGCAAATGCATATAGCAGCATATAGAAACGAACAGTTTAAACCTGAAATGCGCAAACAAACATTAAGCAGAGGAAAAAAGATATTCCTCCTACCTAATCCCTATTTGGAGAGAAGAGTGCAGCCATAACTCCTGGCACCAACGACGAGGTAAAAGACTCTTCAACCATACCACAATAAATCCGAGCACCCCAAAAGTATTTTACAAGAAAAGGAAACCGAAAGAAAAAGGGTCATGCAATAAGGGAATATGAACTATGAAACAGTCCAACACCGTGAATCATGCCGCTTTGTTATGCACATAAACCTCCCCGTCGCCAACTATACCACCGTGCTAGAGGAGAAGCTGGGCATACCCCAATCATAAGGAGAGGGCAGAAATTTGGGAAGCTGGTGGTGTGATGGATTCTGAAGTGAATTGATGAAAGTCACGAGGGCGGTCCCACCCTTCTTCACTCAAAACAGTAAGCCACCCGCTGCCGACCTCGCTTTTGAGGGCCTCAACCCGTTTCTTGAATTCATCGCCTTTCAACTCCCAATCAATTGGATCTGTAGTCGATTGGTTGCGTGGGGCAGGCGCCGGGATCGTCTCATGCGGGATTCCCTCCATAGATATCGTCCGGGGTGTCATCAATTGAGCTTGGGTAACCAGTGATGCTGTGACCGGCGAGTGCTCTTCATACTGTGGGGTGAGATCATCCCGCGTCAATTCAACCACTCTTCGTCTTCCACCCTTCTTCCTTGCCCTAGCTACCTGGCCCTGTGAAACCAAATGAATAGATTTTTCACTATCACGTCGCAGGAACTGGGAATCATCCCTGTTCTTGGCCTCTATAGGTGCTATCTTTGTGGGCGCTAGACTGGGGTTCTGGGACGGCTTAACCACCGGAGAGTTCGGAGGCTCGGCTACCCTGTCTATCAAACTTCTCCGCTCAACCATTCCTGGCCCGCTGCCGTCCAAGATGATGTCCTCAGTGTAACCTGGCGTGCTGCGGAACAAATTAAATATAGTAATACGGTATGAAGGACGTGTTTTTGTGAAAGGGTTATGGGCAACCCATATCTCAGCAATATTTGGAGCACTGGTCAGTCGGGCCAATTCGGTGGGGTCCGTCAACGCATTATCCCGAAGATCAACACGCTCCAATGAGAGAAGTCTTTCAATCCCAGCAAGAGAAGAGAGACGGTTTGCCCTCAAATTGAAAGCAGTTATAGCAGGAAGTGGGCTACGTGAGAGAGAGTGCAAAGAATCAATAGTATTGTTGGATAGATTCAAGGCACGAAGATTGGAGAGAACATTAACGGCGTCCGGAACCGCGTTGAAGTGATTTGAGGAGAGGTCCAATGAAGTCAGAGATGAAGCAAGTGGAGCCAAAGCCGTGGTACTGATGAATGTCAGATTATTCTCCGCGAGGCACAAATGTCGTAGGAATCGCCACTTTGATACTGGAAGTGTGCCCGTCGAGGTAACATCTGATGTGGAGCTATGACTACCCCCTGACCCTGATCTTCGCATTCTGGAAGATCTATGGTGAGAGACTGTATTGGAAATGTTCCAGGCGGCGTTGGGGGTTCGGGTCGGTGAACTGCTTCTAGGACGTGACCTTTCTCTCGACGAACCAGATGCCCCCCTTGACATTGGATGACTAGCCGGGGCACTGCCACTCAGTGAAAGGGATGCCTGTTCTGGCTTAGGAGAAGGGGGTGCTGAGGAAGGCTCCCGCTCATTGCTATATCCAGCAGGGACTGGTGAAGTTCCTCGCTCGTTGCTGTACCCAGAACGGCTTGGTGAATGAGAGATAATAGGCGAAGATTGTGCCTTGGAGGAGCGACGCCTTCTCTTGTCCATATCATCCAACACGATAGCAATGATAAGCTCTGCTACATCTTCAATTCCACCTTTTCTCACACTCAGACTGCGTACCCTCTCAGCTACCTGATCCCATCCAAAAAATTGCCGTATGTCGATATCCGTGATCTCCAGAGCGCTGACATTTTTGAAACACAGTAATGGCACAGCGGTATCGAATGGAAACTCTTCAAACCCCTCTACCAATTTAGCTTTCCGATCTGGTGCCAACTTCAGACATGGTATTTTTGTAAATGCGGAGTAGAGATACTTGAGGTCTGCCTCCAATGCCAACCTTGATTTTTCTATCTTGCTCACGGATGGTGGTCCACCCAAACCAAACGACGACCAGAGTGATGATACCCCCGACATAACACTTCGAACGCTTGAAGTCGAATGGATAGACAGATTATCTATATCCTGTCGAGATGTACGGTTGAATGAGACGTATCGGTTGCTGGAGTGAGAAGCTTCGGCTCGAAGGCTTTCTAGACGGACATCCATCGGGCCAACTGAGATATTAAGGCCCTGGAATCGAGTGAGCAGGTAGAACAAGTGATGAGGTGTCAACGATAGTTTCACTGGCTTGACACTTTGTGAAGAAAATGACAGTGATGGTAGCGACAAAGCTGCAGCCAATGCACTGGATGCCGATGGTGAAGTGGCGAAATGGGTAGGAGTCGTTGGTGAATGAGTCGGAGCAGACCCTACAACATTCGGTCGAGCTGGTACTGACCGTCTCTGAAGTTGTAGGGCGTTCGCCAAAGCTTTCTCGTGTGTCCGGACATAATGTGCAAGGTGCTTGATGAATACTTTGCCGTCTTCAGATTCCATTTTGCGAGATCATACGAATGCACCGTTAGCTCTGGGAGATGAATTAAGTATTATGCGTAGATGAATGAGGGCAACCGAGTCGTTAAACAGCGTAGTTAATCTATTGAGGCTTGCTGCCAGTGGAGAGGTGTGGTTAGATCCTATCATCGATTCGCGTCGGAAAATGTGCCCAAAGAGGTTGGGTAAATAACTCACGTCGTCAACTGCTTTGCCCTCCACCTGAGAAACCTGACCAACTTCCAATGATGCTTCGCTGAAGAGTAGATCAACCCTAACCAAGGCCAGCAGAAGAAAAAAGAAGACAACAATGCCAGCACGATGGCTCTTATTTCCCTCTGGGTGACGTTAAAGAGAGATTTGGATCGTCAGAGGGTGGCCAGTGGATTTGTGGAGAGAGCTGCTGATTGCTGGATAGTAGTGTGCCTTTTGCTTTTGGGATGGTGGTGGTTGGTTGGCCCCCTTCCTAATGCTTCCACAGTGCAGCCTCGACCGAGTTCTCTCTATATCCGTCTCTTTCGAGAAGACGAGAGGGGGGGGGGGGAGTATGGGCAGTTTTTGAGCAAAAGCCCGTCTACACGGGAAGTGGGGAAGGGTATGGAAATGGTTCTGAAGGGGGCATAGTCAAGTGCGTAGCATGAATGGATAACGTAGGGGAGGTATGTTTTCTGGGTCTGTGTCCGGTGGCTCAGGGCCTAGGGAAAAAGCGTGGGTGAGATGCCAGGGGGGTGAAGGGGGGTGGTGGGGATGGTGGTTGTGATGCGACGAGGGCCAGGACCCGGCCGGAGAGCAAGCGAAGGTGAGCCTTCTGTTAAAGCAGCCCCACCCCAATCGTTGGTTTTTGCCTCGCCTTTGCGGTTTGGCCGCAAGACTAGCTGGCGGGTCAGTGGACCCAGTGGTGTAACTCGCCATTGCTTCAGATTGCACACTAGTCTGGTATTCCCCACTACCTACGGAGTACCGAGTCAAAGAACGACCACTCCATAATGACAGTTGCTCGACTGACCCTGGTGCCGCGCTTGGGTAGCTGCCTGCGTGCTCGCAGAGACGAGATACAACACCGTCAATATACCGAGCACTAAGCTAATGCGTTGTGGAAGAGAGCATATATAGGTATATGTAGCCAGGCAACCCCGGGATCTCGACATTCGGTGCAAGCGGCAACTTTTGTTATGGCAATTCTACTCAGGATGAGGCGGCTTGGGACAGGCGCAAGGTTCCGTCAGGTCTCGTCACGCTTGGACGCTGCAAGACGATGCACATTCTTATTCGGCCCCTCGAACACCACCTCACTTTAAAGTTGGGGACGAGGACAGAGATCACTTATCTTCACGAGCTCGGGAACCTGGCCCCTAGCTTCATTTGCATAGGCTACATACATACGGAGTATATACCGCCATGAATAAGGCCACTACATGCCCTATCCGCCTCATAGCCTAAGACTCCCTCGGGGGAAAGGGACTTCAAAAAAAAAAAAAGTACAGGCCCTATACCCATCTGTCACAATCATATCGAACCAACAG
>Ga0307514_10005814_pt1 | contig 10897 bp, 11 predicted proteins | sample 16_EM_MG_FD_203088 | JGI IMG/M metagenome (GOLD analysis project Ga0307514, IMG submission 203088) | Populus trichocarpa ectomycorrhiza microbial communities from riparian zone in the Pacific Northwest, United States - 16_EM | ecosystem: Host-associated > Plants > Roots > Unclassified | place... | reverse complement strand
TAACAAAAAGACATGTAATTATTTTTTAATTTTCAATTGCATTAATTTGCATTTCATTAACATAAAATTTTACAAACAACCAAATGAATTACAACACCTTTTCTATTGCCCTATTAAACTTGTCGCAGTCTCATTTTGAACAAAATCTATACATGAAAACACATCGGTTAAAAAATTTATCGGAAACAAAATTAGGATGATGATCGAATTCCTCATCTTTTTTTCCACACTTCAAATGTACATTTGATGACACAGTGCACTGAAGAGTGAGAATGATTGGAAATTTCTTCTCATGTTCGTGGTTGTCCTTACATGTGAAATTCTTGGAAATGATACCTCTCATCTCTATATGGACCTAAAAACCCATATTCATTTAGATATCCAGAATTGACTAAGTAGTACTTTCCTATAATAACATCTATTAACTTTGTTAGTTACTTATCAATAATAAAAATAAAGTTACATCTTCTTTAAATAAATAACATTACATATTTTGGTTTGTTAATACATTCCGTGGCTTAATAAATTTGATGATAGGATTGTAAATTATCTCAAGAAATATTCGTATATCGTGTGCACTATCATCCCATCACCCAAACAAACATGAATTGCATGTCAAAGCTACATGCAACCATAATATTTTGTGTAGATACATTTTTTCTATTTATAAATGGTATTTGATTTTTTGAAAAAACACATATTCGCATATGTGTGCCGTCAATAACTCTACACAATTCTAAAACAAAAAACAAGAATGAATAAGAACAAGTGAAATAAGACATAATAGAAATTAGTAATTCATAGAATTACATATTAAAAAAACTATGATATTGTTTTCTTGAAATGAGACATATCTTAGATTATTTGCAATATCTCGTAGTGTGTTTAAAAATTCAAGATAAAAGGCAAAAAGAATTCAGTGTGTTTTTTTGCAGGCTTATATTATGTAGTGATTATGAAAGAATTTAGATGATGCTGTGCAGATCTAAGTGCTCTGGTTTCTCTTCGAGTTGAGAGCTTGAAGGAGGAGGTTTGGTAACTTCAAGCAAACGGTCAAAAGATGCAAGGAGTATTCATGAACCTAACTAAGATTGTGTCTGTATTTTTTTAAATTTTAAATTTTATTTTATTTTAATATTTTTAAATTATTTTAATATCCTGATATTAAAAATAATTTTTAAAAAATAAAAAAATTATTTTAATATATTTTAAAATAAAAAACAATTCAAAGTATAACCACTACTGCAATCCCTAATAAAATAAAAAAAAGCACGTACTAACCGCTGTACAATAACTACGTATTAAATTTAATTTTTTTTTTTTATCCCGCAACACAAAACTCAGTTCAGTCCAGGTCTGCCCTTAAAAAAATGCTGTGTAGAAATGAGATCACGGCCGTCCGTCAACACGAGTCGTCGAAAAAGCGTGAATGATTCGAAAGTGAGCGGTCCAACGGCAAGTATTTCAAAACTCGACAGGGACCCCACCTCCTTCTTTAACTTGCGGAATAAGTAGATGACGTTGCTATTTCATGTACCCAGGTGTAGTTTTCTCACACTCAACACAGGCGAAAAAATAAAAGTCAAAGACCAAAACGAAAGAAAAATCCCTCCATCAACCAATTAGAGTAGAACAGATTCTCGAGCTCAACTAAACCTTACTTTGTCCAATCATAGCCCATCATCGAAAAAAGGGCCAATATAAAGCCCGTGGCGGGAGAGAGAAAAACTGCTCTTCCCTTGCAAAACAAGTAGTACTAGCGGAGACTACTTTCTTCCCATTTTCCTTCGCTTCTCTCCTTGTCCGCGCAGAAAAAGGGATTGCGATACAGTACTGAGCTTGTGAGCGAGCGAGGGTTTTGAAAATGGGGGAATCGCCATCATCTCCTACGTCGTGTAGCTCTTCACGTTCTGCACCATTTCCGCAATCGAACTTCGCGTCTCTTCCTGTAATGGCTCTCAAGGACAAAATTGTCGAGAAAATCTTGGAAAATCGCGTCACTCTCATCGTCGGCGAGACTGGCTGCGGTACGAATCCTTTCGTTATTCTCATTATTTTTTTGCATTTTCTCTTTTAGTTTTTGGCCGATAAAAAAAAGCAAAAGGATAAAAATAGGAAAAAATCTGTTTGGTTCTGAAATGATCAAGCTGAAAAAAAAAAGTTATAATGGAAACAAGTTTTATTATAACAAATATCCTGGTTTTTTACTTGATACCAAGGAATATTTACTCTTTTTTTTTTGTGAAAAAGAGAAAATCGTAGTGCTTGTAACCTGCTGTTATGGATGACTGGGGTTTATCATTCTTCGGAAAAAAGAAAAGGAAGATTTTTATTTTATTTAAAATCTGAGATGAGTTCAAGTATATTGGATTGGGAGGGCTTATGAATTTATAATAATTTACATGGTTTTTGTATAATTATATTTTTAGCATTTTGTGGTGTTAATAGATTTTTCTGTTTTATTTTGAAGGAAAGAGCTCTCAAGTTCCACAGTTTCTTCTGGAAGAAAACATAAAACCCATTTTATGCACACAACCAAGGAGATTTGCTGTTGTTGCTGTTGCTAAAATGGTTGCTAAAGCTCGTAACTGTGAACTTGGAGCACAGGTTGGATATCACATAGGTCATTCGAAGCTTATATCGGCAAGGTATTGTCCAGCCCGTGCGTTGATTTACTTGCTTTTCCATCACTTTTGTGCCATCTCTACTCAAGTACTGTGCTATATCCTCTCCTTCTCTCTGCTTGACACCCAAAGTGAGGTCTTGGGACTGTGATGTGTCTTTTTCCTATTACTGGTGGTCTTTACACTAATTACTTTTCTTTGCTTTAGCAGTTCAGAAATTGTCTTCAAAACAGCTGGTGTTTTGTTGGATGAAATGCGAGATAAAGGGCTGAACGCTCTCAACTACAAGGCTATTATTCTTGATGAAGTGCATGAAAGATCTGTTGAATCTGATCTTGTTCTTGTTTGTGTCAAGCAGTTTCTGTTGAAAAACAATGACCTGAGGTGCCTCCTTGGCTTTTATCATGTATAGCAATGTTTTCTGTATTATTGAATTTTGTTTTCTTCCATCCTAAATTGCTTGGTTGAAGCCTTTGTTTGCTGACTTGTTGCTATTTTCATGCTTTTTTTTTCTTCCTCTCCTGCGCTATTTTCATGCCCCTTTTTTTTTCTGCCCCTTTTTTTTTCTTCCTCTCCTGCTCTCACCTTCTCAGTTTATTTCTACAAGAGTGGGATATTTGTCTCTTTGCGTTTTCTATGTCACATAGCAGTTGAGTTGTCCGAGTCATGTTATTTGGAAGTCTGACAGATGTTTGTTTTCTTCAGGTTGGTATTGATGTCGGCAACTGCTGATATTGCAAGATACCGAGATTACTTCAAAGACCTCGGTAGGGGTGAAAGAGTTGAGGTGCTTGCAATCGCTAACACCAACCAACAGGCCCTTTTCCAGCGAAGAGTGTCATATCTTGAACAGGCAAGTATTTGTATCTAGGGACTTTTCTTGATGGAATTTGTGCTCTTCATCAAAGACCTTGAATTGATGAAGAATTCAACTGGTTTTAATTCTAGAGTTTTCAAGCACAATGCCTCCTTTGAGCATTCTATAAATGTAAAATATCAGTTTTTATAACAGATGTCTTCTCTTGGCACTATTTAATGATATTTTGGCTTGGGACGCAATAAAGTACAGGGAGTGGGGATGCCTAAATTGATTGTTTTATGACTGCCATATTTATACTAGATTTCCATTAGGAAGCCTTCGGCATTCCAGACTAGCAAATTTGAGCTAAATAATTAACATTTTCCTTTAAGAATGAAGAAGTTGGTCAGTGAGTGTGAATCAGTTTAATAGGTGGTTGAAAATAACTTGGGCGTGGTTAGTTGGTTGACATAGGAATTTGACAGCATAAAAAATAGATGATGCAATCGATATATAAGTTGTTTGGAAATATTCCCACATAACTAGGTTTTGAAGGGATAATATGGTTGGATGAAGTTTTGAAGGAGGTAAAAAGCATGCAATGTAAATTCTCTATAATCATTCATGTTGTACAAAAAGATCATTTGTTAGGTATTTCACTGCATAGGCAATCATGATGAAAACATCACCATGCAAGTATGCATTGGTGTGTGGGGCTTGCATATATCTGAATGAAAGGGACCATAGAGGCAGTGTCAGATTCTTTGATGGCATGCGATCTTTTGACAGAAAAGCCATTCCTTTAGTATAATTAATGATTTTGTTCTGTTTTTGGAGCAGGTAACTGAACTTCTTGGAACGAGTTCAGACTTATTGGCTCAAACCTACTGTTCAGGACCAAACCCTTCTATGGCTGCTGCTGATATCAAACCAGAAGTGCATAGACTTATTTTTGATTTGATTTTGCACATTCATGAAAATGAACCAGACATTGAAAAGGGCATTTTGGTTTTCCTTCCAACGTACCATGACCTGGAGCAGCAGTGGCATCGTCTGAATCCACTTAGTTCATCTTTTAAAGTTCACATTTTACATGGAAGCATTGACACTCAACAAGCTCTTTTGGCTATGAAAATCTTGAAATCTCATCGTAAGGTATGCATCTAATTGGTTGGGACATCATTAATGTGGTTAGTGGAAGACAATAGGGAAGTGAATCTGCATCTGACATTCAAAAATCAAACAAAATGTTCACATCTTATTATACACATACTTCTTGTAAGGCTTGAACATGTTTAAAAGCTTAATTTGTGCCCTTTTTGTTCTAGGGTTGGTTAAGTTTTGGTGCATATTTTCCATCAGACATAAACATACACACTGGACACTGTAAAATTTATCAATAGAGTTTGATTCTTCAATTCTTTCATTCACAAATGTTTATGACACTGATGCCTTTAGCCACTTTTAGTTTCAGTTCTAGAACTTATCGTGGTTGAAGTTGTTCCCTTTTCATAGGTAATATTGGCCACAAATATTGCAGAATCATCTGTAACCATACCCAAAGTAGCCTATGTCATTGATTCATGCCGATCTTTACAAGTTTTCTGGGACGCTACTAGGAAAAAGGATTCTACAGAGCTTGTTTGGGTTTCTAAGTCTCAGGTATCGTGAGCATCGTAAAGGTTGTTCTTGGATTTGTAGAATCTCACTCTCTTATTAGTGCAAATTATGGTTTAGGCTAATCAGCGGAAAGGGAGAACTGGTCGAACTTGTGATGGCCAGATATATCGGTTGGTCACAAAATCATTTTTCAACAAGCTGGAGGATCATGAACGTCCAGCTATATTGAGGTTGTCATTGCGGCAACAAGTTCTTCTGATGTGTTGTGCTGAATCCAGAGCCATTAATGATCCCAAGGGTATGGTTCTTATATTGTTGTGAATTGTACTTCACAATTAATGGTTGGGGTGGAATATCTTTTTCAATTCACACGCAGCCACTTATCTTGCATAGATGCATGAATTGGAAAGAACGCATTTTCTTCCCTATGCTTGAATTACTTTTCTTTACACTGAAATGAGCTGGTGCGAAAAATTTGGATTCAACTCAAATTAGGTCAGTTATTTCACGGCATTCATCAGAGAACTTCCTTTGTAGGTTTTTCTACTGTTTACTTGCACAATGCGTGATGCAACAAAGTGAACCATTTTGTTGGTGTTGAATGAATGCCATGATCAAAATCTTAAACTGTCAAGTAGGTCAAACTGCACATTGTATATACTTGACACCTTGTAGATTTGCCTACCCTGCTTGAACCACATTTTAAGTTATAACATTCTCCTGAAACCTGAGTTAGGCTCTTTATTTTATTTTTATCTTGTTGTATTTGCAGTTTTTAGTGTGAAAATAACTGTCTAGTGATTTAGATGTTAGCCGTTGGTATTAATTGTTGAGATCGGTGTCAAAGATCATGCTAAAGTATCTGAACCAAACTCCTTATTCTTAGTTTGTATACTGAAATTTGAGCATCCTAATTTCTGTAAATTTGATGCCAGTCTTGTTGCAGAAGGCTTTGGATCCCCCAGATCCTGAGTTTATTGAAGACGCATTAAATTTGCTTGTTTGCATGAAGGCATTGGATAGACCATCTCCAAGGGGGCGGTACGAGCCCACCTTTTATGGACGGTTGCTTGCCAGTTTCCCATTGTCCTTTGATGCTTCTGTGCTTGTACTCAAGTTTGCAGACTTTGGATTGCTCCAGCAAGGCATTCTACTGGGCATATTGATGGATGCCCAGCCTCAACCGATTCTTCGTCCTTTTGGAGAGGAACATTTGGTATTGTCTTATAAGTTGCATGTGCTTGCTTGTGGGAACAATTCCCCCTCTGATAATTTTTTTTATCAATCTTCAGTATACAGAGTACGCTTACCGATACTATGGTGGAGACTGCGACTATACTGTCCAAATTGGTCGAAAGGAGATGATACTAATTGGAAACTTGGGTGCATATCAGTTCTGGCAACATATATTTAAGGTTAAATTGGTTGCTAGCTCACACCTTTTGAAGAATGCTCTTAGTTGTAGATATTTTGTATATGATTTTAAACATTCTGCCTTCTTCTGAAGGATAAGCACCGCCTTGAACGCTTGAAACACCTTTTAAAGATTGATGAAATGAAAGATACCACTGTATTGCTGCCAAAGATTGAAGAAGAATGGTGCACATTCCATAATCTTGTCCAATCATCACTAAATAATGTCTCTGAAATATGTATGTATTTAAACACTAGCATCTATGCTTTGTTACATGCAATCATTACCTTGTCTTGTATGGTAAACCTCTTTGGTTTTTCAATTCGATTATATTATTATTCTCATTTCTTTTCTTTTTTGTTTTATTTTCTCTTCCAAGCTTATCTCCAGTTTGGTGATCTTTTCTTTCAGATGAAGATATACTAAATTCACTGCATCGGTTTCGGCCAAGATTTCTGGGTACCTGTAATGATTTACCGACTTGGCATGCCCCTTATGAATTTAAGCACACTTGTCTTCTAAAATGTCAGCCAAAAGGAGATAATGATACTGTCGTTGCGGATGATGAGCATGATGAGCCATCTCATGAAACAAGGAAATGTTTTGCGGTACCATTTGTTGCTCCAAGTCACTTTCAGACCATAAAAGTGGCTGAAAATTTGTCAAATATTATCAAAGAGGTAATATGCCTTGCACCTTTAGCTTACTTTATTGACATATTAATTATCATTTCACTTATTTCCCATGTTCAACAGATAAGAGTTCGGCATACAGACAGCACGTCTGACGATCAGCATGGGTATATTGTTAATGAGTCTCATGGCAATGAAGAAGCTTCTCTGTGTGTATATTTTATGAAGGGATCCTGCAACAGAGGCAGTCAATGTTTGTTTTCTCATTCAGCTCAAGCGAAAAGAGATCCGTGCAAATTCTTTTTCACTTTACAAGTATTTCACTTCTGTAGCTTGAGTTCTCTCTTTATATTCTATACTGCTTTCTTTTTGTCATTACTGCAATAATTAGCATACTATGTTTAGGTGGCAAAGCTTTGACTTAGGGCCATTCTAGCTCTATCGATCCTAGCTACGATTCAAAGGCTGGGCCTATAATGTTAGTGTTATTTTGTACTAGTAATCTGAAAGAGAAACTGATTGAGAAAGTTGGACTGGTGGTGACGCCTCTCTTGTCTTACCATGTCTTCATAGTGAGGATGATGCAAACTCCTTGATCAAACAGTGGAGAAAATTTGGACAAAGCATAGTTTTAGGTGTGGAAGGATAGAAAAGTTGATACACGTGAACCCAGTTAATTTGGAGTTAATGCATATTGTTTTTGATGTAGTGTGGGAGGGGGGATTCTAAATTTTCTGAGTTTATCTTCAACTTCGAATTTTATTGAATCATTTTCTACATTTGAATTTATTTTCTAGTACTGTATGACAGGTAGAATTTTTTTCTTTCATTCAGTAAAACAGTTAAGATAATAGCCAGATGAGCTTGCAGTCAGGAATGAACTAAAGCTGCAATTGCAAATGAGGTTTTGACTGCTGTAATCTAATACATAGCATTGACAACACAAGTTCTTTTATCCCTATGTAATGTTGGAACATAGAAAAATTATCTAACGGCCCCTCTGTCATAGCTGCAAACCTTCTTATTTAGGAATCAGCTACAGTTAATTCCCTTTTGCAATTAACACTACAGGCTGATGAAGATGCAGTTAGGAATCAACTGCAATCACAATTACAACTGAGGTTTTGACTGCTATAATCAGATATATTACTGGAAATAGGAAAAATCATCTGGAAGCCCCAGTGAAATAGCTGCAGACCTCCTTATTTAGCATTTTAGCATAGGATGTAATTTGTCTCTGAAGCCTTCATATGATTTTTAAGTCATTGATGATATGTTATTCAGGTGACTGAATTCTCATGTCCCTCCATTGAAATTCTGTTTAAATCTGCTCTTACTTTCAAAACAATATGTGCTTAACCCTATCTTATATATATATATATATATTGAAAGTAACTTGTGCCAACCCACAGTTTTAGATGCCAGAATAACTTCACTTTGTTTATCTAACTGAGTTTGTAAGCATAGTTAGTAGATTAATTTGCCTGGTTGACAGTGAAGAATATGGTTTTCCAAGTGCTTGTAACAGTTCGTTAAAAGCCCCAATTGTGGTTCTCATGCATTCCTCAGCTACTTGTTAAGGCCATGTCTGAGAAAATGTGTTTGTGGATGAGATCCCTCTTGAATAATTTGACATGAGTTTCTGATTCTGATGATATCTTTGTTACTTGTATATATCTTGTAATGGTTAGTAAATTTTCAGGGATGTCGAAATGGAGAGACTTGTTCCTTTTCTCATGTTGTGGGTCCATCATTGTCATCATTTAGCTCAACTCCATGCATGCCAGAAGATGGTGCTGTCAATGCCGCGTCCCTGCTACGTTTTCTTCCAACGTCTTCTGATGGATGTGTTCTGTTATTGGATGACACTGATTTGCATTTCTCCTCAAATCTTGCTCGTCACTACGATCCTTGCAAAATAATCTCTACAACATGCATGTCAGACACTTTCATGTGCGACCCATCATTGATGGGTATCAGAATTCTGTGGGGTCTCCACCACCCATACCAAACCATTATTTCCACTCCCAGAGATAGTCCCATTCCATGGAGTGAAGTTAAGTGCATATTGTGGTTGCCTAATTTAGATAGTTACAGTGAAAATTTGGAGAGGCAGAAAACTTTTGTGCAGAATTTCTTTGAGTACTTAGCCATCCGAATATTAGCTGATGCCTTGTATGAAGTGCAAGTTATCCTCGTCATGAACAATATCAAATTTTCACTGCTACAGGTAATTGTTTTTTGCATTTGTGTTTATTTTCTGCTCTATGCATCATTTAAAATGTCATTTCCTATTTGCGATGAACTTCTGCATGACGCATCTTTTTCCTTCTTATTGTCATTTGCTAGAATGATTTACGTCTGCTATGTGTGGCTAAAACCAGCTATGATTCTGGCAGTGCAGCTTACAGTGGTGATATTTGCAACGATGAGATAGTCTGAACGTGTTTTGTTGTTATTTCAGGTAGAGAAGTTGGGGAGAGACAGCTTCTTTTTCCTTGGAGAGTCTTTTCCATTCGACGAGGAAAGCTTTGGTCAGATGCCAAATACAGTCACTACTAGAAAGCCAATGATGGTATCAAAGCCCATCTCATATGTATTTATCCTGCAACCGCCTACTGACATTCAGTTTGGTAACTATGCTGCCATACTTCAAAAACATCTGCACGATGTCAATGGGAACCATGTAGAGGGTTTTCAGGGTTTGCAGTCTTAATCTCGCAACCGCCTACTGACGTTCAGTTTGGCAACTATGCTGCCATACTTCAAAAACATCTGCACGATGTCAATGGGAACCATGTAGAGGGTTTTCAGGGTTTGCATTCTTAATCTCGCAATCTATAAATTTATGATTTTATATTGTAGATAGATGATGGATATCAATGACAATGTTATCAGCTACTGGTTTGCTTGATATATTGTGGCTTTTTTCATTTCACACGTTGCCGCCACCCTTTGAATTGAATTGGTTAATACCGGTCAAAACTAAATGCATATTTATTATTTAAATTTGGATTAGCTGGTTAAACTTTTTGCTTCCTGACATTTTTTACATGGGATTTGTTGAAGGATATTATAATAAATGAAATAGTCTATCATTGTAGTAAAACTCCTGCAGCATGATTTCGTCAGCTTGGTCAACAGAACTGAAATCCTGCTCTGCTAAGATGGGCCTGCGAAATTTGTGATTTGACAGAAGAAAAATAAGAAAAAAAAAAAGTTCCACGGAGATAGTCTATAGAATTTCAAATTTTGGAAGGATTGGAACCAAATCTAAGTGAATTTCAGGATTTGGTTCATTAAGAAATATTTACAAAAAAAAAAAGTGGGTGCTGATACAGAGGAAAAGATGGGTTTGAATGCTTGTGGTGGCGCTGATCTCGGCTGGGGTGGTTAATGGGTGCTGATACACATTCATTCCTTTCACCGATTCTTTCCCATCCATAGACCCTTTATTGCCATGCCATTTTTTAATATATCTTGTCACCATTTTTTTAACCACTCCGAATACGTGATTGAATGATTTTATACTAAATATTCCTATAAATCTATTGTGGGAAGCATTATGTGAATTACCTAATTACATTGGAATTGTTTTTTGAAAATCGGTAATAGATGAGATATGTTCGGAAAAATTTTGATGAGAAATTTTGAATAGATAGAATTTATTTACTATACACATGATCTAATCTTGATAAAATGATAAACATAAGGTTTATTTCGAATAGTAATGAGTTACACTTAAAAAAAAAAATGATTTATCAATGAGATTAAAGTAAACTTTGACTAACAACAAAGCTCTTTCACT
>Ga0307514_10005812_pt1 | contig 10898 bp, 8 predicted proteins | sample 16_EM_MG_FD_203088 | JGI IMG/M metagenome (GOLD analysis project Ga0307514, IMG submission 203088) | Populus trichocarpa ectomycorrhiza microbial communities from riparian zone in the Pacific Northwest, United States - 16_EM | ecosystem: Host-associated > Plants > Roots > Unclassified | place... | reverse complement strand
CTCTCTCTCTCTCTCATATATATATATATATATATATATATATATATAACAACCCCACAATTGCCAATTGGGACAACTTCTAAATGGGTCAAATGGGCTAATAATTCTGCCCACGACCTAAAATTCTAGGATAGAGAGGATACAGTTTACCCTTACCAAATTTCAGTCGTTGTGATAAATGAATATGAATATGAATGCTTCGAATTTCTATTCTTCTGCGTCAAAAACAGCTAATCCTGCTAAGGAATGACTGCCAGCAGAATGCATATCTTTTCATTGTCAATCTAAAATAAGCTTCCAGCAACCGTATCATTTTTAATTATCTGCGGTTGTGAGAATCGCAGCTAGGCTTTGCTTCTTGAAGACCAAATTAAGGCAAGAAAAGTATTTTTGTACAATACTTTCTTAAGCTAGAGCTAAGATGATAATATTTGTAGGTTTTCCTGACCGTTGATGAATTTATTCATAAACTGTGGATCAGCAAATTTACAAGTATAGTCCATATGACTTGGATCACTATAACCAAATTGATTAGAGGCTTAAATCATTGAGCTGCTGCTCTACTTATTCTCTCTCTGTTAAAGGTAGAATTCTTTTTAAGACTGTAAAATAATTATTTTAGAGATTGCACAGATCAAATCCAGTTGCATTAACACGCTACGGTTTCTTCACAAACCCTCCCCAGGTGAACTTGATCCCTTACAGAAAGCTGCTTTTCATAATCTTCAAAGACCGCCTTCCGAATCCTCGCCAGGATGCACCTGCAAAAGCCAAAAACACTTTCTCAGTCTTCAACAATCAACACATTGTCTACAGTACTCGTGCAACATTTCATATTTCATAGAGAAAGTTGGAGATAACTATACTTTCAGGAGACTGTTTACATGGGCAATGCTTTGTTACTGTTTTTAGACAATTCTTTTCTGATCAATGTACTTCTAGTTGATTTCTTATGGGCAGAAAACCCATGTTCATGTAAACGCAGATATCTATCTTGTCTTTCAACTTGTAGAAAATCCTATTCTTTCTAGAAATGTTTTAAGTTTTTCTAATCAGATCGACACTGCGCTACAGTTTATCTTAAATAGTGCTGTACTGCATTTTGAATGGTCTTACCTGAAAAATCTTATCATCACCGAAGCTTTTCGATATAAGCTTCAACTCTCCTCTCCTGGTGCTCAGCTCGTCCAGTATCTCAGAATCACATAAACTTAAATCTATACCATCAACCGAACCATTTCGTTCCTGCAAATGTGGACATCACAGGTGGTTCTTTGTAACTCAGAAATTGACCTTAATAAATATTCCCAAAGATTCAAGTTCAGAATTCCTCTAAAATATTGCTGCAACATAAAGTGCTAGTATAAAGTCTACTACTAAGCAGTGAGTTAGAGTTACGTTCAGAAGCAGATAACTGACAGATATGGTTCTGTTTACTGAAATCATTGTTAAAACATAATATACTATTAAGCTTATTTTGTGCATGTTGACAAGATTTTTAAAATACCACATTTCAATTTTTTTCAGTAAAATCAATTTTATAGTGCTGAAGAATTCAGGGAAAAGAATATGAAACGATTCAAGGTTTCAAAGTATTTGAACTTGCAAAAAAGAATAATAATGTGAGTTAACAAGGATCATCACCAAAACAATAAATGCTAACAATAATATTTGCAATTAAAAAACTAAGCAAGAAGGTAACTTAAATCTAAATATTTCCACAAGATAATGAATTCCAGGAATTAACTACAGGTGGAAACTAGACTTGTGCAATTCACTCATTAAGACAGTGAGCCCACATACCTTGAATGAGACTGCACCACCGCGTCTTGGAGCTCCCTCGATTTCCTCATACTCAGCCGCATCCAGCTCATGAAGGTAAAATGGGTGAAAGAGCTTAGGAAGGACATGCTGACGTATGCTTATAAGTAGGAAGAATGGCAAGGGGAACAATATCCCAGCAACGGGTATCCATGTCACTCCAAAACAAATGAGAAGGTATGCTAATTGGAAAAGCGTAAACATTGAAATATGCCTAAAGGGCACATTCTCTACAAATGAAGCATGGGGAGCTTCCAATATCCTGCTCGAAGAAGATTCAAAATGAGAGGATATTAGCATGTGAAATTACATCTAATGCCTATTTTATTTGCCTAACCAATGTTTTCATGAGTTCCATGTATGCACAAGCAACATACCAAACATTTAAGGACCTAACAGGAAAGAATTTATAAAAGTGCAACTTACTTATGACATCGACTAGGGGTAACGAAAAGCAGCAAGATTCTTTCCCAGAATTGGTTCCCAGGGAGGCTGTCAATGGCCATGTAAGCAAAATATCCCCATAGCACTGATGTTGGTATCTTCTTTATTATGGGCATGGCAAGCAATGATACTCCCACGAGAAGTGATTGCAAAAGGTTGCTAAACCTTTGCTCATTAACTTGAACCGGCAAGTGAGCATCAATGTGTTTTTCAGGATCAAAGTTACCATATGCAATGCCTCCATCATCATCTTTCATAGCCGTATCCTTCAAGTCCTTCAACTCATTAGCTGCTGAAGGCTGCAACAGAATGATGCCATTATCAAGGGCTAAAAAAATTTTGAAGCAAGTTTTAACCATGTTCTTACTTCTGCATACTAAACTAAAGCCATGATAAGAACTGACTGCCAAAAAAGATGAGATTACAGAAGTTTGCCCCAGGAACCAGTGATATAGATGCCCTTTTTACATAAGTTGTGAAATTACCAGTGGAGTTCTGTTGATTTCTATAAACACAGCCTGCATCTTGCCATAGATTTCTGAGTTGCTGGCATTTTGCTTCATGCATTCCTTGGCACCTTTTACCATCTTCTTTCTTATCAACTGAATTCGTATTCCAAAATAATGAGACTGAAACTGTTAAAAAAATCATTTTGTCATAGGACATAGCACAAACTTGCCTAACCAACCTGTTTACTGAGCACAGCCAGACTTTTCGTGTGCATAGGAGATTGTGGGAGTACTCCATTGGATGGAGGGAGTCCAATCAATCCACAGAACAGAGTCTGGATAGTTCAATGAAAGAAACGTTTAAAACCTGATGAATTCACCTAGGAGATGAGGGGAGTTGCATACATGTTGAGAAGGCAAAGGAATTTAGGTTATATACCAAAACCCCGAGGACTAAAATGTCATAATGGTAAGCAGATGGTTTCCTGAGATTGAAGTTCTTCTGTTGTGCCATTTGTGAAGCGACACTATGATCGAAAAAATAAAGACCAGCGACCATAACAGCGGGTATGAAGGCAGCAAATAGGTATGCTGGTGGGACCTTAGCCATATCCTGAAATTTAAACGAGGATAGTGTATTGTGAGTTGAGAAAATTATATTTATTGATTAATTAATATGAAAAGAAATACAGTTTATACCAATGTAAAAGTGACACAAACATTTGCATTCCAAAACAAAAGGAAGAAAATAGCCTCCTGGACAGGCGATTCAAAAGGGTTTCAAAGTAAACATCTACATAACGTTACCTTGATTACAGTCCAATGCTTCAAGGATGCAGTGTCCCAAGGAAGAGGGCTTTCAAGCCTCCTAGGAACACCGGAAGGAAGTTTCCCCGCTACACCAAATGACAATGCTGCCCATGCTAATACCATTAAAGGAACTCCATAGTCCGCAATGAGAGTCCGAAACCATCCTGCATTGGTGATGAAAATTAGATTTTTGTAGATGAAAGTCATGATGTTCTTATTGAAGTGAATCACGAGTCTTTTCACAAACCAGTGCCGTACTGCCATGATCTTGCCCCTCGGCTTTTTAAACCAGTATATAGTAAACCAAAGGTGAATATAACACCTAGCAGCCCATTTGTATACAACCACTGAAAATTATATTTTTCTAAATTTGGGTCTTCATGTTCAGGGATTCTGAATTCTCCTAATATACCCTGCAATTGAAACAACAATTTTATGAAAAGATGAAGCAGTACTTGTGCTGTTTCTGTATACATTTCGTTTAAAATTCCTGATGGAGAAGATACCTTCACAGCTTGTTGAATGAAAAGAACTGCAATCAACATGCCAAAAAGTTCCCCGGCAACCCTTGTAAATCTATTGATAATTGTGCAAGCATTGAATATCGCGAGAAGAAAGAGCAGGAGAGCTGTCCAGACACACACCCTACACAAATTCAATTTAATTTATATGTTGTGTAAGCACTATAGAGATATGTAATTTTGAATTGTTTATGATCATACACACACACAAACACACAGGAACAGCAAGAGGTTGGATTTTGTTACCATCCAACCCAAGCCAAGTAGAGCTCTTTCCCAATCGCATTGTTTCCTTTTGCGAAACTGTATAAATAACTATACATTATTACAGTGGGCTCTGCAACTCCTAAGATCAACAAAGGCTGGCCACCAAACAACGAGTGTATGATACCACATATAGCAGTAGAAGCCAGCGTGTCAACGGTGCTCAAGCTTCCATCTGAAGAGAGAAATCAAGATCATTCGGGAGATTGTGTGTGTGTGTGTGTGTGTGACAAGTAGAGACGTAACACACAGATAAATACTTCTTTGAAGTACGTAAGAACCTGTTTCTTTGCTAAGTTGCTCGCCAAAAGCGATAACAGGAAGAGCAGAAGCAAAGAACATATAAGTTGTTGGAGCCAATATCCTGACATGAACATTCAAATATCGAAACAATCAAAACCAATATTTGTAGGGGGCAAAAAGAAGCAAATAAAAGAAAAGAAGTTTAAATTGTTAAAATGATCATGTACGTAACGTATGTACCTGGGACCGGAACACAATGCATTGCTCCAATCTTGGTTGTAGCATGCTTTTCTACTTTTGAAGTCTTCAACGATGCCTTTGAATGGGGAATTGAACAAGTTCTTCATTGCTAGAATAAAAAACAACTCTTATTAATTCATGCATGAAACTATTTAATTCCAGAAAAACCACCCATGTTGTTCTATCACACGTACCTACAGGCTTGAAAAATGGACGCAATGAGCATCCAAGCCCGGGCGTGATTGATGACGTTCGGAGAAATCAATTGCTAAGAACACCTAGCTAGCTAACCGGAAATGAAAGCGGATGACACTTCTTATAGTATAAAAATTAAGAGAGAAACGGTTTCAAACTAATATTCCAACCCTGCCAGTGGTTTACCGTTGGACAGCAATACATACCCTTTTTGATGAATTAATAGCTGCTAGCATGCTAATTTCTTCTGTCATTTGATAAAAATAAAAATTGTGTTTTCCTTTCCTGAACACAGCTGTCGTACAAGATTCAAAAGGAGTTGTATCATCAATCACCCACTAAAATGCCCATGATGCAGCATCCGACGAATGTGAGAGATGATGATGCCCGTACACGATTCAAAAGGAGTTGTATCTTAAAACTCGTTATAAGATACCTTTATTGTCTAACTAAATGAAAAATAAATGAATCCTGTCAATTACAATTTACAACGGAATTACCAACTTCACAAGTGCCGGCCGGCAGCTCTGTTCTGTCCCATAATGTGGACTCCTCAGCTGCTCTATCAAAAACCCTTCTTTTTCATTGTTTTTTTACTCGTCACAAGGATCGGATAAATGTAGGGAATCCAGATCGATCCTGTTGACTGAACTAGCAAATTTAAATGACAAGGCCAATTGCATATTTGAAATACACAACAGGATTCCAGTCACAAGTGGTTTAATCCTTTCAGGGATGCATGCATATTAATATAACACAGAGTAGTGAAATTCAGGTCAGTCAATTGTTTTGAAAAAGGCTGAAAGAGAGCACAAATGTCTCTTTCCTTTGCTCTGATCAACTTTTAGGGAACAAAGACATTACATAATTTACTTTTTTTTTTCTTCTTTCCAAATACACAAAGTAGCAAGTAACTACTAATTAATTAAGACTCATTCCAACATGTCTTGTACATATCCTCTACTCATCATTATAAAAGCTTTAGTATTTTCAGACATTCTTCATGTTCAGAATCCAATTTCGCTGGAGTATACGAGCCATGTAGATCCTCCACTATGTACTCCTACAAAATTTTAGAGCAGTTGAGTATTTCTGAATTCTAGACTGCAAATAAATAAACCCCTAAAAAAAGGAGGGGGGGCGAAGAAGAAGAAGAAAGCTAAGTCCTGTTAAGATCTCACCACACTGGGTTCAGACAACAAATGTATAGCAGGAATGAAATAAAAATAAACAACAAGGATTCAGAGCTTACCTTTGTAAGCTCCCTCTTAGTGAGGATGTGGTAGTGTCTCTGCCAAATTTTTTGAACGGCCATGGTGGCAGCAAGGAAGCCATATGCAATTCCAAGAATGGCAAAGATGATGACAAAAACTACAACCAGTGCAAAGCACGCCTCCATGGAAGCAGGGAAACAGTCCAAAATTCCCCATCCATAACAGCAGTTCTGGCAGCCAGCCATCCTTGGATCATTACTATTGAAGGAGGAACAATGTAGTATGAGGCCAAAAAACCCAAGAAGCACAAAGAAAGCCAGTACTCCTGTTACAATTCATTTACACAAAGCACAGACAGCAATAGTTTAGTAGTAGCCAGTATCCTGCGCTGAACTGGATGTTAAGGGAAAAGGGTTAAAATAAGTGATGCCTTCTGCTTTGCCTTGCAACATACAGAAAAACAGCAAATAACACTGCACCACCAATAAACCAGTGAGACAAAACAATCACAAAATTTACACAATATTAAATACTTTAGGTGGTTCTTTGCCAAGGATCAGCATGCCATTCTGAAATCAGCAACTAAAGCAACCAGATACAGAATGAGAAAACAACATATGAACCTAGTGCCACAACCATCAGTTGCACCCCTCTCCCTCTCCTTTTTTGATAAATCAGAGGTCCACATATTAAGGAGGCAAAGGCAGGCAAAAGCTTATAAATAAGTTAGAAAGTAATAGCTAGCACTGAAAGAAAGCAACAAATGCCCGACAAACCAAGGCCAAACCCAGAAGAAACCAAACAGCTTGGCTACCTAAAAACCAAATACCAGATACAGATTAAACTCATAGCAGATGAAATCAAAAACAGCCACCAAGCAAGCAAAAGCAAAAAGTAACACATCAACCAAAAAGATATAACCTTAGCAACAAAGAGGATGCCACAACAGCAGATACAACAAAAATGCAGCTCAGATCACTCAGACGTTTAAAAACCAGAATCAAATTTCAGCAGCAAGAGCAATCAGACTTCTTAACTCAGAGTATATTTCTACTCATACAATCTGTCCTCCCAACAATATTTCATTTTGTAACCTTGGATATCAAATTAAATATAAATGCTTTCAAATTACAGAAATTGATTGATGCTGCTTAAAAAGCATTTTAATTCAATACATGACAGCACTAGAGATTCAGATTAGAATTTGATCCGAGCAATAAGTCAGCGGAACTATGCTTCAGCCCCTGAAGTAGTTGGAATTAATTACAAGTTGAATAATGAAAAAACCATGATCATTACCTATGCAATAATAAAATGGTATGGGATGCTTGGACAATATACGATCCCATCCATCACTGAATGAATTCCTGAAGGTCCCATCTTTGTCCATAAGGTATGCAAAACCACCCATTGCTGCGATGACCTGAAAGAGAGATTTTCTCAGGCATAAAAATAGAACATATAGGTTTTCAATGGTAGATAGATGATGCAGCCTAGTGATTTAAGCAAAAGCAGATTGTAATTTCAGTAAATTTCCTGCAAAGAGGATATTTGCTAGCTATTTAGGAATAATTAGAAACATTTAATTTCTTATTGAGCTTTTCCTTTACTAGTCAAATAGGAATATTTGTGTTTCTTATTTAAGAATCCAAGTCTAATTAGAAATAGCCATAACCCAAGCACATAAATATGCTTGTAGCATTTTAATCAGATTATGACAGATTTATATATTGAATGAAGTGAAGCTTTTTGCTAAATTATGTGAGAGTGTAAGGCTTTCAATCTAGGAGTGAGTACTAAAACTTTTAGTGCGAGGCTAGAAGTTTATTTCTGTTTTTTTCCAATTTCTTTACTTTCAGATCTGTTTTTCAATGTGCCCAAGAACTTGAGATGCTTGACTCAGATTCTGCTGGTTAAAGCCCTAAATTCTACAACATAACCTAATAAACAGCCAAATACGAATGTTACCCTAGATTTGTCCTGCATCAGCCGAGCCTATCTCTCCACTACATTCTCACATCATGGGAGATCCTATAGAAGCATCTTAACAGAGTATGAGCAGGATAAGTTACTGCATGAGATTTCATGGTTTATTAATGCTCTAGCAACTCATGGAAAATCCGCAAATGAAGGAAACGACACAAAGACAGACAACTATGCAGCCTGATTTGAGTAAACAGCAAATTCAAAAAGTGGAGCAATGAAGGTCCCAATCATGTTTGCAGCTAGAACAACCAACTACAAACTGTCCCCTAGAACTTGTCCTGCATCCAGAAAAAGCAAAGACAACAACTAGAAAATCTTAACCCATAAGTGTCAAAGGTAGATCAACAACGACATGGGTCAATACAAGAACAAGAAAAACTAGTGCATAATGTAGAAAAAGCTACACAGGAACCCGTTTTGCCAAAACTACAACTTGAAGCTTACAAACAGCCACATAAGGTCAAGAGCAATCTGAAGAAGCAGAAACAAGAACACAAAATACTGGAAGCTTAGAAAAGTTAAATCAGCAACTGGAAACTGAAAATCAGAGGATTGAAAAGGCAAATCAACATGCTTATGATAACCATAAAGAAAGTTGCAGACAAGTTCTTATCAATTATTTTGTCATTCCAGACAAGTTTTCCAGCATAATGGAAAAGTACATTAAGATGTCATCATCACTGCTTATGATAACCATAAAGGAAAAGTTGTACAAATCAAGTGATTCCTATGCAATGATGTGGAAGCAACGCAAGACCTCGAAAACATTTATAGTTTGGAAATATATGGGCTTCGAACATAAAGTAAAAAAAGGAAAAATTACTTTGACCCTTCCAATATATATATGAAGAAAATAGGCTTGAGATTGCAGAAAGTAGTGTTATAGTGCATTAATAGGAATAGGATGGAAGTATTTTAGCCAACAAAGAGGAAAGTAAGATTACTCACAGTTTGCACAGCCAAGAATACAATGACAACATCCCTTGTAACAAAAAGTCTGAATTTCATTTTGCGCCAAGAGTTGTCCTCGAACAAAGCAACTCGGAGATGAAATTGAGCTTTACAAGTTGTACAATGAGAGAAAGCAAATCCTTCCTATTTAGATTAGATTTTCATTCAGAAAATTTTTTATTATAAATCCAAAACCCAAAAACACACACGTACAGCAATTACTTTACCTTAACTGAGCGCCAGTGATCAAGGCATGAACGATGAACAAACTGCTGGGTACCTTTGCACATGCATGGAGATATCAATTCATCACCTAGAAAAATAATTAAACATTAAGAATTTCATCACCTAGAAAAATAATACAAAATTAAAAATCAAACAAACAACAAACATGACTCATGAACTTCATTTTAAAAAAAAAGTCTTGAAATGTTACCTTCTTCGCAATCGGTTTCGAGACAGATACGGCAGCAAGGAACAGAACCGTTTTCAATATCATCATCGTTAAGAATACTAATTTCTTGAATGGAACTTGGTTCGCTATCAGCCTGGTTCGGTAGCAGAGGATCAGAATCACTGTGACTCTCTGGGCTCCTCCCCAATTCTATTTGCTGCACTTCAGGCCCTTCCATTGACTCAAACCCTAGCATTGATCTGAACTAACCCAGATTCATAAATTGAAACATAATAACAACGCTAAATTGATTGAAACGTTTCAAATGTATTTTTTTTCCCCCTTCTCTTCTTTTTTAGGTGTTTTCAGAACTGTAGTGTTCCCCAAAGAAGACTCTAAGAAACTGGCCCTCCCCTCAAATATCTATGCATCTTTTCTTCTTGTACTGAATGTATGAAAATAGAATTTCCTTTTCAATTAGCCCTAAACATGGGCAAGATCAGAGTTGAGGTGATTTAAAATAAATATTATCTGTTTATTTTTTCCTATACTATCATATATTTATTGTCAATATTTTTTTAGTTTATTTCTCTAGTTTTAATCTAAAAAGATGAGACAAAATAAGAAAAAAAACAAAAAAATATATATCTTAATTAATTCTTTCTATGAGTTATTTGTAAGAAAAATAAAGTGCATGGATGAATTAAAATAAAGAGTCTATAAATGTACAAAAGTTTTAACGTCAGAATTATAAATGTATTTATCCTCGTCCATGATTATTTTTTATTTATTATCTTAGAAGCATGCATTGTCCAGCTAACTCAGAACATATGTCTCTATTATAATTTAATTTATTTTTTACTTTTTAATAAAAAAAATCCAAAAAATACATTTCTAGACATATTTGCTATTTTTTAATTTTTAACATTTTTTAATATACCAGTGAGTTTTGAGTTTAAAAAATCAAGTCAAGAAATCAAAAACATAAAAGATAAAAAAAAAAAAGACAACTTACAAAAGAAGTCAAATTAGAGAAAAAGAAATAGGAAGACAGAAACAAAAGGGAGAAAAAACAAAAAAAAAAAGACATCTTATTTGCCGCTATCAAAGGCCTTCTTTGACATTATAATCTAACTATTCTTTTAAAAGATTTTGAATTTTTTTAGCTTCAAACGAAATATTTTTTTTATTGTTTTAATTTATCGATGTCGAGAATAATTTTTTTTAAAAAAAAATTATTTTAACGCATTTCCAAGCGAAAAACACTTTTTAAAGTACATGCAGCGAAAACAGTAAATTTAAAAATTTTCAGGAATCCCGATAATCTTATTAGACAAATCTAGATTAGATATTCTTTTCGGCTTTG
>Ga0307514_10005809_pt1 | contig 10900 bp, 2 predicted proteins | sample 16_EM_MG_FD_203088 | JGI IMG/M metagenome (GOLD analysis project Ga0307514, IMG submission 203088) | Populus trichocarpa ectomycorrhiza microbial communities from riparian zone in the Pacific Northwest, United States - 16_EM | ecosystem: Host-associated > Plants > Roots > Unclassified | place... | reverse complement strand
AAGAAAAACTTGATTAAAAAAAAAGTTATTAAATCCAAATAGGTTCATGACCTATATAAAAGGTTTGTCAAATTAACTTAAGTTGATAAAAAAAAAATCATTGTCTCAAAAAAGTTTTTTTATAAATAAAAAAAAAAGAACAAGGGCTTGAAATGTTTTTTTATCCAGATCAAATTTTAAACGGAACAATCAAGTCATGTTTGGACCTGCTTGATTTAGCCAACTCCAAGTCTCCAACACAGTTTAATTCGAAATTCAGGCTATCTAAAGAACTATATCATATTAATAAGAATTTGAGGAACTATACTTGCAAATTATTTTGTTTTGATTGAGTTTTATTTTTAATTTTTTTTCTAAACAAATATTGACATGAAATTAAATAAAAGAATATTAAATGGTGTGAGATCATTTTTTTAATTGCATATATATTTCAACTTCTTTATTAAATTTTTTGTTATCATTAATGATTTTTTTTAGCATTTGTTGACTTGTATAATTATCAATACATGTGTAAAGTTTTCAATTTTTGCGATTTTTCTTAGTTTTAAAAAAATTAACAGCTCCCAAATAACATATTTTTTCTCTTACATTGAAAATAATTTTTTTTTCTTACATTGAAATTAATTTTTTTATCCGGTTGGCAACAAAACATGGGCAACAAGACTAGTGCATACTATTTGACCGAGCTTGAGCTTTTGCAATTAGAATACTTGTAAAATAAATCATTTTTTTTTTTTGTAGATTTAGAGGACATTCCATGCTTATGTTAGCATTGGTGGTGAAGAAAAAAAAAAAAATTTATACGCATCACCACAACTAATCCTCAAGTTCACTGAGCATCTGCACATGCACCTCAGAGTGATAGGAGTACACAGTGAGGCAAACCTGATGCAAAGGAAGTTCCTTCCACCGCTGGGCACAACCTCAAGCGCAAGAAAAAGATTTTTGAAAAGCTATGTTGTGTGTGTTTACATTTTACATGGTAAAGCTTGAAGGGAAAGATGTTTTCTTATGGCCAAGGAGCATCTCGAGATTTAAGGTTGTTTATGTAGAGGCATATATCCATGTAAATGTAAGGGTAAGATGATAAATGTATTTATTATCTATAGTTTTAAAAAGAACAAATGGATTCAGGTTTATCGTCCCCATCGAAGTCTGATCTTTTATGAATTCAAGTCTATATCATTTATATTCGGAGTTCATTCTCCATAGATTCAGGTGCATCGGCTCCGTGCAGAGTTCTGTCCTCATGTAATGTTAGAAAACTACTGCCTAAATCGGGTGGATTTAGGCAAGAGAAGTCAAGCTTCTTCCCTCATCACCATTAAAGAACAACCCAAAACATTTTAGAAAAGGAAATCTCAGGTCAGATATCAATTTTCATCAACCAACCACCCACAAGACTCAGAGGTGAACTCACAAAAAAAAACACGATTTCTCATTGATAAATAGAACAACAGATTAGCCGCTCTCATTTGCGGAGGCCTAAGGACTGACTTCTTGAGCGATAGACCGACGACAACACAAGTCCATCTTTCCCCGCCGGAACCACAGCTTTCCAAACATATAGTATATAGTTAGTGCTATTCCGAGAGCATAACACTTGATACATATAATATAGTAAAAGGAGACCAGGGAAGGGAAATTAATTATTGTTCAAGGGCACTTAGGCCCTCCTTCCTTGGTCTTCCAGTTGTTGTAGCAAGGGCACACAGCTTTATTCCCATAATACCCTGGGGGAACGCAGAGGCACTTCTTGCAGCACTTCTGACAGAAGAACATGCATGGCTTATGGTACTGGGTCTTGCTACACCTCCTCGTGCATTGTGATGGACATTCTGGTCATTACACAAGACAATCAACGTAAGCGATAATAAAAGGCCACTATCAAGAATTTGACCATGTTCAGACCTTTTGACTTGATTAGATCTTGAAATCCACAACCCACATATCAATATTTTCAATGGCGTATTATCCCTTTTAAACTCGTTGATTTCTGGGAAAAAAAAGAGCAAGAACAAAATAATCTCACAGATCTTTTCTAAGCTGGGAAATTGCAAGCAATTTTTTTTAAAAGGCAGGTGTACTGTTTTCTCTATTCAGATTCTCTTGACAAAGATTTTAAAACGCCAAATGAGGGGAAAATGGAAAATAGGCTGGTCGTCGAAGCACTTACGGAAGCTCTTGAGACTCCCAGGTCCATATTTGTTCTGCAATCACAGCACATTTGACATTACAAACTCAAAACGTGACTAAGATTCATGATCTGAAGATACAACATTGTCAAGGTAAAGAATCCGCATCATAATGCGCATACGCATCAAGGGATTATAAGAGAGAGCTAACCTTGTTGTTATTGTGGTGACCTCCACGCCCATGGGATGCCACAACCTGAAAAAACAGGGCAAAACAAAACAATGTCAAGAAAAACAATTAAAGGAGAAACAAACCCATTTCAGCTTCTGGGTCATAAAGATCGAAGAAAGGAAGGGTCTTCCGTACCAAGGTTTGGAGCATGGAAATGGCAATGAGAGCCAAGAGGAAGACAGCAACAAACTTAGCCATGGCCTTAGCTACAAGGCAAAACCCTTCTTCCTAGGATTGTCTAAACACCAAAAAGAGATGAAAAGAGATGTGAAAGTGAGAGAAGAGGGGATTTGCTTGTTAAGACTTGAGAGAGTACCTTCCTGACTAGGGTATATATAGGGATTTTTAATGGGAAGTGATTGAGCTAAGAGCACATTATCTATCTGTGTACTCACATGGGTAGAATGGGGCCTTCTGGGAATGAAATCACGCCTTTGCATGCCCTTGCCCTCATCCATGTTTTGTTATTGCAGTTCAATTATGCGTTTATATTGAAGATTTTTTAAATTTTAAATTAATTTTTTTATATTTTTAAATAATTTTTTTAAAAAAATTTAATACATATTTTTTTAAAATATATTTTAAAAAATAACTACCACCGAAAATTCTAATAAGATATTCAGGTGAGAGAGGAAATTTTGGAATACCCCTCCATAATTTCAGGGGAAATTGATTCCTGCTCAATGTTGGTGTTTTTATGCGGAACTGTGTAAAAAGTGTAATGGGGCAAAGATGCTGGAAATTGTCAACTTGAGTGATTAGTATAATTGTAACAAAAAAAAAATAATTATTGTGATTCCAATCTTACAACACACAGATGCACAAAATCCAATAGTAGAGTTGATGGAATTCATATGGTTAAGAAACAAATAATGAACGGTTCATAATTCATCGCTTAGTCCTCCTCCTAACTAAAATTGATATATTTAGATCATGTAATTTAGCCCTAACACCATTAAATCCCGTCGGTCATTTGTTCATGGATTAGGAAATTAGATGTTAATCTAAAAACATAAAATTAATAATGGTTCTCGTAAGAAAGAAATCGGAAATGAAGTTGGCTTAAATTATATGCTGGTTTCTAATATGGTGATTGGTCTGTTTGGAAGTGTGATTACGGTTGATATTTATTTGTAAATGTATCAAAATAATATTTTTTTATTTTTAAATAATTATTTTTAAAATCAGTGCATCAAAATGATCTAAAAACAAAAAAAATATTTATTTGAAACAAAAAAAAAATAAAATAAATTTAAAATTTTTCACAAACAATTTTGAAACGAAAAACAAACAGGACATTTTAGTCCATCCCATTAATTAGTTAGGCAGTGGCCTCTATCTATATGCTTTCATTTATTACTTGGAATTAGGAACATGTGAATTAATTCCACCACCAGAGTTCTTTTTTAATAATTAATTAATTATACACCATTATTGGAATGAAATATCATCTTGACAATTTATCCTGTTTCTTTTCATGTTTAAAAGTTCTTTTAAATTTTTTATTTTAATTATTTTTTTATATTAAGATCTTGTTTGTTATTTATTTTTTAAAGTATTTTTTATTTAAAAATATATTAAAATGATATTTTTTTTATTTTTAGATTATTTTAATGTGCTGATATTAAAAATAAATTTTAAAAAATATTACTTTAATATATTTTTAAATAAAAAATACTTTAAAAAATAAATAAAAAACAAGATCTTAATATAAAAAATAGGCCACTGGCTAACTAATTAAATGGGATAATAATTCACATGTTCCTAATTCCAAGTAATAAATGAAAGCATATAGACATAGGCCACTGGCTAACTAATTAATGGGATGGCCTCAAATCAGTCCCCTACTTGTATACCTTTTCTCAATTAAGTTCCTATTTATATATTTAATCAATTAGGTCCCTAATATATTTAAGAATCCTCGATTTAAACCCCTGTCAACCGAAATGCAAAACAATGTCTATGGGTTAGGGATCCGATTGAGAAAAACTCGGTCTCATTTATTGATGAAAGGATCCACACATTAATTTTTGGGTTAGAGACTAAGAACTGTTTGGTATTTCAGTATAAATGGTTAGATATTTTTTATTTAAAAATATATTAAAATAATATATTTTTATTTTAAAAATTTATTTTTGATATCGGCATATCAAAACGATCTGAAAATATAAAAAATTAATTTAAAATTTTTTTTTAAAAAAAATACTTTTAAAACTAAAAAAACAAACATGCTCTAAATATGTATTTAATATTATAGTGTAGGATGCTTAACGTGGGTATATGTGAGCAGGTGAGAGTCTATTTGTCGTTTTTTAAAGTGTTTTTTATTTAAAAATATATTGAAATAATATTTTTTTAAAATTTATTTTTAATATTAAAATATTAAAATTTTTGAAAATATAAAAAAATAATATTTTTAAAAATATTTTTAAAATGAAGGTAAGAGGTTGAAATGCAAACGATTAACTGTAATAAAGCTTCTAGCTCAGTCTTTATGGAAGCAATAAATTTAGGGTCAAAAGATAACCACAGGAAAAGGGCCAAAATGATTTTTACTCGAAAAAACAGACCGACGGTGGATTGAATTGAAGAGGGGAAGGCAGAGTTAGTTAAGTAGTTGTGGAAGTGGGGCCCACACTGACGGATAAGCAGAACTGAAATATTTATTGTAAGCAGTTAAATTACTTTATTGAAAAAAAAGAAGCAAGTTAAAATAAAAAATAATTAAATTAAATCCTAGAAGGGCAAGGGCTGCTTGGAACATGTGCATCCACTGACCACAGCACATGAGCCAAGGCTGCGCCAGCCGCTTTGACAAAAGTGCGCTGTAAACAACGCACCCTTCTTTTCACGGTACTACACCGTTATTCGGTTGTTTTTAGCATTCTGAAAATATTTTTAAAACTTTTAATTTTTTTTTAAATTAATATTTTTTTAATATTTTTAAATCATTTTGATAGAGTGATGTCAAAAATAATTTTAAAAAATAAAAAAATATTTTTTATGTGTTTTAAAATGAAAAACATTTTGAAAAACAATCGATACCATACTTTCAAACACACACTTTTACAGTGAAGGTGAAAATGTGTTTTTTTTAGTTTAATTTGTTTTATAAAGTATTTTTTATTTTAAAAATATTAAATTATACATTTTAATTGTTTTTTATGGTTTTAATATATTGATATAAAAAATAAATAAAAATTTAAAAATTATTATTTAATATATTTTCAATTAAAAAGTATTTCTGCAAAAAAAAAAAAATCATTCTACTAAGATGCCAAGCTTGATTTTCAAGATATATAACATTTTGCAATTTTATCCTAATTATTATTACTATCTTATCAATTAAATATGGACATTAATCCATTTAAAAAAAATAAAGGTGCTACTGGTTTCTCCATACTTGGCATCGGAGCATGGGGTATGGTTTCTTGGATGTATTGTTAGAATATGAGGGTTAAGAATGTAATATATGTGTTTGTTTCAAAATAAATTTTTTAATAATGTTTATATATGTGTGTGGATTTTCATTGAAAACTCATGGATAGTGAGAGTGAAATTTACTATTTTATCCTTAAATATCAAGGTATATAATTTGACAATAATTAAGACATTTATCTTTGTATCAATACACGTGTTATTTATGTTTAAAATTGAGATATTGAAATGTATTCAATAATAAATTCAATTTTATAAAATTATAACTCATAATTAAATAGTTTATCCACTAGTAAATTATAAAAATATATATTATATGAATAATGTTGGTATAAAATTAGAATCATTGAAATATATATTAAGTATCGAAATTTATTTCCTAATAAATACACATAAACATAAAGCACTTATCACTTAAAATTCTCAACTTCTAAAAGTAAGGACCTGCTTCTTTTAAAATCAGAGTATGCTACATAGTTAGCAACTAATTGTATACGCGCGGTATTTTCCTTTGTGAGAATAAATTTTTATTTAAATATAAAAAAATATCAGGGCCTTAATTATTATTTTTAGCGTTGTTATTAAATGTGAAGATATAATTGTTTTATTTTTTTCTATTAAAATATTTTTTTATTAATGTATCTTTTATTTATCCTAGTTATCTTATCACGATATTTTTAACTAAAATTATTGTTTCTTTAAAAAAATGTATTTTATAATTGTTAAAGAAAATTAACAAAAAACAAAATTAAACACTATATCCATATTTTACGTGTAATTAGAAGAAAAAAAAAGATATATTCAAAATCTATTTAAAAATTTAAGAATAAAAAACAATTTAAATTGAATTTTTATCAACAATTTATTATTATTATTTTCATATCATATACATAATAATTGAAAAACAAATATTAAGATTAAAATAAAAAATTATAATAATAATTAAAAACCACGTTAAAACTGAAAAGTAAGTAAACCTAATAAATTCTTTCTAAGAAAAAAAATAAAAAAAAGTGACAGGTACAAAAAAACAGTTCCAGTGCCTGACCTCCTAGTAGCTGGCTCATTCGTCTGGCCTTACTTTTTTTTATTATATTTTTAAAAGAGAGGATGACATATTTTCTGTTTTTTATTTTTTAAAAAAAATATGATAAACAATAAATCATTTATCATAAATGCAGAAAATATCTGCACCCTAGCACTTGATCCCGCAATTTCTAAATTATCTCGTGTGCTAACCAATAATCTAGATATAAATTTGTTATAAAAAAATTTTAAAAACATGTCAACCTGGTTTGTTCTTCAAGTGAAAAGTTAAACTAAACCTTGTTAGTTGTTTTTTTTTATTAATGTGGATATTCGAGTCAGCTTGTGTGTACCCCGACTAATCCCACGAACTCTAAAGTTAACGATTATGTAAACCTCTTGTAGCTCTGAGGTTTATGAGACTCGAATTGATGACCTTTAAAGAGCAAATTTAGGGTCTAACCAATTATTGAGCTACATCCTCGGAATTAGTATAGCATTATAATTTTTATTTTGGTGAATATATATGTATGAACACCCTTTGAATTATCGATTATTTGGATTGATGCTTTTTCTACTTTTATTTATTTATTTATTTAGATTGATACCTCTTTTATCATGTTAAACTATTAATAGACTCTTTTTAGTATTTTGTTTACATCAATATCCTTTATAATTCTTTTTTTAGTTTTAATATATTAACTTTGATGGGGACCTCTTTATTAGTTTTAAATGAAATGTTTTGTTGATGCGAGTTAATCCGTATCAATTTTAAATCCAATTATTTGATTATTTTAAAACTTATAATTTTTTTTTAAATGTTTGTTTCAATTATTGTTTATATTTTTTTTCCATGAACAATTTCAAAATCTAAAACTATCTTTTAAGATAACAAAAAAACATTTTCTATTTTTGGTTTTTAATTGAAAGATTTTATATTACAAGCATTATACCACCACGCTAATATTATCTTAATATAATAATCACAATTATTTTTATTATTAATTATCATAATCACCATTTTCATTATCATTTCTTTACCTTTATTTTTTAAATATTATTATTATTATTATTATCACTACTACTTCACCATCATTATCAGCTCTATAATCTATACAAAAATATTTAATTTTTTTAGAAATATATTTGAATTTTTGTTATCATCACCATTCTATTGAGATCTCCTTTATTATATCATCATCACTTGTTATATTCATTTACCATTAAGATAACAATTATGGTTAATTTTGTATTACTGTAGCTATTGTCAGCATGATGTTATCATTTCACTATCATAATTAAATATATCTTATATTTTAACTAATAACATATTTTTATATTTATTAAATTAAATCAAGCATGTATAAATGATTTTTTATATCAAAATGGCGACAGTGATAAAAAGGGCTTCAGTATAAATGATTTTTTTTTATAGAACTTTTATTTTTTTGCGCTTGCATATATGCAATGATAACAACCGTATAAATGATATGTACAATAAGATAAAACAGAGAGCAATTTGTTCGAGATCCAATCCATCATCCACGAAATAGATACATTTGTTGCAAATTATTTAGATTCTTTAATCTTTTAAAAAACAAACTAGACAGTAATCATCTTTAATTGTCGTTGAAAAGGGACATCTTCAAATTTAAAAATATCTAGTATTATGTGATTTTGCAAAAAAAATTTATATAATTAAATAAAAAAATATTTTTTTAAAATAAAGCTATTAAACTAGCATGATTCATGTCTCGGGTGGCGGGGTGACAGTGTCAACTTAATATGTCGCCGTGTTAATTTTTTTTAAATTGTTATATTAAATTTTTTAAAAAAGTTAAGTTATATTTTTATTTGTCGTCAGAATTATTCTTAGAAATGTGAAGTTAATCTATTTATATCAAGATATTTTTTATACAGTTTAATTTAAAACTTGAGTCAGATAAGAAATTGAGTTAAGAGATTTTAAGATCGAGCTACTTTACTGGGTTTAATGATATCATCATCATAGAATTTTTTGTGATTTTAATATTTTTTTTATATTTAATTTTTTATATATAATCTGCAATGAAACGTAGATAAATGAACTAGTGTTTTCTATGAAGGGTGTGATTATCTTGTTTATACATCCTTTCTTGTAAATAATAATAATAATAAACAATTACAATGATAATGTTTTTATTTTAATCAATTACTTCATTTCTCGACAACACACCATTAACTTGTTCGAGAGTAGAAATATAACAATTAAGGAAAAGCATGCCTGCTTGATTTTGACGCGATGTCTTTCAAAAAAATAAAATAAAAAATGGAGTGTTTATAGGCTATTTTTGGTTTTTAGCATATTGTTTAAAAATCATTGTGGAAATAACATAGTTAAAAAAATTGGTAAAATTGCATAGGTTGTACATATCTTGATCTAGAAATGTGATTTTCATGAATTATTGCTATTTAGAATAACGATATTTTTTAAAAAATATATAATAGATCGGAGAGAGGAGAAAAAAAAAAAGATCATGGAGACACATCAAAGTTTTGATTATGACACTATCAGTACCATCAAAAAAATCTTGATAAGACAAATCCAATAACAAAAAATCCAAATGGATCACGCTTGTCGTAAAAAACAAGTGAGTCATCCTCCACACTTGAAAGACAAGTGTGGCATACTCGGGATATCCCTAATGAGCTTCCTTAGTGTTGTTTAATTCACATTATTAAAATTTTTCTGATGATATTGGTAGTATCGTGATAGAAGTTTCGATATGTTTTTGGGATTTTTTTCTTTGATTTAATCTCTTCTCTCTCTTGTTCTTTTAGTATATATTTTTTAAAATTACTATTATGAGTGTTTTTGAATCACAATATATATAAAATATATTATTTCATGGAATTTTTTTCATTTATGATACTCTGCTAATATTTTTAATGAACTTTGCTAATTAAAAAATAATAATTGTTAATAGATATTTCATTGAAAACCAAAGTTCTAAAAGGCGAAAGCAATTATTCGACAGTCAATTATCAGTAGGCTCTCTGAAGCCATGCTTCAAGGGCCCCTTCCAGCCAAAAAAAAAAACACTTTGCCCTGTCAAGTGACATTCCCTTGTGTGAAAGAAACCGAAGAATCTTGAAAACCATTGAATTTGAACGGTTCCTGAAGCTCTACTCCACTTGAAAAAATCCATGTCTTAATGATTATTTTATCTTGTAAAAATTATTATTCATTTGATTTTTATTTAAGAATATATTAATATAATATTTTTTAATTCATTTTTAAATCACCATATCAAATCAATTACCATATCACTTTCAATTATTAGGCCTGACGGTGGATACTGTATCTAGCTTCTTGAATGTGGGGGCATCCATGAAAGAGACCAGCATTAAACAACCAACACATTACATTTGCAAAGACATTCAAAGGGGTGAGATAAAATTTGGATCAAAATTATTCAAGATTAATTATCTAGTAAGTGGTTAATGATAAGAGTTTAAGATTAAAGAGTTTGCTTTCCCTGTGATTTCAGGTTCGAACCTTGTGGTTGCTAATATAATGACACTGGAGACTTACATAGTTGTTAACTTTAGGACCCGTAAGATTAGTCGAGATATACACAAGCTAGTCCGAACATTCATGTTAATAAAAAAAATTTATTCAAGATTGGAAGTCCAATGTAGATTCCTTGCTAGCGCCAACCGTTGGATGTACTGACCTCGAAAGCAAATCCCACAATGGAATCCATACATCCAACGGCTTGCATTATACTGAAATTATCAGGTTGCCTGGTTTCTTGACGAAAAGCATTGCTCTATAATTAATATAGGCAGGTAAATATAAATGTGAAGGAAAAATGAAGCAATTAATGGACTGTGCATTGCACGGTACAGCACGGAAAAAAGGACGTCTTAACCCCATGTTCTTGCATGTGGCCGGCACATGGGGGATCAGAGGGACGGCGAGGGATCATGATTCATCGCCTAAACAAATATCTGCGGTGCCCTGGAACGACGCCTGCTTGATAATGTTCCCTTTCTTATTCGGTATCTGTTCTATAATAGCTAACAT
>Ga0307514_10005808_pt1 | contig 10900 bp, 9 predicted proteins | sample 16_EM_MG_FD_203088 | JGI IMG/M metagenome (GOLD analysis project Ga0307514, IMG submission 203088) | Populus trichocarpa ectomycorrhiza microbial communities from riparian zone in the Pacific Northwest, United States - 16_EM | ecosystem: Host-associated > Plants > Roots > Unclassified | place... | reverse complement strand
CGTGCGTTGTAAGGCTCCAGCCGGCTCTTCTCCAATTTGCTTTTAGGCAGTTGGCGTAAATTCGGACTGATTCGTTTGGTAATTGCTGGTACTCCTGCATGGCTTTTGTCGCCGAATTGAGACGTCTGTCTTTATCTCCGTATATCTTTTGAAGCTCGTTCGGGAAGAGTTCGAAATTCTCTAAACATGGGTCCTTGGCCTCTCGTACGTTGCTAGCCCACTCGGATGGTACGTATTTTCCGTCTGTCGCTGAGTCGTATCTGGGTGGTTATTCCAGGTGTCGAGAAAAGAGACTGCATACTTGACTTGATCGGGATCGCCTCTTGGGAATAGGTGCTTATGGAATGCAAAGTTTGATCGTAATGTTTCGAGGAACTTATCCAGCTCTTTCGCCCCGCCGCAGTACCATAAGGGGTCCACCATCTTAAAGATCTTGGACTGATTTCCGGGATTCTCCGGTCTGTCGAAGGTTCGGCTGCGGTCGAGTTCTGTGAGCATTCAGGTTCTCTCCTCCTTCCATTCGGCTTGTTGTTCGAATAGGAGTTTAAGTAGCATCCGGTTCTGTTCAAGCATCTCCTTTTGGTCGTCTTCGGTAATCTTTGACAAAATGTCGTCTCTGCCTCGATTATCCTCGCCCTCTGGTAAGGTTGAATCATCTTCGTCTTCGTCCTCATCTTCATCGTCTGGATCGCGGGGTTCTTCGTGAACTTGAGTCTCGGCCGGATCGTCCTCATTGATTTCGTCTTCTGGTAGTACCGAGACGTGGCCCGTAGGAATAGGCGTGATTCGGCTGAGCGATGCTCGAAGGGACTCAATGCTCGCACGCATGTTAGGCATGCGCAATTGGCTTCTCTGTATTCTCTTTGGAGGCATGGAGGGTAATTGGCTGTAATTGTTGATTTCGTGTCTGTTGCGACGCGTCAATTAAAGGGGTAAATTCGCGTGATCTCGTGAGCGAAACGTATCCGTTTTCTGAAAAGACCGAATATAGTGTAAGGGCGCGTACGCCGGCGCTCGGCAGTATAGGGATATGATATGGTATACGGTTGCACACGGGCGTGAGTGAGATTAAGTGTAAAAGTAAGTGGTAAGATATTCGGTGCGGAGCTAAGTCTCCGTCGCGATGTCAATATAAGGTTGGCGGTTACCCGGCACTGGACACCTCACGCGACCGCACGGCAACCCTAACCACGCATGCTTGACAACGCCGTTACATTGTCACCCAAATAGTTTGTAAGATGTGTCTCGTTTGTACTGCCGAATACAGGGACAATCGTAGCGCCAAGTGGCCGCCGTAGCTAATGAAGCGGTTAAAATTATGGTTAGCTATGACAAAATTCAACTAACGTACCTGTTCATTCCACCACCAGTCGCTTGATTTCACCTCTGAGTAGATACGTTTCTCAGCATCATTGAATACCTTTGCTGGAGCATACAACATATGTTCCCTGAACGCAGGCTGTTGCATGAGGAACTCAATGCATTCAACAGGATTGCGGTAAAAGAAACGTGTGTAATCATCATTGCGAAGGTTGTTTGGATCGGCCAAACAATTATAACACACTTTGCCGGATTTCCAAGAGTCGATGCCCATTGCGTAGGACATTTTGTTCAACCTTTTGAATAAAGTGTGGGACGAAGTGAAGTTGCTGACGGTTGCCATCGTAGGGTTCCTGAAAAGCTCATTGATAGCAGCTTTGCTCAAGTTGTGCTTGACGCACCAGTGCGCTAATCGATACTCCTCCTCGCAAGAAAATGGTGACCATATATCAATTTCATTGTCGAAGGTATCGAAATACTCGTTACTAATAGGCTTGCCGGCTAGACGGTTGTCCAAGTGTGCAGTGCCACAAATACGTGTCCAAACTGGAGGTTGCTCTAGATCGATAAACGCATTCTCGCTGTTGACTTCTGTATCGCTGGAATCATCGTCAGAAGGGTGAAGAAAAGAGTTGTGATGCGGTTTATGAATGAATGGAAGTAGAATACTATTGTGCTCGATCGCAAAACCATCATCTGGCAGTTGTTCGGCTGATACGTATACTATCTTTTCTTTGTGGTCGCGACGGAGGTGAGTGATGTAAGCGCCTATGTAGGAGTACGTCTTTGAGTAGTAAAGATACTGTTGACGAAGATCCATGTTTCGTTAGCAAAATGAACTGTCGCAACAACGTTAAGAAGCGTCTCGATGGTCTTTTACATACTCACACCTTTACAAGCTGGCTGTCCTCAGAAAAAGCCGCACCGTGATATGCTTTTTCCAAAAAGGGGTCCTACCACTCTCGTAGGATTTCTCTCATCCTCCTTCAAATCTTTGCAAAGTGTTTACTCGCTCTCTCAATTTCAACATCTCTTGGATCTCAAAAAGCATACCGCATCTGCAATCAGCTCGTCACGGCGATTGTTTTGCACCCTCACAAGACCCTCCTACGCCCATTGCCTGATTTATGGTTGTCACTTTATGTTAAGTTTGTATGTTACATGAATCGTGCATTCTCCTTAGATACCGACTCAGCAACGTCATCGCGGGGTACAAGATCTAGAGCAAGGACAAATGAGTGAGATATGACTGCAGAGCATGCTTTTAGTTGTCTTTGTGATGAACTTAAGCGTTCAGTCGACGAATCAGGGCGCTTAGCTGATGCTAAGCAAATTGCCTCCTAGCTGAATTGCAGCCAAGATGATGTCGCCGGATCAAGAAAACCCTCCAAGCCCATATATATATTCGCCTTGCCTGCCCACCTTACTTACAATCTCCAGAACCTTCGACACACCCTCCTCACCTCTGCTACCGCATCGCATCACCCTTGACGATATATTCAACACTCCCGACGCTTGTTTAGAGTAACAAGCATTCGATATCCACCACTCAATCATTGACCACCGTTGAGAACCTAAAATGTAATGTGATGCCTTCTGGTTGCCGAAATCAGTCGTCGCAGATGCTAATACAATCCAGATGCCGACTCTTCAAGTCCGCGTCTGGGCCGAGAACGCCGGTGTTGGAGTCAGCCAATGGGCAGCAGAAACCATGGGGATTTGGCAGGATAAGGGTGGCTTGACAACACAACGGATGGATAATAAAGTGAGGGAGCGCGTCTGGGAGATTGCCCAGTCCATGAGCATCATCAACAAGCAAGGCGCCGGCCCCGAGCAATGGGATCTCCTAATCGATCGTTGCGTTACTCGAATCAGTGAACTGGAGTCTAAAAGGCCGCTTTGGAAACGGTACATGGCAGACAAGACTAACCTCGATGGTCAGAAACTCAAGGCAGCACTGGACGAGTTCGCGGAGGTTGGCCTTCGCCGAAGGAAGAATAGGCTCGAAGAAACCCCGACTAAGAAGAGGAAACTCGTGCACGTTGGTATGTATTTCATCGCCCCGATGCTTCTTTTGCTCTTCCTGATGATGTGTAGATCCAGAAGACGACGAGGAAGGAACCTCGGGTCACAGGTCTTCGCCGATAAAGGTGCGTTGCGACGCCTCGAACGATTTCCTTGTCGAGCCATTTAGCTTTACCATCGCCTATGTGGATCCCGACATTGCTGGGAAGAGGGTGGGTGAAAACAATACTCAGCTATTCTCATGGCACTGGCCTGGGGATGATGAATCGATACTTCCGATAGTTACATCAATCGTCGGTACAACTATTTTGTCAATCGTGAATGCTGCAATCGCTGGTCTGCCAGACCCCAGGCGGAAAATCCGAGAGCTTTGGGGCTGCCTGGAGGAGCCTACTGGAGATGGTGGTCTGTACGCCCGGAATGTTACCCCAATCATTGATAACAATACTGCTGCCGGAAGGGTAAAGGTGGCAATCAAATGGAGCAACCCAACACTTTTTTGCGTCGTTTATCGTCGCCAACAAGCCGACGGCACAGATGGTGCCCAGACGCCTATGCGTGGTGGCCGCAGCTACCTTCCTCTGGATGACATCCTCTCACCTCCAGCCGAGGATATAATCGACGATATCGGGGAGGAATCGGATGATGATGGTGAGATGCGGCGCCCAAATCCAAGAAGCCTCCCGACGACGAAAACAGGCTGCCAAAAGTTTGAACAGAAGCTTCAAAAGCGGATTATCAGACAGCAGCGATACCTTGAAGTCATCCGAAACTGCGCTCTTGGTCTCTTTGCCGATGACGAGCAAAGCGTTGTTGCTGATGAGGATGTGGCTTGGCTATGCGAGCACAATCACATTGTGAATCCTCCCACTGCAAGCTCTTTGGCCAATAGGAAGCGTACAAGCAGCCGCCCAGCTGCAAATTAGTTGTTGTGAGAATGGAATGCACTGGCTGGACGGTTGTTCAAGGATTTGCGTTGTGGGTGGGTATTTTTCTGGCACTTTGGAAGGTGGACGGATGGGTGATAATTTGGAGTTTTTTGGTGAGGTTTTCGGTCTCTTTTTGGTGTTTTGTTTATTTTATTATTACATCATTCATATTCATGCATGAAGGGCTGTGTTGAGAGTTCATGATGTTGGGATTAATCGTTGAGACATTTATTTTTGGGAATGGCATAGTGGCAGCCATAGGACTCCATGTATGGCTATCATGTAATTGGTAGTTCGGTATCTGTACCCGGCAGAAGTTAGCCCGAATGATTGGTGAAACGCGAACGCTTTTTAGCTTGTTGCGATAACGATTTTCGTCAAAGGATGCCAATCAACAACCCTGCGGCATCCTGGTCACTCGCCATTCTTAGTTCTGAGTTCCTGTCCATCTAAGGAGTTGGAAGTGTGGGTGGCGGGACAAGCCAAGATCCTTGAATCGTCGACAGGATAAAAAGATGCATCACGACGATGCTTTTAATCATATCAACCCTTTCTTTGCTTTACACAACACTTTAATTCATTTACTCTACATTCATTCACATTTCCTTTAGTCACTCCTTTAATTTTTTGTACTTATCACTGGCCACCTTTTTAAATCATGACAAGAAGGCGCTGAACTTCTCCTCCTACTCTTCCTTCCAGCACCAGGAGAAGCAGACGATCTATCCACGATGAGGATCTCGATGACGATCACAGCACGATACCCGACAATTACAATGATCGTCGAGATGATATTTCAGAATCTAAAGACGAGCCTGTTCGGCGACCATCCAGGAAAGCAATGGGCAAGCGGCCATCAAAAGATTCCTTCACGTCAACACTTGGAAAACGAGTCGCAGCAACTCAATTGACTCCTACGTCGGCGCAGCCCCTACATCTTGAGGGTCAGGAGGTCTATATTGTCTCGGAGGAGGAGGATGAACACGAGCATGCGCCGCTGGCATCCAAGATGGTATCCAAATAAGTGTTTGAATGATTGAATCCGCCCGCTAATGTATATATTTACGAGAGGAAGGATTCAAACGAAGCCGGTGAGCAATTGGTTGCATGGAAAGCTGGAAATCTGTGGCGATATGAGCCCTTTGTTGACGACGTCACAGGCCTTATTGTCGGCGCAGAATACAATGCCCAGACAACCCTTTCACGTGTTCCGGCGATGGTCATGGCACGTGTGAAGCCTATAGCTGTCAATTATGCGATGTTTGTGAATCCCTTTGCCACGAATGTGGTGAAGACCGCCCAGATTCATAGTTAGTGGTATGAAGATATCTCCAGGATTGATCCAGCCCAGAGAAACTCAGACCCTCCACATGCCTACATTTCAGTGGTAAATGAAGTATCTCAACGATTGTTTTCATCGCTTACATTGTGTATCAGGCTCTCGCAAAGATTACTTGCTCCTGTGCAGCAATGGTATACCACTGCAAGACCTCAATCGACTCTATTTACGGATTTCCAACACAGTCACCTACAGAGATCCGGAAAATGGTAGCCTGGCTATTGGCCAAAGATAGGTTTACATGCCCCACAAATGTTCGTGAGGTAAGTTCAAAGTTCCCTTCTTGTTTAATCGTTGTCTTGACAATCAATTTAGGAGTGCAAGGTTTGATTTGCAGCGACTCAAATTGTGGATCTTATTCACCGGACACACTTCTATGGCATACGACAAATGGGAATGAAAGATAGATCATTGATTCATAAAATCAACCCGACATTCATTGCCCTGACCGCAACACCCATCCACCATTGTCTGTCAGCCTGGAAAACAGGCGAGTTTAGGGTCCCGCCAGAGTTTGGTCCAGGAGGTGGAGCACAACGTAAGTGCAATACAAGAAACATTAATCATGCGGTTAATAATGCATGCACAGATGAAACTTGTCGTCTCGACGCGAATTTTCGTTCCTTCTCGCCAGAGGTTCAAGCCAAAAAGACAGACAATATCCGCAGCATGATCCGCCAAAGGATCCACTTAACTGGTACAGACTCAGCAATGGCACAACCTCACGACGATCAGGGCAGCTTTGATGAGGACTTCCTTGATTACATCCCGGAGGAGCTGATAGAGCAGCCCAACAATTCTTTTAGTCGTCTCAGCAGCTTTGTTGCTGCTACTGAAGCTAGTATGCGATTCTCAGCTGTTCTGCCTGCCATCGCCAGCAACAGCCAGCCCGCCCCCTGCAGCAACAGCAACAGCAACAGCAACGATATCACCAACATGACCAGCGTTGAGAATACGGGATTAGTCGATGGAAGTACAATTGTAGAGGGTGCGATGTCGCTTGGAGGTTAGGAATGGTGTCAGTGATCGGATTCAGGATGTCCTTTGTGTGCTATTTTATTCTAGCTTTCGTCGATATATCATAATAGTAGTAAATGTAATAGAACTGATGGTTTACTGAAGTCTGATCTCAAACGCATGAAATCATAATTGTGGCGATGCATAACCCTCCCGCGACGAACTGCAAGCTACTGACAATCTCGTATCAACAAATCAAATATTGTGAACCACTTCTGCATGGTAACTATCATTGGTCAAATTAAGCCATGAGGGTCTTTAAAAACAAGAACTACACGCTTCATTAAATGTATGGAGTGAGTACTATCGTCATTGGGAGGACTAATCGAATTGGGCGACGTAGGAGTATGCCGAGAGATGATTTGTGATATTGCCAAAGGAAGTGTGAACCATTCGTCAAGTGCTTGTTGTCACATTCGCAAGCGTGGGTACACTTGTCGTAATGCTTGAAAATAGCATTGCGACGACTCAAAGAACACTCTGGAACAGTAAAGCAATGCCATATTTCAGGGAAATCTCGATTTCATTGTTTTGAGTTTGTGGGTACAATAAACTAAATAAATTTAATGAAGGAGATTTAGTTTTTGCTGATGAGCAAACATTATTGCAATATGCGAGAAAGAGGGATCTGTGGGCTCACATGCTAAGCGGTGAGATCACCTATGGCACTCCCGGGTCTATGGAAGGTCGAGATCTACACATGCAGTGTCTGAGGGATTAATGGCATTGGCTGAAGATAAGAGGCTAGAAGCAAACTGGCCTATTGAGTTAAGACCACGTGTATCGCAACATCATACTCGATATACAATACGAGGTTGACATGTCATAAACTATTCTAGCAGAGTATCGGTTGGTCGCCAAATAGATCTCTGACGCAATACCAAATAACCAAATCAATGGCGATGAATTTAATAGTGATGAGCTATTAAAACAATTGCGATAAGCACTGATAAGACTAAGGTTGCCAGATGTTCTAGCTACTGAACAAATGGGAAGCAAGATGTTGAACATGAGGGTATGAGCTGCCATTATTTGCGTTTGATATCAAGATCATGAGGATGGCCCTATGTTATGGGGGTGTTTAAATCCCAATAATCAATACAATATTTATTGAATTTAAGTACAGCCGCCTATTTAAACTCTTTCTCTTCTCGTCTTATGCCCAGACTCAACCTCTTGCCCTTCTGCAAGAGTGTCCAGTTCCCTAGTTACTAATTCCACAGCCGTTGCTTCCAATCTGTCCAGATCGAACTGGTGCCAACCACAGTTTCCAATATAGACAAAGATTAAAGTTCTCCGTCATGTAACCACTCCTCGGAAATTCCTCGAAGGGTAAAGCGCCGGTGTTGAGATATCTCAGCACCAGGTAATTGATATTCTCGAGCTGACAGAAACGAAAACCACAGCATAGGTGTGGGTTAAACGGTGCTCACCCAATTCGAAAACCAACGTGCCAAAACACTCGACAATCCTTTGCAGTGCGTACTCGGCTGGTGTGCACTGATGTCCAGGCATATACCGCCCAGTCTCAAGTATGAATGAGGGAAGTAATTTTGAATAGATAGAATTCTTAATAATAGTTTAAGATCGTCTTCGGTGTTCTCTGAAAGCTAAGCTTGTGGATGATGTCCCCTTATTTCTTTGAACAACGCTGGCTCTTTATAGCCAGTGCCCTTCCTCAGGGGTGATAGCGATATCGCGGCCACGCCCCTTAACGTCCAGTGATATCTTGCCACAACTCCCTCAGGAAATTGTGTCCCTGCAATGTGGTTTGAAAGCGTTATGCTCCTGATAAGAATCAGGCCATCCATCGCATGATATCACCCTACCCTTTCCCAACTCGGACATCATGCAACTGTACGTGCCGGCAGTTGGAACATCCACCAACCAAGTTGATGATGCTTATCGCCTCTTGAAATCCCTCATGTAAATGAGCTATTTAATTGCGTCATAGATTTACTCGGCGACCAACCGATACTATGCCAACGTAGATTATTGCCGCATAAGCTCATATCCAATACGGGGTTACATTGCAATCCTGACTACTCAAGCCAACGAGTAGTGCTTGCTCTAGACCAACGCCTACATCATTAATCCCTCAGTTACGTCATGCTAAGGTCGAGACTTTTCTCTACACTGGAACGTGCCTCTTTGTATCCTAGCCCATTACAGGTAGGGAAGAAGAGTTCTCTTGATCGTGTTTGACTATCAACTGCTGTGCATGATTACCATGTATGTCCCGCGAAGTATCCAGGTGTGAACGAAGTACCCACACTTCGCGCGACTGATATGAACTCCTGCTAAATAGCATCTTACTGACCACTTGAATAATACATGCATAGGTGTTATGCATATCGTAGATATGTATGCGTCTCATAATCAGGTATCATTATCGCTGTTAAGAGCTAACCCCTAACATCCTATAGGGGGATGAAACATCTCAAAATCACTTATACATAAACTCCATAACCAAAGGGAACCCATGGCACTATCAATGGAGCCCACCAGTTGTTTTCGGAGATAAGGTATTAAGCACTAATGGTGTCATAACAGAAGTCTGAAGACATGCTTGACCTGAGGATCTGATTATAAAAAGCTCACATTGTCCCCGACAATGAGAAGAACCATGCTCTAGCAGCAATCCACAGTCAGACATTACTAGCGAAGACCACCTTAAAATATTATTAAGAATTCTATCTATTCAAAATTACTTCCCTATTTCACTTACGTGAATATGTAGTATATGTGTTCGAGGAGACTCACACATTCTCAGTTTGCACACCAGAGGGTCATCGCAACTTTCGGAGATGTAATCTCATACTAGAACAAGTGGGGTTTAACCCACATCTCCCGAGTACTTTCCCACTCAGCCATTATCCAAGAGGTTGGATACGTGGTGCACAGACACATCACTACTGGTGGGTTGTCTTAAGAAGAGTGGTCCGAAGAGCGACTTTGGACTGACGAGTAGTGTTAGCAACGGGTCCGGGTTTGGACCGCAAAACCGGGTCGGTTCGGTTCCAGACCCATCCAAAAACCCGACCCGCTGACTCTTGGCGGGCCAAACCTGGACCCGTACCTGTCAACCCGCTGGTTTCGACGGGTTTGGCTAGACCCGTCGGTTCCAATCTCCGGTTCGATGTTACGGGTTTCACATTTATGGTCGCATTCAGATATGCTACTGTTGATTGTAAAATAGCGCCATAGGTACGTTACAGTTCATTTAGAATGTATTGGCCGCCTTAATAATCAAAACGTATAGAGATACGCGCCCTACCACATCCTGAAAATGAGCATCAACGGAGCGTCAATGATTGTTGGTCGTGTATCTTGGGTAATCTGGGGGTGGGAAGGGTCAAATATAGTCATAAACAAAGTATTGGTCGCCTTTATTGCAAAAAAAGCAAACGAAACGATCTCTACTCCATCTTGAAAATGAGCGTCAACAGAGAGTCAACGATTTTGGGTCTTGCATCATCGGTAATATAAGTGGCGCTTGATCAAAAGTATCCATAAACAATAATATGGCAGCCTTTATGGGCAGATCTATGCGGAATATTTCCGCCACATCTTCCGGGACAGTAACTACCCATATTATTTACACCACTACTACTAAGTATTTGTGAGCCTTTTAGAGTCCCAAAACAGTCAATACCTCGTATATAGACAATAATGGCCACATCGTGTTGTAATTAACCATAATGGAAGGCCAACAATTGTTGACACTCCATTGACGCTCATTTTCAAGATGGGGCAGGGAGCATTTCATATTCTCTTTTGCCTATGAAGGAAGCCAATACTTTGTTTATGACTATATGCAACCTCTCGCACCGCAGATTACTCAAGATACATGACCAAGAATCGTTGATGCTCCATTGACGCTCATTTTCATGATGGGGCAGGGAGCTTTTCACTGTCTGTTTTGCCTATAAAGGAAGCCAATACTTCATTTATGACTATTTGCAACCTCTCACCCCGCAGATTACCTAAGATACATGACCAAGAATCGTTGACGCTCCGTTGACGCTCATTTTCATGATGGGGCAGGGAGCTTTTCACTGTCTGTTTTGCCTATAAAGGAAGCCAATACTTCATTTATGACTATTTGCAACCTCTCACCCCGCAGATTACCTAAGATACATAACCAAGAATCGTTGACGCTCCGTTGACGCTCATTTTGCCACGGGTGTATCCACAATATGCAATCATTTGATTTGGCGTAGTCCATCATTCACGTTGAGTTGGCAGCCTTTTAAGCATTTTCAGTTAC
>Ga0307514_10005807_pt1 | contig 10902 bp, 14 predicted proteins | sample 16_EM_MG_FD_203088 | JGI IMG/M metagenome (GOLD analysis project Ga0307514, IMG submission 203088) | Populus trichocarpa ectomycorrhiza microbial communities from riparian zone in the Pacific Northwest, United States - 16_EM | ecosystem: Host-associated > Plants > Roots > Unclassified | place... | reverse complement strand
CCGATCCCTTTGGCCTGCACCTTGACTCACATGGTCCCCTCCATGCTCGCAGACGCCCATGGTCCGAAACTGGCCGCTGGACGCCCACTGTCTCTCCTCTGGCCTCTGGATACTCTAGGTATGCATCCCCCATCCCTCACACCCCCATTCCAACTCTGTGTGTCCTGAACTCTCATATCCCACCTTTTGTCTCCCCATCTCGTCCTCATACTTCCTTCCCTCCATGTTCACTATATGGCTCCCAGGCGCCCGCTATTCTCCTCGTGGCCCCTCAGCACCCTCCCTTGGTTCCCTAGCATCCCCATGCCTGTATTCATTCCCTTTACTCCCTTGCACCCTACCATTACCATTGGGCCCCTGGGAGCCACTCCCCCATCATCCGTGCCCCTGGCACCACTCCCTTCAATTTTCCTCCTGGGCGCTCTGGCTGATTTGTCTTCCTCCAGATATTTTCAGTTCTTCGCTGCCTTCTGGATTCTCAACATCTGCCTCCGTCCTCACTCGGGCTGGCCCCCAGTAGATCTTGACACATACACTCATGCTCAGGTTCTTGTGTATTCTGCTTCACGCACCCCCTATACTACTTCATCCCCTTGCCACGTATTATGCATATGCTAACCCACTATTCCACCCAGATTCCCCCCCCAATCCACCGCCATAGGCAATCCCGGCCTGCCACATGCATCTATACACAAACGGAAATACACAAATGATAACAGCCCGACACATACAATTACCCTTGAAACCTGCTCCCGCTTGCCCTAAATTCTCCCCACCTTTACTCGATATACCCGACAACCCTCCAGATCCCCCGCCGTGCCTGCATGATCTAACTCCCCATCTGAATTTAGTTGCAACCCCTGCCAGCTATACTCGCACATCTTATCATGATCTATTTCCTTCTCAATCATAGTCCCTCCCCCTATTTCCTCCTGGTCTACACTTCCATCCACCCTCCCCTCATACAGCTTGGTGGCAAAAAAACTCATACCCTTGTATGAGTTTTTGTATGAGTTTTTGCTTGGTGGGGTATGAGTTTCTTTGCCACCAAGCTGTACATCCTCTTCTGTGATAATGATGTTAATCTTAAGTATACTTTTTCATTAGTCTGGTTGTTACAATTAGACTATGTTTTCATTATATTTTTTTGCTTCTTTTTGCTTCTTTTTTTTTTTGTATGTGCATACATTTATTTTATTACTCGTATCGTGACCATACCCTAATATGGATCACACAGAATATACATATCCTTTATAAATTTCTATTAGTATGCTAGTAATGAATTACAGTGCAGTTGAAATAGTCAACACAGGCTGGGATACAAACCGTGAAAACCCATGTTCAGTCCTGAGTACGAGACCAAACAACCCGGGGCGGATGCAGGTTGTTTCTTGGTATGTGGACATGGACATGTGCTGAACTGGATATATCCACCGAACCCTAAGAATTATTCCCAGTGTTAGTCAGAGAAATTACTCCATAAGCAATGGAAGATAACTTTACGTGCACAGTATTTAACCCAGCTAATGACAGAAATATATATTTCTATGCTTGACACCCCCGGGAACACAGGATTTTACATAGGGAATGAAAACCGGCGCGCCAAGGGGCTCCGCCTCAGGAAAAAACCCACGCACTGCGTGATTTGCGTCCTGTGGAAACTCCGTCGCGTAGTGACCCGTTACACCCCCGAGTGCCTCCGCACATGAGATGTTCCGCAAGAGCAATTAGAGGCCTGGTGTACATGTTCACGGACAAAGGACCGCAGCGACAGTGGCTAAGGGAGATGGATAAGACGAACGAACGAGCCTTGGTGTGTGTGCGATGGATGGACGCCACAGAACGCAGCCCAGGTAGGAAGATCGAAGGAGCAGGCGAGACAGGATGCGAGGTGGTGTGCGGAGTTGGCGCGGTTCGTAGCTTGAATGTACAGCTGTACAAATGTAGAGAGCGGGGAGGGCAGGGACTGGCCCGGGAGGGGAGCTCATAAAGTGCTAGCGCACTTTACACTCCACCACATACTGAACTATGTGAAGCCTTACATGCTGAAGTTAATCATGTATTCATGCCACATATATGAGAAGCATGTGTTATCTATTCCTCGTGTATATATAGGTAGCTGGATAGCTCACATAGTAATACAAGTCAAGTCATACAATTCACACAGCTCATGACGTTCCACAAGTCTCCTGGAATACATGCTTGTATACATATCTACATATTCATACATCGCATATCCATACGGGGTCTCGAGAGAGGCACCTGGTAAAACAGGAGGCTGCAGTCCTTCGTCATAGTCTAATAGGCTCAATACGAATAATGATTCCCCCCAAAAAAGAACGCAGCCCAGGCCATCTACAACGGTGTCCATGGGTTGGAGACGGAGTGGGCAGATCGGCGGAGCAGATGTGGTGGGATGAGAGATGGCGCGAGCAGGTGTTTGATTTCATTTTGTAAATTAACGTAGATAGTGGAGAGGGCAGGGACTGGCCCGTGCACGTGGGGTCCACCTGGGGTGACCTGGGAGCTGCAGTCTATCGCCTCTACATAGGCTGAATGCGATTAATGATTACTTAAAAGTCAAGGACAAAGAGCAAAGTGAAGGGAAAAGAAAACAAGCCAAAGGGAAATGTTCCGGGCCCCCGGCGAGAAATTCAGATTCGCGAGAGGCCGGGCCCCCCGCGAGCCCACACGATTCGTGGGTGGCCCGGTCCACCCGGGAGACTGCGGAATAGCCGGGCCCCCCGCGAGTATAGCAAAAACGTATCGGATCCGGAACAAGAGCTATGGCAAAAAACGTATAGGAACAAGAGAGTCAACATGCGATTACAGAGTAAATAATAATAAAAAAATATGGGAGAATCAGGTAACAGCTTGTTTCGGTATTATATTTGGTTAACTTGATTAAATAAGTATATAGAAAAGCCAAAGTAAATTATAGGGAAATAACTTTAAGTGTCTCTACATTATCCTCATGAAAAACTTCTAGCACGCGTACTTCGCATAACTCAGAACTGCCTTCACCTACTGGTGGCATTCTCCTCCTATCCAGCCTTATGACTCTAGCGGTTTATCACTTAGCATCTCGGATATAGGTGTTTACCAAGCCGAGATTACTGCCACTCAGTGATTATCGCCACTTTAGGAATTATCGCCACTTTAGAAATTATCGCCGATTTAGTATTGCCACCTCACAATCTTCCATTGCCACAGCGGTCTCATTTTGGCCAAACGGTGCGACATTGGGATAGTTAGCTCGGCTGCTGCTTCTTTTTTTAATTTTTTTTAAGGAGTCATTAATTGCGTTTAGGCTATCTAGATTCTGGCGATGGCGCAGGGGGCCTCTCTCTTCCGTGGGCTGGTGCTTCTTTCTTTAATGTGAATATATATTAGATCGCGACTGCCCCACTGTGTATATTTTCTTTTATTTTTAATTCAGCAAGCCTTCACCACATCGTTCACTATTACTAGTCCATCGCCATATTCTATCTAGGATGAATGTGATTAATGATTCTTTTAAAGAAATAAATTAAAAAAAGGTTCACTATTACTATCGGTGACCCGTCTGAATATATTACTGTACCTACTCTACTTAGACTACCAATTCCTCTACAACACCCTCTCGCTTATTACAATTTTTGCTAAACCAACGGTGATCTTGTAAACGTAATGCACTTCCGGCTGCCATTCTCAAAACCTTAAATGTACGAACAAATCTTGTTCAACTTAATTCTCCTCTTCAGGGTCTTCAAAAGAACAAGATCTCTATAGTACTATTCGTGTTTTTTTTTATTTTTAAAGAATGATTAATCGCATTCATCCTATAAAGAATATGGCGATGTTCGTGTTTCCAGACGTCTATTCTTAAGCTTTTTTATTTTTACCATATCCGAGTTTTGTTTTCCCACTGGGCCATTGCGTTTTTTTTGGGGGGGGAAATCATTAATTGTTCTACTTTTTGCCTTTCTTGTTGATTTTTACCTGTACCGAGGATCGCGTGGTTGGAAAAAAAAAAAGTCCTATTTATTTGATTGTGTACATTATCTCATTTCCGAGTTTGGCAATAAAGCTAGCGTGATAGCCTTAAGGGTCTGAGATAGCAGATAGCTTGATCCCGCGGGGCCCGGGCTCCCCGCGAGAATAAATTCGTCTCCCGCGTGGCCCGGGCCCCCCGCGAGCCGGGCCTCTCGCGAATCTGCGCTCTCGCGGGGGGCCCGGAACAGAAATCACACAAATATGATCTATCAATCGTAAGGAGAGCCAACCCAATTCCTCTGCTACCTAGCTATATGCACGTGCTGCACCACTTGTCTCTGTTGGTTGTGGTCTCGCCCCTGGTCGGTGTCAATCGTGCATACGCTGCTTGAGATGTTTAAATTGTTGCGTCTGGTCAAGGGTGCTCGACCTACGTCCTGCCATTCTTGTTACATGCACGCAGAAACACTGAGAGGGCTCTCTTGGTCGTTATGTGCATCTGTGCTGTTTCCCCAGTTATGTCTTTTGCATGCATGTCTACCCTGGGATCTGCCAGAAGTACTCTCGTGATACCAATATGACGTGGAGCTGCATACATCAATGCTGTCCTACCATCCTTGTTTTGTGCATTGACGTCCAGATTACCCCTCTCAAGCAGCAACTGCACAACAGCGTGGGACCCGTTTCTAGCTGCGATTATCAGTGCCGTGGTACCATCCTTGTCTTGTACATTGGCGTCCACATCACCCCTCTCAAGCAGCAATCGCACAACAGCCTCGTGCCCACCCCAAGCCGCCAGCATCAGTGCTGTCTCACCACGCTGGGTTTGTGCACTGGCGCTTACATCACCCCTATCAAGCAGCAACTGCACAACAGCCGCGTGCCCAGCCTCAGCCGCCCGCATCAGTGCTGTCTTACCAAACATTTCGTGTGCATTGGCGTCCACATGACCATGACCCCTCTCAAGCAGCAATCGCACAACAGCCTCGTGCCCGTTTCCAGCTGCGCATCCCAGTGCTGCTCTACCATTCTTGCCTTGTACATTGGCGTCCACATCATGCCTCTCAAGCAGTAACTGCACAACAGCCTCGCGCCCGTTTCTAGCTGCCCATATCAGTGCTGTCTGACCATCCGTGTCGTGTTCATTGGCGTCCACATCACCCCTCTCAAGCAGCAACCGCACAACAGCCGCGTGCCCACCCTCAGCCGCCTGCATCAGTGCTGTCTCACCACGCTGGGTTTGTGCACTGGCGCTTACATCACCCCTATCAAGCAGCAACTGCACAACAGCCTCGTGCCCACCCCGAGCTGCCCGCATCAATGCTGTCCTACCATCCTTGTCTTGTACATTGGCGTCCACATCAACGTTCTCAAGCAGCAATCGCACAATAGCCTCGCGCCCGTTTGTAGCTGCCGATATCAGTGCTGTGCTACCATGCTTGTCCTGTGTATGGGCGTCCACACCACCCCTCTGAAGCAGCAACTGCACAACAGCCTCGTGCCCACCCTCAGCCGCCAGCATCAGTGCTGTCTGACCAACATTGTCTTGTGCATTGGCGCCCACATCACCCCTCTCAAGCAGCAACTGCACAACAGTCGCGTGCCCACCCCGAGCCGCCCGCATCAATGCTGTCTCACCATACTTGCAGTGTGCATTAACATCCACATCACCCCTCTCAAGCAGCAATCGCAAAACAGCCATGTGCCCACCCTTAGCCGCCCGCAGCAGTGCTGTCTCACCACCCTGGGTTTGTGCACTGGCGCTTACATCAACTCTCCCAAGCAGTAATCGCACAATAGCCTCGTGCCCATTTTCAGCTGCATGCATCAGTGCTGATTGTGCACTGCTAATATCACCCCTCTCAAGCAGCAATCGCACAACAGCCTCGTGCCCGCCCGCAGCTGCCCGCATCAGTGATATACCATACCTGCTCTGTGCATTGATGCCCACACCACCCATGTCAAGCAGCAATCGCACAACAGCCTCGTGCCCGCCCGTAGCTGCCCGTATCAGTGCTGTGTCACCACTCTTGGTTTGTGCAGCCACCTCCCAATCACTCCGGATCCTCTCAAGCAGCAATCGCACTATAGCCTCATGCCCGATTGTCGCAGCCTGTATCAGTGGTGTGACCCCGTCGGTATCCTCGGCTGAAAGTGCTATATGATCATACCCAATCAAAAATCGAACAAGGTTATCATGCCCACCCAAGCATGCTCGATGCAATGCCGTCATTCCCTCCGCATCCTGTATGTTGATATCGATCCCGCCTTGGACTAAGCTATTGACAATGTCCAACTGCCCTTGCCCGGAAGCCTCCACAATAAATGTGTCATCATAGTCATGATTGAACGTGCAGCCAACTTCAGCTTCGTGAAATAAAATCGGTTGAGGATGCTGGGATCTCAAATGTGACTGAAGCTCGGTATTCGTCGCAAATCCTATCTCGGCTGAAGGACATGTTCCTTCTGGGCACCGAAAGCTCCTCTCGTGTAATCCTTCGTGCTTTTGAACTTCTCTGGCACAGGTGAAACCCTGGCTGAACCATGCGCAACTTTCCTGTCGACACTTGAAATCGTTGAAAGCATGTCCATAGAATTTCTGTAGATCCTGAACTTGTGCTGTGCTGAAGAGCGGTCCGTGCTGACCTTCGAGGACAGCCCTAGCCCGCCCAACCTGTATCCGAAAATTCAGGAATTCGAAGGGTGAGGGTGCCGATGCAAGGACCGTAAGCTTGCGGAATACCTCGGGGAAACGTGTATCCTGTAGGACTTTAAAACGTTGCACAGCCTTGATGGGCACACTTCGGTCTTTGTTCTTTTGCTCAGTCACCCTCGGTGAATGCCAGTTGCGTGTGAGACATAAATTCAAAGCTGAGAGGAGAGAATTCACAAATGACCCCCCCGTGGTAGCCTCTGACAAACTGAGTTCCACATGATCATACCAGTACACCACAGCATAATCCTGGAAACAGTAATACCCCTTGTGCACAAAGTTGCTGACCTCCTCGTCACTGAGATCAAGATTAAAACAATCCAGAGAGAGGTATTGAACACACGTCAAAGCAGCTTGAGATCGGGCTTCTGCAATATTGATCCATGGTTCGAGTTCCATAGGTCTGGGTTGGTCTGTCCTTGCCTGATACCGCTGCCTAATAATATATCTATCCATCGGTGTCAGCAAAACTGTAATCAATATCCCAGACAGCCTGGGCCCTTAGTACCATAAACTCACTCTCTAGCGGTTGTGTGAACAAACTGTACAGTTTCGTCACAATGAAGCTCTACCAGAGCACCGCACAGCTCCTTTGCAACCACCCTCAAGCGCCTTCTCTGGTCGAAGGTTCCATCTGTAGTGTCAATACATAGGGCACCTTGTATCTCATGCCACTTGAGAGGGCGTCTGGAGCAAGCCAGCCAGCCAAGAACCCTCTCTGAATAAACTCGGTAATGCGAATTGATTCTATATAGAATCTTATCATACCTAACACAATGTCAATAAATGCGTAGCTACCTCTCCAAAGAGAGTTTTCACTTACGCTTCTCCAAGGCCTCTAGGCAGGCAATCTGGCTGCAGCTCACGATCAAGGTCTGCAAGTGTCAACTGATCGGCTAAATTATTAAAAACCAAGTAGCAATAGAGGTACATCCCTAATGATGTTAGTTCAAGTTACTCCAAAGAGACATGTAGGAGAGCTGAGGGCTTACCATCTGCTCTCTTCATCACCTCGCTAACAATTTCCTCCGTCTTCCGGTCTGTGAGGGTGTGTAAGTCCTGGATTTGCTTCGCCCATGTGCGAGCATAGTCTTGCATTTCTGAAAAATTATCTGAGCCTTTCAGGGTTATGCACACAGCTTTAGAGAGTGATTTCCGAATGTCAGCTTCATCGGTGCTAACAAAGAGAACCCGCAGTGAGCCAGGTAGAGCATCATTCTGCTCTTTTACCAATCCGGTGAATAGAGAGATAATCTCTCCTCGTACATCCTTGTCACATTCATCCAGACCATCAATGATTATACAAGTCTTCTCCAACACTTGCAAACATTCAGCCAATAGGTCTTTTCCCACTTTGTGTGAAATTAGCTTGAGGTCCCCAGCTGTATTTTTTGCTTCGAGAACGTGCGGGTATAGTTGGGCATTTGTCTTAACAAGCTGGGCTATCACCCCCCTTAAGACGGCCAAGAGGGTACTCTTATCGCTATTCCCAAACTTGCAATAAAACCAACCCACATCAAACTCGGGCACCTTGCACAATTGCTCAATTATATATGAAGCAAGTACCGTCTTACCTGTACAAATGTTAGTTGTACGGCACTCACGGGAATCGTAGCACCATACCTGCCCCAGGCTTCCCATTGAGCCAAATACAATATATGTGGGTTGTCTGGGGGTCAATCCATTCCCGATACTCACGACAACCAGAGAGCCACTGTCCACTGTTAGGATAGTTCTTTCTCTTGCCCGCATAGTATTCTTGATCTCCCGCAGGAGTAGTCTCTGTTGGAGTCATTGCCAACCATTCCAAAACCTCCATCTTTTGTCTCCGTATTTCCACCTTTTCCTGTTGCCTGAACCGTAATTCCGCCTCTTCATGCTGCCTCCGGAATTGATCGAAATGTAGTAAATTGGCTTGTTTTTCGACTAGATCTTTATGCCGGAGAAGGTTCGTGCGGATATCCGCGAGTACTGCGCTAAACTTAGGACGAGCGATATCGAAAACCACTCTCCACACTGTGACATGTGTCAGTTTCGAGAATACTGCCTCCTAATACCAGGAATATAAGGACCTACTAGGTCTACTGATGACTTTGTACACTTGAGCATGAAAGGTTAAGAGGTCCTTATATACATATCCGAGCATTTTGTACATATGGGGATTGCCGTGAAAATATTCTTCATACTGAGAATATAAAGGTAGGCATTCTCCGATATCCTCATATGCAGAGAGAACACATTCAAACGCATCCACAAACGTACTAGAAATCTATCAACTATTATTTCAGGAAAAACCTCTGGAATTACCTAACACACGACAGGTTTGATGTAAGGTACCTACCATTAGTACGAGTTTAATAGGGCCCTGTAGGATAGAATTTTCGAGTCAGTAACATATCCACATTGTAATTGCTACAGTTTGTGAACTAACCCAGATATACGCAATGATGTTGGAGGTGTTGAGGAACACCTCTATAATCTTTCCGTATTGCCTCATCCCCTCCAGAAATGGCTTGATCCGCGCAAGATTCTGCATTTTCTTTTTCATTTTCTGGTCACGCTCGATGCCCTTGATAGTCTCCTCAACATCTTTGAAATCCACCCATTGAAACTGTGCCAATTCCTTCTTGGAAAGACCTTTCCTGAAGTCACTTAGCGCATCTTCAAAGACTTTTGAACCTGGTAGGGGAGGAGGCTGCGCAGGGGCCCCAGAGGATGGGACTGGTGGGGCGACTGCCGCTGGAACTGGGGCGGGTGGCATGGAGTGGTGCGGTTGGGCGATGGAATCTAGGTTTGGTTCAGATCTATTGATGTATTGATGTTGGTATAGGTATGTATGTATAAAAGTAAGTTGGTAAATTCAAATATAGGCAAATTACAACAATCACCAGTAATCACTTATGATAAAGGTGGAGGTGGAGGTGCCGACAAGGCTGTGCAAGCGGTTCAGGCAGAACATCGCTAATAACTTCACTAACTAATAAAGGGAAAGTAGTTACTTAGGTATCTAGCTGCTTATAGATGCAGAAAGGGGGCGAGCTCGTCATGACGAGTTGCCATTATGCTCTATTGTACTCCTGTAAATACCATATACCATATCATCATATTACCACGAATACCATATCATCATGAACACCATATCATCACGAACACCATATCATCACGAACACCATATCATCACAAACATATCAGAATGTCTGCTGAAGTTATGATGCCAATTTCTGCACTACGTTGTTTGAGTTCAATAAACCAGTTATCATATCTCCCGAAATATTCAATGAGATATGGCCGTATGTGGATTCAGTGTATTCAAAGCTTCAGCAAGAGCTGTTGCAAGCTCATGGTACAGTACGAGTTCAGAAATATGAGTGCAGACTTCGAAAAAGCAGGAAATCAAGTGCAGCTCGAGTTGCTGATGGCAAGGTTATTAAACGTCGGCATAGCAGTATGCGAGATACTGGCCTTTGCAATGTCCGAATTAAGGTCTCACGTCCAGTTTTTTTTTTAAAAAAGTCATTAATCGCATTCAGCCTATCTATGATAGACTATGGCGAAGTTGATGGTACATCAGTTACTGTTGAGCGGCTTGATCATATCTATACACGTGATATTGAGGAGAGCTTCCGTACAAAAAAACCAAGTATATTGCTGGGGTATATTAAGTCTGAAGCCTGCAAGTTCTATAGCCAATACCTACTTCCATGCCGACACATCTTTCATTGCGATACTGAGGTCAAACTGTTGACTGCGGTGCAATGGGAGGTATACTTGTTGGTGTTTGCAGAGTGTGGTATGGAAGTGTGTGAGACTGCGCGTACTGTGTGGGTTGAAGAAGAGGGTACCAGTAGACGGAATATCGAGAGGGCAAACATTGTCAGTCATGTGCAGGAAAGCTTCGAGCAGGTACAACAGCAGCTCTATGCTGCATATGAGTTGATGGATCAGCTTAACCTGGAGGATACAGTACAAAGTCAGTGAATGGAGGAATGGCCGGTTAATCATGTACAGACCACATTGGGCAATCTAACAACCCCGTACGTGCTGAAAATATTGTAAATAGACATAGGCCATGGGAGTTGTAGTATGGTATGGGCAGCAAGATGCAATCGAGCACCTACCTATACCTAGGTAATAGCAACTCGTCATGACGAGCTCGCCCCCTTTCTGCATCTATAAGCAGCTAGATATCTAAGTAACTACTTTCCCTTTATTAG
>Ga0307514_10005806_pt1 | contig 10903 bp, 9 predicted proteins | sample 16_EM_MG_FD_203088 | JGI IMG/M metagenome (GOLD analysis project Ga0307514, IMG submission 203088) | Populus trichocarpa ectomycorrhiza microbial communities from riparian zone in the Pacific Northwest, United States - 16_EM | ecosystem: Host-associated > Plants > Roots > Unclassified | place... | reverse complement strand
CTGCTGCTCATTCCTACGGCGCACATTACTTTGCTTTTTCCTCCAATTGTAGTACCCACCTATTTACCTACTTATAGACGACATCTCTCCCTCGCCCTGCTCCTCCTCACCGCTACCGCTGGAAAGCACACCCGACACCCGCTCCCCATTGCCTTTGTTTGAGTTATCCCGGCAGTGTTGTGCATCTCCTTCGCTGAACTTTCCTGACTACCGGCATGCGTCTTTCGATGCGGTCGTTGGTGCTGGCTATATCATGCATCATCACGACTTCCGCTGCAGAATACGGCTATCCTCCGCCGGTAACAGGCACTAAACAAATCTCAACTCCGGGAGACCCAGACGTTGTCGTCACATACAAGGAGCCGAGCAACGAGATCTGTCGGACTTGGTATCCGGATCAGAAGCAATTTGCTGGGCACATCCACCTTCCGCCGGGCACATTGACGCCTATCAGACAGAATTACCCCATCAACACGTTCTTCTGGTTCTTTGAAGCTCAGGAAAATCCGAAGGATGCACCACTGACCATCTGGATCAATGGAGGACCTGGTGTGTAGGCTCTGCGAGCAACGGAACTGTCAATTGCTGATGGAGCGTGTTAGGCAGCTCGTCTATGATTGGGTTGATGGAGGAGGTCGGGCCCTGTAAACCTGTTCCAGCGAGCAAAGAATCACTCACCACGATCCCACGAGAGGTGGGAGCTATCCATCGGATGTTTTCACAATAATAGCTGATAGAATTTTAGTTTAGCTGGGATGGTGCGAGTAATATGCTCTTCATTGATCAGGTAGCTGGGTATCTGGGTCTTTTCGAACCATGCTTATTTGAGACGCATAGCCGAACCAGGTTGGACTATCTTACGATACACCAACAAACGGCTCCCGACCTCTACTAGATCCGCGCGCAGATTATCTGCCTGGAAAAGTGGCCCCCGCTCAAGATGAGCAGCCGACGTCGTCCGAAGTCACCCTCGCCAACAACACCATCGAGGCCTTTCTTGAAGCAATTCGCACCGTGGCATTGATCAATGGAACATTTTCTTCCAACAATCCAGAATTCACAGTGAACACGACCCAGGTCGCAGCTGCGGCTACATGGCACTTCCTTCAAGCGTGGTTGACCAATTTTCCCGAGTACTCCGGCTCATCGAAGGTTAATCTCTTCGCCGAGAGCTACGGAGGAGTGTATGGTCCTACGTTCTTTGAATACTTCAACAAGCAGAACAAACGCCGGGAAGCCGGTGAAATTCCCAAGAACGAGACGGTGGAGATCAAACTAGAGGCACTAGGTATCGTCAATGGATGCATTGACGTCTTGACGATGACTCCCGCTTACATAAACTATGGCGGCAACAACCCCTATGGCATCGAAGCTATTTCCGCAGTGAATCGAACGATGGGCCTTGATATGTTCGGACGTCCAGGCGGATGCAAAGAGCAGGTCCTACGGTGCAGACAACTGGTCAGAGAGCTTGACAGTGACAATACGGGTGACAATGAGAGGGCAAGCGAAGCATGCGCAAGTGCAAAACAATTATGTGATTCCATCATGGGACTTTATACGTGGGCAAACAGGTTCGTGCTATGTGGAAATGCTCCTGCCGTAATGTTTACTCACAAGATATAGGAGTTATTACGATATCGCCCATGACTCGGAAGATCCTTTCCCGGGAGAATACCACCATGTACGATTCCATCCCATCGCTAATGTGGGTGCAGAGTCTAACAGTACCGCAGGAATACCTGAACAACGTTACGGTACAGAAGGCCATTGGTGCTCGCGTGAACTTCACGCAACACAGCAACGCCGTGTTCAGAAATTTCGGGCATAGTCAGCCTCTTATCGCTCTCTTCCGCTAATATGTGGCTAATTAAAGCGTAGCTGGCGATGGCGTTCGTGGAGGACAATTGGAATCAATCGCCTACCTGTTGGAACAGGGTGTGCGTGTAGCTCTGATCTATGGTAGGTTATATTTCTCCCAGAACGGTTGGGAGGCGGAGCTGACTCCACCCACAGGTGACCGAGATTACATCTGTAACTGGCTGGGAGGCGAGACGAGCAGCTTGACCGTCAATTACACCAACGCCGACGATTTCCAGAGTGCCGGGTATCAGGATATCAAAGTCAACGGATCTTATATTGGCGGTCAAGTTCGGCAGTACGGTCGATTCTCATTCTCGCGGATATAGTGAGTTCCGCCACAAATCTCCAATAGTAATATCTAATCCCAAACCCAGTCAAGCTGGACATCTCGTTCCTGCCTACCAACCCGAGACGGCATTCAGAGTCTTTGAACGCATCATCAAGGGCCTGTCGATCGCCACCGGAGAGAAAATCACAGACGACTACTCGACGACCGGAACCGTTAACAGCACCAAAACACTGGTTGCCCCGGAACCTCCAGCACCAACCTGCTTCTACCGAGATTTTTTAACTTGCGATCAGAGCGGCTGGCTTCATATCGCAGATAGAACAGGCGTGGTTTACAACGGCGTGGTTTACAACAGCACCGACGACTATCCGATTCTGCCGCCACTGCCGCCTTATCCCCCGGCGCCTACCGGTAGTGGATCTCGCAACAAGACATCAACAGTTCCGCCTACTGGTGGTCACCAGGAGTCGATGGGACCCAGCATCCGTGCTCCAAGCGCCGCGGCGCTTTTGGTAGCAATTGTGTTTTGTATCGGGCTGCTTTGAGAGGACTGTCTCCCTAGCCATCCAAGGCTGTGTAGAGGTGATGTGGGGTTGAAGGAAAGGGCATGTGTTTGTCGCTATGTGTTCTCATTACTAGAGGCTGGCTTCTAGTTGAGTTGTACATTCATTTATGGAATGCACGAAGGAGAGCAATGAGAGCAATGAGAGCAATGAGAGCAATGAGAGATTAATAAACAACAGATTGACGGTAATGACACGAACGAATGACCGACGTTGTAGCGGCACAGTATTTTTCGGTTCCCATTATTACGCCCGATAACACCCGCTGCATGAATGTACATGTCCTAAGCTCCACCTCAAGCCAACAAACCAGCCGCAAGAGCCTCCAAGTCCTCCAGCGTCTCAGGCTCATCCTCCGCCTCGATGACCCTCCTCTTCTCCTTCCTCTTCTTACTCGGCCTCTCCGACCTCTCTTGCAGCTCAACACCACCTGTCTCCCGATCATCATCGCTAGCAGCATCCCAATCCGGCAGCTCCAGCTCTCCATATAGCTGAATACCCTCCTCCTCATCACCCCCAACCGCCATCTCCTCACCCATGGCCTCTCTCTCGCGCTGCTTCCGCTTCTCCTTCTTCTCCTTCTTCTTCCTCTTAGCCAGATCGCGATCCTCCACGTCGGCGATCTTAACCTTCTTCTCCTCCTGCTGCAAGAAGCTCTTCCTCTGGTCCTCAGGCGCACCAGAAGCAAGGAACTTCTCTTCGCCCTGCAGCTCGTACACGGGCCGCGCGTTGCCTTCGTCATCGAAGCGGAGTTTTACTCCCTTCGATTTGAGTGCGGCAACCTTTTTTTTTGATGTCACCAACTTCTCCCGGCGCTTACTATCGACGATTAGTTCCTTGCCGTTGGGACCGAGGACTACCTTCTTTATTGCGTCGGCTGCGTCGTCGGCTTTGTCGGCGGCGTCCTCCTCTCTGTCGTTTTCTCCTTCGGATGAGGAGTAGCCTGTGCGCTTCACCTGCAAGAAATCTGCGTCGTCATCTGAAGCCGCCGAGACGTGGACGAGGTTGCGGTAGTGCTCTGCGAGCACGTTCTGATTCTGGCGCTCGACCATCTTGTCGTGTTTTGTGCGGACATCCTTTTCATCCTTCTTCTTTTCGCCCGTGTCGCTGTTGTCGCTTTCTGCCGCCTCCTCTTCGAGTTTCCGGAGGGCACGGGGAAGATTCTTGCGTTCTTTGATTTTTCCAGTGTCGGCGGTTTTCATACCCTTAATTCGGGGTTGACCCGAAAGGCCGAGACTGCTGGCGAATTCTTCAAGGGGGTATTTCGAGAGCTGGAAGGATTCGCGGTCTTTTTGGATGGAGATGCTGCGGACGTAGCTAACGAAGGCTTTTTGGCCGAGGTATTTCAGCTCCGGGTCTTTGAAGCACAGGCTTTGCATCTGGGTTTTGATCTGCTTCTTCTTGGACTGCTTTGCGTTGACGCGGACGATGGGGACTTTCTTAGCCTCCAGACGTTTGGCCACGCCTGCTTCCTCGCTGGGACAGAGGAAGAGGAGTGCGCGGCCGGTTTTTCCGCAGCGCGCGGTGCGCCCCACGCGGTGGATGTAGGTATCTGTGTCTTCTGGTGCGTCAAGTTGGATTACCCAGTCGACACCGGGGAAATCGAGCCCTCGGGCTACCACATCCGTGGCGAAGAGACAGCTGTTCGGCGAGGCGAGGAATTTGGCCGTGATGTTTGTGCGCGCGGTTTGCTTTTGTTTTCCATGGAGGTGCAGCAGCGGGATACCAATGTGCAGTTGTCGGAAGGTTTCGTAGACGAAGCGGACCTGCTTACACGAGCTCATGAAGACCATGATCTTAGCGGTCAGGTGGTTTCGGAGGAAGGCGAAGAGGGTGTCAAGCTTTTCGTGCAGTGGAACGACCATGTAGAATTGCTCCAGTGTAGTTGGCGTGGCCGATGCCGCGGTCTCGTGGACGGCGACATACTCGGGCTCCTTGAGACTCAAACGGGCAAGATCGGAAACACTCTTCGTCTGCGTGGCCGAAAACAGCAGCGTCTGCCGTTCCCGGGGAAGATTGGTAATAATCGCATCCAGCGTCTTCCGGAACCCCATATCCAGAATCCTATCGGCTTCATCCAGCACCAGCATCTGCAAGTTCTCAAAGTTGAGCCCAACAGTCTGGTCCATATGCTGCAGCATACGGCCAGGCGTGCATACAACGATATTCATCCGGTGCAGCGCCTCCTGCTCGTCTTTCAGCTTCTTCCCTCCGATCACCAGACTGGCCGAGAACGTGTGCTCCCGTCCGACTTTCCGCAGCACCTCAAAGATTTGGGTTGCCAGCTCGCGTGTGGGAGAGATGATCAACGCTCCCACGCCGTCGAGGTGGTTCCACTGCTTCCGATACAAGTTCTCCAGCACAGGGATCAAAAACGCCAACGTCTTTCCGGACCCGGTCTCCGCAGCGCCGAGCACATCTTTACCCTTCAGCGCAAGCGGAATCGCCTTCCGCTGGATATCGGTGAGTGACTTGAAGTGGGATTTGTCAAGGGCAACGGCCGACTGTCGGGTCAAGGGCAGCTCGGCAAAGAGAGTGGCGGTCTTCGAGTCGAAGTTCTCGACGGCGGTGGAGAGCGCCGCAAGCTCGTTTTCGTCTCGTTTGCGCTTTAGGCTTTTGCTTAGGCGGCGGGATTGGGCGGTCGCGGGGCCTTGTTGGCCTTGGCCTTTCTTTTCGGGGATAGGTACGCGGATTGGTCGCGTGGGTGCATCAGCGGCGACGGAGGCGGACGGCATCGTGGTCTTGGTAGTGCGTAAATGAGTGATCGCAGGTGGGATGGAATTAAGGCGAGCGCAGAAAATGTAGTCTCAACCCACACTAAGCATGTCGGTAAATGCCGGGGCATGATATATCACTCGGCGATGGTTATCCAGGCCATGAAGACTGGAAACGGGGTGATCTAGCTATATGGCACACTTCGGCGGCGTGCAGCGGTTCCACGCCGGCGTGACCGTAGTGGCGGAAAGCCCGAGTCTGTAAACAACCATGATATACAGGTCGAATGCTACGAGCAAGGTGAATTAAAAAAAAAAAGGGGGTGGTCTATATCTGAGCAGTTCAGCGTGGCCGAATAAAGCCCTCGCAGTCCGTACCAGCAGCATAATTTTTCACTATTGTAATAACAGTTCTTTATTCCCACTTGCCGATGAGGTGTCTCAGCTGTGCTTACACCTGGCTCGGCAACCTCGCTCGCTGGCTGCCGATACCTCCTACCGCGAATCTACCAGCACCACCACTGCGCTCTCCCGAATCCGAGCCACCACCAGCCTCGATTCTCGCGAGAGTGGTGTGCGCCAGCCGGATTGAAGTTGCGCGTCTTCCTCCATCGCATTAAATAGCCTCCACTCGTCCCCCCTCGAGTTGTTCGTTCCTCAGGAGCAGATTGCTGCAACCATGGACTACGCGAGAACCCCCGCAACGCCTATCGCCCCCGGCCAGCAAGCTGGTCTTACGAAAGCGCAGCAATTCGAGGATGAGAAGCGAAGGATCGTGCAGTCCTGCTTCAGCAGGCAGGACATCGATGGTTCCAGTGCGTAACCTTCATACCTGCTACTGGGAGCTTTACCACCTCCCTGGAGCTGTCCCGCATGCACGCTCAAAAAAAAAATACCCCCGCTCGCAACGATTTTGTAGTCCCTATAGCTGACCTCAATGCTGCGAGTGTGAAGCTCTTGAGGATTACATTACCCATTGCCGAGTCCTCGAAGATGGCTCATCGTCCGAACCGCCGCCGCCCGGCGCGCCGTTGGGAAACGGCAAGGCCAGAGTCATCATGGTCGCAGTGCGTAAGTCCGGCCGGGTTCGTGTGCATAAGGGCCGCGAAAACCCCAACGGCTCGTTCTCGATCGGAAAGACGTGGAATCTCGATGACCTCCAGTGCATCACGACGTATCCTGCGCCCAACGACAAGGGGTTCACGGTAACGATCCTGAAGGCGTATTACTGGCAGGCGAACACGGCTAAAGAGAAGGACTTTTTTATCCACTCACTTGTCAAGATCTATAAGAAATACACAGGAGGAAAGGTGCCGGAGCTACTTGGGCCTAGGAAGGCAGAGCTGGATGCGTTAATGGGTCCCGGTGGTGCGGAACTGTTGCCGCAGAGAGACAATGACATGAGGAGTCCTACTCCGATTACCTCGACTGGAAGTTCGCTGTCGCCATCTGTGCCGTCACCGTTGCCGCCGTCTTTACAGACCACCCCACGAAATGCTCCGTCGATGGAATCCCTGAATAAATCATCGCGCATACAGCCGTATGCTGGGCAAAGCGTGCCAGGCGACAGACCGCCGCCTGGGTCATCGAGTGGACCCTCTGGTCGTAGGACTCCGGTGGATGCTGCACCTTCAAGACAGACTCCTCCGCCAATGCCACAAGTGGCGCTGCAACCGTTGAATGGAAGGCGGCCATCCGGTGGGTCTTCGAGGTCTGAGCAGAGTAGGACACCTTCAAGCTCACGGGGTCCACCGCCGTCCGAGGATGATCGACCGATGAGGCGGGCTCCCTCGCAGGAGAGGCACTGGGCAGCGTCCATCAACAGCCAACAATCGCAAGAATCACGACGAGAAGCGATGGAGCAATATCCTCCCTACCAAAGTAGTGAAATACTAGGCCCTTCACCGACGCCACCACCCCAAGAGAGCCATTCAATGCCAAAACCGAAGGCTGGTAGAGACGTAGCCTCCCACTTCCGACTCGCTGTCAATGCCTACGGCTTGAGTAGTCAGTTCGGGCAACCCAAGAGCCGCCCAAAAACACCTACTACGCCTACTGCTTTCATAAACCAGCTCACGAGGGAGCCGTCGAACTTGCCATCGCCAGAAGTTCCTCCAGCCATGCCACAGATCAAATACCCACAAGAACCTTCAAGGGAACAGGCGAACGGAAGTAGGGGCGGTTCTCGGCTGCCGTCTGGTGAAGAACCACGGCAGCGTTCTCGGTCTCGGCCGTCAAGAGAACAACAACCATCACCGGCCCCCGCAGAGATACCACCATTAGTTCCAAGAGAATCCCCTTCTAAGAATGAAGTACGGGGGAGACCACCCCCTTCAAGGGAAAACAGTCAGTCTTCATTGTCGCAGCAAGCCTCCTCGTCTTCTGCACCCAGAGGCATCCCCGCCATCACTGAACCCGCCATTATGATCAGAAAGCCGACATTTCCTCCGACCACGCCGGTTGTGTCGCCGCCTGCAGGCGAACCATCAGTAGGGGCGCTTACGGAGAAGCCATCGGTACCGGGTGCAGGCTCATTACAGGCGCCCAAGGGAACGATTCGGACGCGCTCACGAAGCCGGAAGCGCCGGTCCACCAAGCCATCGTACCTCCACGGTATCGACAAAAGCGGGATGACTGTAGACATCGAGGAGCTACTGCAGGAGTTCAACTGGGATGCGAAGGGGAAGATCGACCAGCTGAAAGCGGATGTAAGAAAGGAACTGTCGCGAGTGGAGTCGAACAATGTTATTATCAACGTTGATGGCGACGACAGGGTCGAGCAATTGTCCGTTCTGCTCGACCAGGCGATTAAGGAGTGTGAAGAGATGGATGGACTGTTGACGCTCTATGCCGTTGAGCTGACGGTACGCCATTCCTCTTTTCCCTAGCGTTTTTTTTTGGGGGGTGGGTGAATACTAATATGGTTGAGTAGAGTCTGAACGACGACATCACGCATATCGAGAACCAATCCCAGGGCCTTCAACTGCAGACTGCAAACCAGAAGACGTTGCAGAAGGAATTGCAAACACTGCTGGACACCATCTCGATATCACCTGTACAGATGGAAATCCTGCGGAAGGGATTGCTGGATCCACCGCGAGGCTTGGAACAGATCGAGCAGACGTTGGTATCGCTATACAAAGCAATGCGGACGATAGAACCCAGTAGCACCCACGATTCATCTTCGGCCCGGATTGGCCGGCGGGGTTCCTTCAGCGATGAAGGTGTTGGCAGCATGCGGGCCCTGCAAGAGAGGAAGGAGGAGTACCGCAGCGGCTGCCGTGCGTTCCTTGCACGGCTGCGGCAGTTCCTCAATAACAAATTTCAATCGGAGCTCACGGATATTAAGAGGGATGCTCAGATCGCTCAGGTGAACTCTGGGTTGCATCCCAGAATGATCGGACACGACAAGGCGTACCAGGCCATGTGGAAATTCGCTGGATTGATTACGTTCGCGCGAGATGTCGACGGCGACGAATACGCTGAGCTGCGGAAGTTATACGGAGAGGTGGCGAAGTCATTGATCGTGGAGGAAGTCCGGGAGCAAATTGGTGCTTGGAAGAAGATCGCCAAGACACCAACACAGGAGGAGCAAGACCTTGTCTTCAACGTACCGGAGAAGGAAGAGAGCGTGACTGCCAGTCTCGGAGCAAGGAAGCTCACGGTCAAGAAGTCCATTGCTCGCATCCGGACCGGTGGAGGAAGTTTTGGCGGCGGAGAGAGGCCTTCACCCGGTATCATCGCCTCGAATGCGGCGTTTGCGGGGGCATTTGGGGAGATATATCAGCTTGTGTTCAAGGAGCAGAACTTTGTGGTCGAATTCTTCCACATGTCTTCTCGGAACTGCTCGGACTTTGTCGAGTTCGTGAGTAGAGGCTCACCCGAGACCCGCCGGCTCAACGATCTTGGAGGGCTCCGGACAGTCGAACCGGATAAGCTCAAGGCAAAGGTCATCTACGAGTACATGGGCGACCTCTTCTCGTTCCTGCTGCAAGACCTCCAATGCATGGTTGATTGGGCAACACAAAGTGATGCCACCCAGGGAGTCGGAGTCATGTATGCCGTCGAGCAAAAGATGGCGACCCTTGACGAAACCGACCAGGAGTTTCTCGCAAAAATGCTGCAGACGTTGTATGATCGTCTTGCGGGATTGTTTGTACGGTTCTTGGAGGAGCAGGTCAAGGCCATTGAGGACACGAAGGTCAAGATCAAGAAGAGGAAGGGCGTCATCCAGTTTATGCGTGTATTTCCGGTAAGCAACTCTCCCCTTCTATTACAGCCCAGCCCACTAATTCTAAGTGCCTATGGAATAGGGCTTCGCGGCCAGAATCGAAGAACAGATCTCATACGACAAGCTCAGCTCAGAGTCCGACGAGCTCAGCGTCCGTGAAATGGTCAACGATGGGTACACCAAAATCAACAAGGCCATGTTTGAGTCGCTGCAAGCGATCGCAAAAGAGTCTCCAGCAGTGGCGAGCCAGAATGTTGATCCCGAGGACAAGGAGCAGCTCAACTACCACATCATGATGATTGAGAATATGCACCACTACCTCGAGGAGGTGGATACCAAAGGTAACGAGGTTCTTGAGGGCTTCCGCAAGAAGGCCGACGAAGAGTACCGTGAGCACATGGGCTTGTACATTGGCGCCGTCATTCGCCGGCCCCTGGCGAAGCTTCTGGTATTATCACTCCCGTCCCTTTAATTCGCGCCCTGCTAATTACTCCCATGTAGGACTTTGTCGAGAACGTTGAAGCGTTTATAGCATCCGGTGCGTCAGCAGAAGACATCTCAGGCAGAAGTGCGCACAACAAGGCTGCCTTCAAGAAAATCCTCGAGCACCATGCCGAGAGCAAGGACATCCGCAAGGGTATCGAGCAGCTCAAGAAGCGTGTGGACAAGCACTTCGGTGACGGCGACGAGTCAGCACTGAGCCAAAAGCTTGTCGACAAGATCCTGCTCAGGCTCGAGGACGAGTTCATCAACGTCCACAAGCGCATTATGCTGTTGCTCGTAGGACCGTACAAGGACTCTGGATTGGAGTGTGAGTTTAAGGTTAATGATGTGAAGGTTGCATTTAAGAGGTAGTTAGAGGGGAGAGTGATAGTTGTCGTCTGTAGAAGTTCACGTTCGCTCGAGGTGTTTGTTTGAATCTAGGTCCTTTTCCTTCTTTCTTGTAAGCGTGGGATATGGATGCCTGTTCTTTTTGGTTTGCTTCGGTACGTATATGCTGCGGTTGTAGGTAAGTATGAATGAAAAGTGCATACAGTTTTGAGGTTCCATATCTGCTGCCGGTGGGGGCAATCGTGATGGCTTTCTTCGCGTGATCACATGGCTCACTCGTCTTGGCCCGTGCATCCATTGTGTTACCGCAGCCCTTGGCCCCCAAAAACCCCACACCTGTAACCAACTCCCACTGCATCTTCTCACATAAACCGCAACGATGAACCGCCTCTTTGGGTCCAAGGACACTGCG
>Ga0307514_10005805_pt1 | contig 10903 bp, 9 predicted proteins | sample 16_EM_MG_FD_203088 | JGI IMG/M metagenome (GOLD analysis project Ga0307514, IMG submission 203088) | Populus trichocarpa ectomycorrhiza microbial communities from riparian zone in the Pacific Northwest, United States - 16_EM | ecosystem: Host-associated > Plants > Roots > Unclassified | place... | reverse complement strand
CCGAGTTCGTCTTCGGCGAGTTCACCAACGCGACCGGCTGGAGCAACCCCCTCTACGTCGGCTTACTGGGGCTGCTGCTGGCCCAGTACACATTCAGCGGCTACGACGCCTCGGCGCACCTGAGTGAAGAAACCAAGCACGCCCAGGTCAGCGCGGCCCGCGGCATCGTCTGGTCGATCTTCTGGTCGTGGGTCGTCGGCTTCGTTCTGCTTGCCGGGATGCTCTTCGCGATCCAGGACTACGCCGGCACCGTGGGCAGCGCGACAGGCGTTCCGCCCGCCCAGATCTTCCTCGACGCGCTCGGCACGACCGCAGCCAAGGCACTGCTGCTGATCGTCATCATGGCCCAGTTGTTCTGCGCGAACGCTGGGCTGGCCTCGGCCTCACGGATGGTGTTCGCGTTCTCCCGCGACGGCGCCCTGCCGCTCTCCAGCACATGGCGGCGCCTGAGCGCCCGGACCCAGACCCCCGTCGGGGCCGTCTGGCTGGCGGTCGCCGTCCCCTTCGTCCTCGCCCTGCCGTCGCTGCACTCCACCACGGCCTACACCGCCATCGTCTCGATCAACGTCATCGGGATCACCCCGGCGTACGCCATCCCGGTGTACCTGCGGCTACGCGCCGGCCGTCACTTCACACCCGGCCCCTGGCACCTCGGCAGCTGGAGCAAGCCGATCGGCTGGATCGCCGTGATCTGGGTCGGATTCGTCACGGTGCTGTTCTGCCTCCCGGCGGTCAGCCCCGTCACTGTCGACACCTTCAACTACGCCCCCCTCGCCCTGCTGTCGGTGCTGCTCCTGGCCGCCGTCATGTGGACCACCCGCGGACACCGCAGCTACGGCATCCCTGAATACGGCACAGCGGGCGAGCGCGACGACATGGCGGAGAAAGTCGTATGAGCCACAACCCCTACTGGGCCATAGCCACCGGCCGCGCTGAGCAGGAGGCCGACGGGTTCGAGGAACTGCGAGACCTGGTGGAGCGCGGCACCGTGACCACCGTGCTGCTGGCCGTGCCCGACATGCAAGGCCGACTGAAAGGAAAACGGTTCAGCGCGGGCCACTTCATTGACCATGTTGCAACCGGTGGCGCCGACATGTGCGCGTACGTCTTAGCCACCGATGTGGACATGCGCCCATTGGACGGCTTCGCCCTGGCCTCCTTCGACACCGGTTACGGCGACATGAGCCTGCTCCCCGACCCGGGCGCCGTTCACCAACTGGCGTGGATGCCGCGCACCGCGCTGGTCTTTGCCGAGGCCATCGGCCATGACGGACAGCCCGTCGCTGTGGCTCCCCGGCAGATCCTGTGGCGACAGCTCGCCCGGCTCGCCTCCCGAGGGATCACCGCCCAGACCGGGCTGGAAACCGAGTTCGTGCTCTGCCGCGAAGGCTACGCAGACGTCGCGGAGACCGGCTCCATCGAGATAGAGCCGGTGGACACCGAGAACCGGGACTACTCCCTCGACTACCCGCGGGTGATGGAACGCTTCCTCCAGGATCTGGAGGAGTGTCTCGCTGGTACGGGGCGCCCGGTCGAGGCGATCAAGACAGAGAGCGCCCCCGGCCAGGTGGAGATCACGTTCCCCTACGGTGATCCGATGGCGGCGGCAGACACGCATCTGCTGCTCAAGCACGCGGCGCGGACCGTCGGCGGGCACTCCAACTTGGTACCGACCTTCATGGCCGCGCCCGCCACCGGGGTCGGCAGCGGCTGCCACATCCACCTCTCCCTCGTCCACGACGGCGTACCCCTGTTCGCCGAAACCGACGGGCGGATGCCGGATGCGGCCCGTCACGTCATCGCCGGGCTGCTCGACGCCCTGCCCCACCTGGGACTGCTGTACGCCCCCACGGTCAACTCCTACAAACGCTTCGTCTCCGAAACCTTCGCCCCGGCGAACTTCACCTGGGGCCACGACAACCGCACCTGCGCCGTTCGGGTCGTCGGCCGAGGCGACAACCTCCACCTGGAGATCCGCCTCCCCGGCGCCGATGCCAACCCGTATCTCGCACTCGCGGCGGTCCTTGCCGCCGCCCTGTATGGCCTCGACCACAAACTCGACCCTCCCCATCCGTGCGTGGGCAACGCCTTCGAGGAGGGCGGGGCTCCGCCGGTGCCGGGCTCGCTGGAAGCGGCGCTCGCTGCCCTCCACAGCAGCCCGCTCCCGGCGTCCGACTTGCTCACCCCGGCAGGTGTCGAGCACTACACGAACGCAGCCCGGCACGAGATCGCCGCTCACCGAAGGACCGTGACCGACCTCGACCTGCGCCGGGGATTCGCCACGGCCTGACGGCCGCCTGACCCCCGTGCGCGGCAGCCCCGTGTCCTTCCTACTGCCGCGCACGGGTTCCGCGACACAGGAGACGGCCCGCACCCGGTGCTGAGGGTCTGAGCGGCTCTGATCATTCCCCAGGATCAGGGCATGGCGGCCCTCCGCACCGCGCCTCACCTACGCACTAATTTCGGAGGTCACGATGCATGTCCCTCAACTCGACCCGGACGAGCTCAACGGTCCCGTTGCTGTGATCACGGGCGGATGGTCCCGGGAACGCGACCGATCCCTCCTGTCCGGGACCACAGTCACTGACGCTCTTACTGACATGGGCGTCAAGACCCGCTCCCTCGATCTCGCAGACCGCGAGGACCTGCTTGCAGGCCTGGCCGGTGCGAGCGTGGCTTTCCTCGCCATCGCAGGCCGCGGTGCGGAAGACGGCCGTCTGCAAGGGCTGCTGGAGACGCTCGGCGTCCCCTACACCGGCTCGGGAGTGCTGGCCTCCGCCGCCGGCATGAACAAGCTCCACTCGAAGGCGTTAGTCGCGGCCGCCGGTGTCCGTGTTCCCAGAGGGGTGAGGATCGCTCCCACGGCTACGGCCGAGGAGCAAGCCGCAAGCATCGGGCAACTCCTCGGCTTGCTTGTGATCGTGAAACCGGTCAGCGAGGGCGGCTCGATCGGGCTGCAGGTGGCCACGACCGTAGAGAGCCTCGCAGCCGCAATCACCGGCGCTGCGGCCGGCGAGCTGATGGCCGAAGTGTTCCACCCAGGGCGCTCCGTGAGCGTCGGCGTCCTGGAAGATCCGCTCGGCGCCGTGCACGTGTTGCCTCCTCTGGAGGCGCAGACCCCCAACGGTATTTACTCGTATGCCGCGAAACGCGGCACCGCAGGGTGCGATTACCACTGTCCGGCCCGGGTCAGCACCGAAACGCTGGAGGATCTGCGGAGCCAGGCCGCGGCTGCACACCGTGCCCTTTGCTGCTACTCCTACTCGCGGCACGACTTCATCGTCACCGAGGCTGGGGAGGTTTTCTGGCTGGAGGTGAACACGCTGCCGGGGCTGTCGAGGGGCGGGAACCTGGCCCGTATGGCGCTCGCTGACGACATTTCCTACGAGCAGCTCGTCACTCGTATTCTGCGGGGCGCGAACATCGACCGCCGGGCGCGCGCGTGAACGGGGCAGACGCGAGCGCGCCGATGGGGACCGTACACGTCCTGGGCGCAGTCGAGCGCCTGCGCGGCGTCGCGGTCCGTACCCCGATGCTCACCTCAGCGCCCCTCGACGACCTGGTGGGCCGCCGCGTGTGGGTGAAGGCCGAAAACCTGCAACGGACCGGCTCCTTCAAGATGCGCGGCGCGTACAACGCCCTGGCCTGTATGGACGAAGGGGAGCGCGCGCGTGGCGTTATCGCAGCGTCTTCCGGCAACCACGCCCAGGCCCTCGCGCTCGCCGCTCACCTGCACCAGGTGCCTGCCACTGTGGTGATCCCCGCCGACGCCCCGGCCGCGAAGACGAAGGCGATCAAGGCGCTGGGCGCACGCATCGTCACCTACAACCGGCATGGCGACCGGCGCGAGGCGATGGTGCACAGGATCGCCCTCCGGGAGGGTCTGACGATCGTGCCCTCTGCGAACGACGCCGCGGTTATCGCAGGGGCTGCAACGGTCGCCTGGGAGATGCTTCAAGATGTCCACGACCTGGCGGCGATTCTCGTCCCGGTCGGCGGAGGCGGGCTCGCCGCCGGCACCGCGCTCGCCGCGAGCAGTCAGCACGTCAAGGTCTTCGGAATCGAGCCGGCCGCTGCCGACGACACACTGCGTTCCTTGCGCGCCGGATACCCCGTCCCCATCGCACCGCCATCCACCATCGCCGACGGTCTGGGCCACACGGAACCGGCCCGCATGCCTTTCGAGATCAACCAGCGGCTCCTGACGGATGTCGTCACCGTCCCCGAGCACGCGATCGCCGACGCGATGGCGCATCTGTGGCGCTACTACCACAGTGCCGCCGAGCCCTCCGGGGCAGTTGCCTTCGCCGGACTCCTGCAGGCCGCCGACGGCCTTCCAGACGGACCGGTCGGCGTGGTCCTCTCCGGCGGCAACGTCGACTGGCCTGCGTACCGCAGGCTGCTGGACATCGCCATGGAACCAACCGAACAGGAGACTCATGCCGCGCCCGTGCTGTGAACACACCCTGAAGCCCGGTGAGCGGCCGGTCCACACCCCGGTCCCGACCGTGACCCAGTACGCCACCCGCGCCCTGATCGACCGGATCGCCTACAGCGGGCACGACCCCGCCGATGACTCGGGCTGGGAGACGACTGGTGCGCCCTCCCAGTCGGCGTACGGCCGATGGTGCCGCCACATGTGCGGTATCGCCTGCCTGCGCATGGTGCTCCTGCACCGCGACGGCCAGGCGCCGAAGCCCTTCCAACTCCTGACCGGCGCCCGCCGGTACGGGGCGTACGTCAAGCAGGACGACGGCACGATCAAAGGCCTGATCTACGCACCGTTCGCCGAGTACGTGCACGACACCCACGACCTGCCCGTGACCGTGCACGGCAAGCTCGACATGGACGAACTCGTCGAACTACTTGATGCCGGGCGCATGGTGATGGCCTCGGTCTCCAAGGAGATCCGCCGCCCCGAGACCGACCCGGAGCGGCGCGGCGGTCACCTCGTCCTCGCCATCGGACGTGACAAGGACAAGATCGCCTTCCGCAACCCCTCCGGCCACACCCCGCAGGCCCGCGAAGCCATCCTGACCACACGCCGGTTCGGTGACTTCTTCGGCGGTCGTGGCCTCTCACTCGACCCGCGCCGATTTCAATCGCACAACCCGCCACACGCGCCAGCCGTAACCAGCAACCCCTCCACCGGACCGGTAGCGTCCAAACAGACCACTTGACCAGGGAGAACACCGTGCAGCCCATGCTCTTGTCGACCATCGCCGAGGCCGTCGAAGGACGGCTCGCAGACGCCCCCGACCCCCACGTGGTTGTCGACCAGCCTGCCGTGTTCGACTCGCGCGAAGCGAGGCCGGGTGCGCTGTTCATCGCGCTTACCGGGAACACTGCCGACGGCCACGACTACGCCCATGCAGCCGTCAAGAACGGTGCCGTCGCGGCTCTGACCACCCGCCCGGTCGGTGTCCCCGCCATCGTCGTCGACGGCGACGTCCTGGCCGCCTTCGGGCGCCTGGGCCACTACCTCGTGCGCCACACCCTCCAGGACACACAGGTCGTGGCGATCACCGGCTCCGCCGGCAAGACCTCCACCAAGGACCTCATCGCCCAGCTCCTTCCCGCCGCCGGGCCGACCGTCGCCACGCCGCAGTCCTTCAACAACGAGATCGGCCTGCCGCTGACCATCACCATGGCCGACCCCACCACCCGCTACCTGGTCCTGGAGATGGGCGCACGCGGCATCGGCCACATCCGCGACCTCACCCGCATCGCTCCGCCCCACATCAGCGTGGTCACCAACGTCGGCACCGCCCACGTCGGCGAGTTCGGCGGGCGCGACAAGATCGCCCAAGCCAAGGGAGAGATCGTCGAAGCCCTCCCCAGCGGCGGACTCGCCGTCCTCAACGCCGACGACCCGCTCGTCCGGGCCATGGCCCACCGCACCCACGCCCGGGTCGTCACCTACGGCCTGGCCCCCGAGGCGACCGTGCGCGCCGTCGACGTCACCCTCAACGACCAAGGCCAGCCCTCCTACACCCTGCACACCCCCGAGGGCAGCGCCGACGTGCACTTGCAGTTCGTCGGCCAGCCGCAGGTGCACAACAGCCTCGCCGCAGCCGCCGTCGCCCGCGAAGCCGGACTCCCTGCCGGTCAGATCGCCGAACTCCTCTCCGCCGCCACCACACAGTCCCGCTGGCGGATGGAGACCCACACCAGGGCCGACAACGTCACCGTCGTCAACGACGCCTACAACGCCAACCCCGACTCGATGCGCTCCTCGCTCGACGCCCTCGCCGCTATGGCCCGTGGCCGGGACCAGCGCGCGATCGCTGTCCTCGGCCGCATGAACGAGCTCGGTGACGACGCGCGTTCTGCGCACGAGGACGTCGGCCGCCACGCGGCCACGCTCAACCTGGACCGGCTCATCGTGGTGGGAGGGGACGAGGCCGGATGGATGCAGCAGGCCGCCAGCAACGCCGGCGCCCACGCCGTACACCTGCCCGATCAGGAGACCGCGCTGCAACTGCTTCGCTCCACCCTCCAGCCCGGCGACGTCGTCCTGGTCAAGGCAAGCCGCGGGGTCCAGTTGCAGCAGCTCGCCGACGCACTGCTGCAACCGGACCCCGAGGCATCAGGCGCCTAGGCCACCAAGGGGGTCAGGTCGGCCAGTGTGCGCCTGAGCATCAGGCCACACTCGCTCAGGTCGCCGGTCCCCATCAGCACCACCACGTCGCCGTGCTGCGCCTCGCCTGCGGTGCACGCCACGGCGGCCTCCCGCGCCGTCTCCACGGCCAGGACCGTGCCCCCGGCCTGGCCGATGGAGAGGGCCAACTCACCCAGCGATGCTTCGCTGATGCTTCCGGCATCACCCACCAGCACCACGGCGTCGCTGTCGGCCAGCGCCGTTCCAAACCCCCCGCCGAAGGTGTCGAGCCTGGCCTGGCCGGTGGGGCGGAACACCGTGATCACCTGCGCCTCACCGGCCAGGCTGCGCGCGGCCCTCAGGTCGGCGGCGACCTCGTCAGGGTGGTGGGCGTAGGAGTCGAAGATCCGCACGCCCGCCATCATGCCCGCCGAGGTCATCCGCCGCTGCACGCCGTCGAAGTAGCCCAGCTGCTCCATCGCCAGGTCGAGGTCCTGGCCCAGGACATCCAGGGCGGCCATGGCCGCCGCGGCGTTCAGCAGCTGATGAACGCCCGGGATGCGCAGTCCCAGGTAGAACTCCCGGCCCTGCGGCCCGTGCAGCAGCGCGGAGCTGCGCCCGCCCGCGCTGGCCGGCTGAGTCAGGCGCCAGTTCGCCGAGGGCGACTCGCCGAACGTCACGACCTGGGGTCCGACCCCGCCCCGCAGCCGGGACTCCAACTCCCGGCAGCCGGGAGAGTCGGCGTTCAGCACGACGATGCCGTCCGGCCCGAGGCTCCGCAGGAACTCCTCGAACACGTCCACGTACTCCGCCGCGTTGGCGTAGTTCTCCGGGTGGTCGTACCCGACGTTCGTCACGACCGCCACGTCCACGCCCACCCCGAGGAGCGTGCGGTCCGACTCGTCGATCTCGGCGACGAACAGGCCGCTCTCGCTGCCCGCGCGGCCTCCGCTACCGGGGCCTTCGAGGTCGGCGCCCACCAAGTACGACGGGCTCTGTCCCATGCGGCTCAACGTGACAGCCAGCATGCCGGCTGTGCTGGACTTGCCGTGCGTGCCCAGCACCCCGACCGCCCTGTGCCCGGTCATCAGGGCGCTCAGCGCCGCGGAACGGTGGACCACGGGAACGCCCCGCTCCCGGGCCGCGAGGATTTCCGGGTTATCCGGAGCGATGGCGTGCGTGAACACGGCCACGGTCGCATCCGCCGGCAGCTGCTCTCCCGCGTGCCCGGTGTGCACGGTCACGCCCAGCCGTGCCAGTTCCTCCACTTGCTCCGAGGTCCTGACGTCGCTGCCGGATACGGCGAATCCGCGCTCGGCACACACACGCGCCACGGGCAGCATGCCCGTGCCGGCGATCCCGACGAAGTGCGGGCGGGTCAGGTCGACCGGCTCACCGGCCGACACACTCGGGACGATCTTGGGGACTGCGGTCTCTGCCATGAAACAGCCTCCTCAGGGGCGGCATTCGCCGCTTCAACTTGCCATCGCCACCCGCCTGTTGGGCGGCGCATCGTCACCGTCCCGCTTCAGGCCTTCCGGTCTCTAGCGTCTGCGGGGGTGCGGACCCGTTCGCACCCCCGTCCCACGCCTGCGCTCAGCCTCGACCGCTTCGGAGGCGCACGTTGAGCACACCGAACTACCCCCTCGCCCTGGCCATCGCCAAGGCATGCTGGAGCAACCACGAGACCGCCCGCCTGATCAACGATCGCGCCCAACAGGACGGATATCGCGGTGTGGCCATTGACCATTCACGGGTCGGCCGGTGGATTCGCCTCGGCGAGAAGCCGCGTTCGCCCGTTCCAGAAATCCTTGCCGGGCTGCTGAGCGAGCGTCTGGGGCAGCCCTACACTCCCCAGTTGCTCCGCCTTGCCTCAGGGCGTCGCGTGCGCGTCCTTCTGGATGCGGCTGAGCACGAGGCTCTCGTGGCGGTCGCTGCGGCCGCCAACGTCCCGGTCGAGGAGTACGTCCGCGCACTGCTCCGCTCCGCCCTTGCCTCATGCAGAGGCGCCGACAACGCTCCACGAGCCCCAGGGCGTGTGCCGAGTTGAGATCTTCATGTGAGGCTTCTGAGCCAGATGACGGTGCTGCGTAAGTAGAGTCCGGCGAGGTAGCTGACCGCGGTCTTGTCGTTGCGGCGTCCTGGGACCGGCACCTCGGTTCGGTATTTCCGCCCCGGACCGACGGTCCAGTCGCTGGCCGTGCTGGCGAGTGGAGACGTCTTGATCCACACAGGCGAGAGCATCATCCGGCTTCAGCCCTGCTGATGCGGAGGTTGGCTTGATCTACTGCCATCTCCTTTGACGAAACGTTACGCCATGACCTAGCAAGGGGATCTGCTGTCTCACGGGGGAGATGACGCGCGTGGGCAAGACGCTGCCTGACGATCTCGTCGACATCCTTGATCTCGTCGGTGTGAGCTGGCCCAACATCGACGAGGACGAGGTCCGCGACAACGCTACCGACTACCGCCATCTCGCCGAAGGCGTCCGCGACGTCATCACGCAAGGCAACCGCGCCTGTTCGTACATCGTCGCCGGGAAGAGCAAAGGCAAGACGGTACAGGCCATCGACCGGCGCTGGGGCAAACTCACCACCAAAGACCTGACGACCTTCTCCAACGCGCTCGATGACCTCGCCGACGCCCTTGACGACTGCGCTGGGTTCATCGAGGGATGCAAGATCGCATGCATCACCGAACTCGGCATCGCCGCGGGCACAGCCACGGCCGGCGTCATCGGCATGGTCTTCACCTTCGGAGCGAGCGCCGCACTCAGCGCCGCCGCGATTGCGGCCTGCCGTTTCGCCGTGCACGAAGCAATCGACTACGCAATCAGTCAGATCACCCAGGTCGTGACCGAAAAGATCGAGGCAAAGATCCTCGGCAAGATTGAGGACCTGTTCACTGACTCACTCGACGCGCACGACGACGACAAGCTCGACAGTTACGCGATCGGGTCCGCCGACATGGCAACGGAGTTGGCGATCGAGTTCGATGACTTCGAGAAGGCGTCCGGCGGCTACGACGAGACGAAGAACGACTTCGACAAGAAGAAGTCGCTGCACAAGACCGGGGGCGCCAAGCGGCGCGGCACGGTGAAGAAGGACAGCCGCTTTCACAAGCTCTCCACCGTCATGGACAAGGCCGAGGACGCCGTCGACAAGAAGGCCGACGAGACGGTGCACGTGCTGGAAAAGCACGGCGCCGACATCGACTCCTCCAAGAAGGAACACAAGAAGAGCGACAAGAAGACCAAGGACGACATCGACTCGTGCGACGACGTCCGCACCTACCTCCTCGACGCTGACGGCACGGTGCGGCGGCTGGAAGCCGACGGCGACCTGAAGCCTCTGGACGCCACGGACAAGGATCGTTTGGCCAGCGTCCTGAACGACGGTAAGGCCTATCGGCCGTCCGACCGCCCAGGACGAGAAGAATTCAGCGTTGCGGACACGCACAAGGGCAAGGTCAAGTCCACCAAGGTCGACCCCTACAGCAACGACCTGGCACAGGCGACGCAGCTTGCTCGCTATGCGCGCAACGACTACGACGGGAACAACTACGCCGCCGGCCGCTACATCGATCCCGATGGACGGGGCGAGAGCATCCTCGTCGGCTACAGCAAGAACAGCATGCACTCCGAACGATCCATCGGGTATCCGCTGCTGCACAACAACAAGCAGGACGGCCTCAAGGAAGTCTTCACCGAAAGGGAGCCTTGCCAGAAAAGGCCACGATGTGAGGCATGGCTGGACAAATACTTTAAGGAAGCCAAGACGGTCACCTACGCCAACGACTATGACCAGTCCGTGTCTCGGCATAAGCGGGACGTCGAGCACCAGAAGTACATGGAGGAGCTCAAGACCCACCACGGCCGATAGCATCGATCACCAGACGCCATCCAGCGACGCAAAGGTCTCGACATGAACTTCGCCGTGACGCCCGACGAGGTACGCACCGCCTTCGGACTGTCCGGTGTCACCTACTTCCCCCGCTACGCCGCAGCACACAACCGGGTGAACGATCACACTGCGCGCTTCCTCAGCAGCGTCGGGCTGCCGGACACCGAGTGGTTCATGTCCAAGGCCGGCCTCGATGCAAGCGACTCGATCAACCTCAGCGAGTGGTACAGCAGCCAGGGAACGGTGCCCGAGGAGTGCCAGGACTGGCTTGTGCTGGGTCTCTTCGCCTACACCACACTCGCGCTCGCCCCGGACAGCGGGGCGGTGTACGCGCTGGGCGACGGCGAGGCAGGGTTGGTGTACACACAGATTCACCGCGACGTTGAATCCCTCGTCTACG
>Ga0307514_10005804_pt1 | contig 10903 bp, 15 predicted proteins | sample 16_EM_MG_FD_203088 | JGI IMG/M metagenome (GOLD analysis project Ga0307514, IMG submission 203088) | Populus trichocarpa ectomycorrhiza microbial communities from riparian zone in the Pacific Northwest, United States - 16_EM | ecosystem: Host-associated > Plants > Roots > Unclassified | place... | reverse complement strand
CTGAGCCACTCGGGAACATCATGAGTACTTTCTTTCAGGAAATTCAAGATGTACCCATGGATTACCTCATCAGGACACCACAATCACATCACTGGGAACACTCTGGATGTACTGGGCATTTCCTGTGCTGGGAACACTGCAATCAAATTGGCTTGGAATATCCTGAATGTGTTTGCAATGTACCGGACGGTTTTTTGGTGGGTACATTGTCCATTTCCTTGTGATGTGTTTGCAGTGTCCTGACCAGGGACACCACTACTCATCCCCAGTGTGAGTAGTCCTCTTAATTCGAATATCCTTATTGTCATGTGACTGTTGTGAGAAAGGAAAGATAAAGTGAGCGTGAAGGGGAATACATAGTAAGCATAGATGAGTCAGAGGAAAACATATGAGAAATGGGAATAAACATATAGAAAGAAAAAGGGTATAAAACGAATGAAGTGAGTTGGACTTAGCGAAATAAAAGAGTTGAGCCGAAAGTAGCGTAAAAGCTACACGCACAATAACAACAAGGATAGATGGGCAAGCCATTTAACACAACTGAATTGAGAACAACACTACTTTTCCTGAGAACCATTGCAGGAATACCAGCTTGCTGTATACTTACCCTACCATAACTCTGAGTCTGTTCTCCTCAAAATAATCCCCTTCCCTCAAATACAATCTGCAGCGTTCCATATTGTCAATCACATACAGGAAGTGTCAAGAGGGGGTTGGATTTGCATTAGAATATACTAGGCATCAGAGGTATGGGACATAGAACCCACCAGAAAACCCTTAACCTGGTGCATCAAGGTCTTTATGAACTAACTCATGAACTCAAGGACATCTGCTGCTGCAACTCAAACAGGATTCAAAGTGAGCTATGCTCCATATCTCAAGGATACTTCTGGGATATGTCAAGTGTGGTATCCAAAAACAAGGAAACCTGTGGTAGAAAAGGGTAGTGACGAGCAAGGTGTGGAGGTGGGCCACCACAAAAGGGGGCAGGTGTGGGTCATCGAGAAAGACATAGGCTATTTGGTGCCAAATGAAGGACAAGCGGGAAGCAGGGAGTTCATGAGCTCATGAGTTCGGGTTGGATGTAACTGGGATTGAGAGGGATGAAAGGCGCTACCGGAGTAATCCTAAACAGCCCACTCTCGTCACCTCCGCCACAATCGTTCGAGCAGGACATTGAGGCCGGTTTTTCACCAGCTGGAAGTAGAGTCACGGATGAAGCGACGACCGGCTACGCGAACCATTTTAAATTGCACTGGATATGTGTATTGTTCACAGTCAAGTGCTCACCGAAGTAGGTAACACTTCGGCATCCCTGACCGCCGGGCAGGAGGCGAAGTGCAAGGTTTGTTGGCAAGTGATTCGGGAAGGTAATGACGCATAGCTTGGGCTGGGGTTGGAATTCCGATGATCGGGAGACGGGAAGGTGTGCAGATACCACGTTTTTCACTTAAATCAAATTCCGAGCAGTAGAGCCTCTGCCCCCTGGAGAAGTTCGGTTCACCCAAAGTGCGAAGGAATGTCGATGATAAAATGAGATCCCAGAAAACCGTTCAGGTCCACTGTGTGTTCGGATTCGTCGAGTACAACCCAGACAAGAGTCCGGATACGAAGTCCATCAGTAGCGCGGAACGTGGGCTACATTGAGTTGTGAACAATTGATGGCGTTGCCGCGCTCGTGTGGAACACGCCGATGTTCCATGAAGGGTACACAGCCAACCATTCACAAATGCGACAACTTATCGGAAACGGAGTAGTCCCTGAGTACAACGGTCGGTGACGATTGGGTGGGGAGAACAGCACACACGCGCGATCCCCGTGCACACACGGGGCAGTGGTGGATCAAAGTCCAACGACGTATGTGACTCATTTTCGTCCGGTTACCACGACTTGGACGAAGGCTGGCTGGTTGTAGTACGTGTTGTGCCTGCCACGCTTGTGATACACCATGACCTCGTGTATGTGGAACAGAATACCTGAAGAGTTTCGCACCCCACTAAGAAGGGGAAGAAATCCCATAGCTTCGCGCTGAGGATAGCCACACGAACGGGAAAGTTTGTTGGCGATTGAGGATTCCGAACCGAGGGGCATCTTCGGTACCGGACGTAGACTCGATTTCTGGCAGGGGTAGGACACAGGATGTTTATATTCCTGTTAGTGTGGATCCGAACCACATGGACGTGCCTGGCCTCGACTTGACCGAAAACGTACAAGCGGTGACAGGAACACGTTGCGTGGGCCACTTCATATGACCGGAAATGTCCAAGAATTCAGAAATATCGGCAGAAACGCACAGGAGGTGAATGTGGCTGCGTACGTGGAAGAGAAAGTGCAGGAATGATGGACGACGGATCCGGATTAGAGTCACCCAAATACGCGACGAAAGAGACAACCCCGTTTGAATTTAATGACAGATCAGATTTACATACGCTTGCAGGCGCCCCTTTGGCGTAAAATGACCCCGCCCGCCACCGACCCGAATTGCTTATACGTCAGTTCTGTAGATACGATTATAGCGTTCGGACTCGGTGTTGGAGTGGTGATGGTTGAGCCGACAGCGACAAGTCCAGATTCAGATTTCGGGAGAGCAAGACCGACCACTGGGAGGAGATGGAGTGGAGTCAACAAGTGTCGACATTCAGCGCCTTGATGTCGCACAGCAAATGTTGAGATGAATGTCAGTTCCTGGCTGCAAGTAGTTTTGAAATCGTCACGCCTCGGGCTCCGTCACGGTGGTAGCACGCACAACGGCCGGCGGCGCTATATATGCTCGTTTGTCAACGCCTTTTCTTTTGCAACGGTCCACTTTTACTCCCTCTTCCCTCTCCACGGAGACCCCATGGGAGGTTATAGCATTCACGAAGATGATGTGTGAGTGTGTTGCCGCGACGCGCCAAGAGCACGGGGACTCGCGGTGACTGACCATCAATCCTCCCTTCCTATGTACAGTGATCCAGGGACGCCGGATATCATACCTGGCGAGGAGGCCCGTTCCAGGTTCTATGGGGCGTACAAGCGTCAGTCAAATAGATTCGACAAGGAGCTCAAGGAGTATAACAAAGAGCTCAACATCACTCTCTTATTCGTGCGTCCGGTCACTGCCTGCCACACCTCGAAAGAGGGGGCACATCATTAAGAATTCGCTGACCTGAGATCGAAATCATTCGCCTTTAGTCTGCGTTGTTCGCTGTGGTCGCTTCGACCTTCTTGAGATTGGAACAGAGCACTCACCTTCTTCTTGCATGGGATAACCCGCAAGGTGTGTCGCGCCTTTGCGCGCTTTTTGCTCGCGTGACGGTTTTGACACCCATCTGTTCGTCTTCAGCCACCTCCACAATCACCACGATCGTGTCCTGCAGTCTCGCAGCCTCCCTCTTCGTCGCTTTCCTCGCCATATTTGCCAAGCGGTCGCTCAAACGATATGCGGTCATGGACCTGAACCCGACCACCCTCAGTGAGGGTCGATATAGGCCTCCCGGAGCCCTTCATCGCAATCTTCCGTGGATTTTCGGATTCCTCGTCGAGGCACTCTCCCTCATGCTCCAGGCCGCCCTCCTCGTCATCGCATACGTCCTCGCCGATCACCTTTGGTCTCAAGACAAGGGTGCTGCATCGATCACCGTCGCCGGCGCTGAGGTCCTCTGCATTATCCTGATTATCACCACCACCATCGCTCCAACTTTCCTGAGCATCTTCGGTGGAGGTCTTGCGAGTGGTATCAGGAAAGCCGTTCGTGCGTTCACATCCCCAAAGTCCGGTGGCAGTGACTTCAAGACGAGAACAGCACCTAAGCGCCAACCCAGCGTGCTCCCCACCTGCACCGAAAAGGACGGAAAAGTGGAAATCATTCTGAGTCAAGACATTGCCATGATCTTTAAGAAGCAAGAAATCGACTGGAAAGGATTCATCTCTGATTCCCTCTGCATTGCCTGGATGTTCGATCGGACCTTCGACTCGGACAAGGTCACCGTCATCCTTGATTTCATCCCCGACGTTGTCTGGCATTCTGGTATCTGCAACGTTCCCATTGCCATCGTCTTTGAAATCTTCGAAAGGTGCTTCAGCTACTCTGACGGAAACGCTGCTTTGATTCCGCGCTTGCGGGACAGGGCTTACGCTTCAGGGAGGGCGCTCGTCCACCTTGCGATCCAGAGGAAATGTATTGGAGAGGAGGGTTGTGATCCGCTCAAGGAGTTCCGTGGCACCCAGCGCTCGTACAGCTGGCGCTCGTATGACAAGGATCTCGATTCAATCCTTGCACTGGTCGATCGACTTTTGGGAAATAATCGACCAATCAACTGGAACGGATACAAGTTTACGGAGTCTCATCAGCGTTGGTTATCCCACATTCTTCTGTATCGGGCCTGGGACCACCTTTGCTATTCTCCGAAGCTCCCCGATGATGTCGAGGCGTTCGTCACCCTTGCTCTGTCGACGGAGGATACGCACCCTGCGGTTGTTGCAGACTGTTTGTTCATCATCTCATTGGTCATCGGCCTTCCCCTCCATGTGGACGATTTGGCTACCACGGACAAGAGGTGGGTCCCTCTCATGATTTTCTGGCCCTCATCTCTGACCACCTTTCCCAGCTCTGAAAACGAGACCCTTCTCGGGAAGATCTATAACAAGCTTGAGTCTACGTTCAAGGATCACGTCGTCCAGGAATTCGATCGTTCGTGCGACGCTATGAAGTTGATCGCCCCCGTTGAAGACAACACCGTCTGTCAGAGCAGCTACAACCTCTTCCGCACTATCCTCGCTTCTCCTTTCGACAAGGAAGACATCTGGAAGGCCTCCCGGTTCACAGTTCATGGTGCATACAAGTGGGATCGGTTCCTTCCCTGGGTCCAGGATCCGAACGACCTCATCAAGTTCCTGGCACATCATTTCTCTATTCAGGCTAAGGGCGAGGACGAGATTGCTAGCGAACCGATCCAGGATACGTTGAGGGCTCTTGCTTATGCTAGTGGGGAAATGACGATCGAAGCTCTCAAGAAGTTCGATTCAACAGACAAGTTATTCGTCGATGGTATTCGGAAAGCTTTCGAGAACGACCGTCAATTCCAAACTCGCAAAGCCGCTCTTTTCTTGATGCCGATCATCCAGGACAGGTGGTTCGACGACTCGTTGGAGCAGGACGTCGTACCTGATGACCAGAAGACCGAGTTCTGCAAGAACTGGGCCTCGGCGGTGGATGGTATCGAGCATACGTTCGATGTCAAGAAGGCCGCGAGCTCGACTCTGTTCTCGATGCTGAACTCGAACAAGTGGAGGTCACACATCACTGAGGACAAGTTGAAGCTGATGGAATGGTTTACGGTTCTTCCCGACGAGTCCAAGCCAATCAACGCTTGCAAGAAGAACGCCGAGATCCTCCCGTGGTTGAAATGCAAAGCGGAGAACCCGACAGAAGGCGAGGGGAAGAACAGCGCCAAGGCGAATCAGGGCTTGATGAAGTTGTGGTTGGCGATTCTGTGGCTGGACTACGTGAACCTACCGGAAACCGTCAGAGATCAGGTCTTGGAGATGACGAAGGTCGTCATCTCGAAGGTCAGGTATGACGTGAACTTCGTAATGGTGGTCATGGAAGCCGAGAAGGAGAGGTATCAGACGGAGTTGAAGGAGTATCCGCTCTGGAGTATCGACGATAAGGCGACCGCGTTGAGGTTGAGAGTGGATAACCTCAACAACAGCATGGAGAAGTTCTTGGAGGTTGTTGGAGAGACGAAGCCGTTCTGAACGGGGGGTTTTTTTTTGGTGTGGTTTGTGCGCTGCCTGCGTTTCGTTTTGCTCTATTCCTTTGTTCAATATCGGTTATATTATTCCCACTGTAGGGAACAGATGCTTCCACGGAGACATCTGCTCCCGACGCAGATATTTTCTTCTCATTCCTTGCACATCATTTTTGCCCTCCGTCGACACGGAGTATAACTGACACCGGATGTATATTTCCTATCACTTATTGAACACCATACACATCAGAACGGGAGACTGTCTGCCTTAATCCCTGTGTGTTTAAACCTTTTCTTCCCCTCCCCGCTCCCAAATTCGCTAACGATGTGACCGGTGTCGCCCTTACTCCTCAACACGTACTTGTAACTCACCAATCCCTCTAGTCCCACCGGTCCCCTGGCGTGGATCCTACCCGTACTGATTCCGACCTCCGTACCAAAGCCATACCTGAACCCATCCGCGAATCGAGTGCTGGCATTCCAGAAAGTTCCAGCAGAGTCCACCCCTCTGACGAACGCGGAAGCGTTCTGTTCGGATTCGGTGATGATCGAGTCGGTGTGATGGGAAGAATGAGAGTTTATGTGTTTGATTGCGGTTGAGAGAGAGGGGACCGTTAAAACGGATAGAGTAAGAGCGAGGTGTTCGGTTGAGTAGTCTTCGTCTTTTGAGCTTTGGACATGGGTCTCGAAGTTCGGGGGAGGATTTTGTTGAAGTACGGAGAGGGATGGCACATCGCAGAGGAGTTTAACGTTGGCGGTGAGGAGTGAATTGGCTATTGATGGCCAGAGAGTTGATAGCACTGACTCGTGGAGAAGTAGAGTCTCGACTGTGTTGCATGCCGCAGGGTAGTTGGTCTATTTGTCGAGTTTAGGTCAGAGCAGCTCAAACGATCCACACAACAAGGTAGGGATGGTGTAAATCGGGGTAACGTACCTTAGAATCTAGGACCACGCGAACGGCCTTTTCCAGTTTGGCAGACTCATCAACAAAGACGTTGCAGAGACCGTCCGCGTGACCCATGACTGGGATACGGGTGTTGTTTTTGATGTTCCGTACGAGGGCGTTGCTTCCTCTTGGAACAACCAGATCGATGTATTGGTCCAGGGAAAGGAGGGAAGAGACGTCTTCCCTTGTGTGCACGGCTTGGATGTATGTTTCTGGAAGAGAGGTGGTACCCAGTGCACGTTGGATCACGGCGGATAGGAGAGTAGCGGTGTTCTTGGATTCTTTGCCTCCCTTGAGGATCGCCGCGTTTCCTAACACTCTTGGTCATATATTATTCACTACAAGCTGATACAACTAAAGGTTCACCTGATTTTATCGCCAAAGAGGCAATGTTGACGACAACCTCCGGACGAGCCTCGAAGATGACGAGGAGTACGCCTATTGGACAAGTCATTCGATATAACTCGAGATCTTCATCCAGTTCCTTGGCGTATGTGATCTTCCCAGTGGGATCTTCGAGGTTAGAAACGTCAGAGACGCCCTGAAGCATTGCGTCCCATTTGTCGCCCTTGGCGAGATCAAGCCGACTGACGAGGGAAACAGATAATCTCCCGGCTGCAACCTCTTTCTGCGCCTCCTATGTGTAGCATTCAATACCGGAACCAGTGATAAGTGATGTGTGAAAGGTTACCTCCATATCTTTTCTATTCGCTTCTAAGATTTGCGATTTGTTCGCTTGCAGTTCCTTCGTAATGGCACGCAAAGCGCTCGTACGCTCGGAGGCGGGGAGAAGCTGCGAAGCTTCGAATGCGAGCTTTGCTGCGCGGGCGATCGATTCTGTGTCTCCCATGAGGTTATGACTCCGTTGGAGCGTCAGTATGTAATTTGTGAGGGAAGATGAGCAGCCGTGGTAAAAACGCAAAGGATGCCGGCTGGTTCGGGACGGTCCCGACAGTCAATAGGAGATTGGCTGGAACAGTGGCTCCGGGAACTTTCTCAAAGAAATTCTTACATAGGTGATAAACTTTCGTCCGGGGTTCAGATGCCGGTGGTAAAAAAGTTGCCCCGGTCACAAGGGATGTCTTTGACGCGTCCGGCAGCCGAAGATTGATTGTAAGGGTTAGAACTCGGTTGTGGGCAGGCTGTTATCTAGCACGGGGCATGGCTTCCCCTCATCATTCCGTTCGCGACGTCTACATCAGTCGAGTTCGGCCTGGATAGGGGGGTTCCAATCAAAAGTTGGCGAGAGCGAAAAAGACGCAGCCTGTATGTAGTAAAAAAAGAAAAGGAAAAAAAGAAATCATACGTGTCTTGGTTACACACGGACGGTCGGACTTTACCGCCGCCTTTGGAGGATCCTCTCGATCCTTGAACCAAACCACCTCGCAGTCCGACGACGCAGGTGAATATCTTTATTTCTGCAGGGACGCGTTCTTCTCCCTCAGGGCCGACTCTCAGTCTCTATCTCCGGTTGACGCCTGCAAGCCCAACCCCTTGACAGCCCACCAAGCCAATTTCCGGTTAACAGATCATCATTCATTCCATCGACGACGACCCTTCCTTTTCCCCCCCTCCCCACGAAAACCCGCAATGCCATCCAAACGTTCTCAGCAATCCCAGGGCTCCCTGAACTTGCCGGACCATTCTCCCAACAGCTCTGCCTCGGGTCTCTTCAATTTCCCCCGTTCCTCTTCACCTTCCGGACTCTCTGGCCTATTGTCGAAGCCTTCGAAATGGTTCAAATCCCCAGGTTCTGGAAGGAGCATGTCTGGAAACGTCGAGCCCAGATCAAGCACGAGCTCTGTTACCAGAATGCCCAAGATTTCCCATCCCACCGACCCCAGACCTATCCTCCCCACGATGAATTCTGATAATTATATCGGTGCTGCTAGCAGGTGAGACTCTCGCTTCTCGTGTTTTCTCATGTCGATCCGCGTCGGCGTATTGTCGGGGGCGTCTGTTTCATAGTTCTACGTTGACATCCGCGCTTTTCCACACTGCGTCGGGATTCTGTGCTGACCGTGCCCCGCCAGATCCGTTTTCGACCTTTCCTTGCCTAAAGCAGGTATATCTGAACCCGTACCTTCCCTTCCCACCACGCCGTCATCATCAAAATCCTTAACTCCGTCAAAGAGCAGCATTGGAGATCTTCGGTCAATATCACGGAGAGCGTGGTCCAAGTCAGCAGATGATTTGTCCAACATCTCAGGTCCAGAAAGATCAAAATCCCCTTCGCTCGTGCCCTTGGACAGTCAACTTCACGACAAGATTTCTAAGTATCGGTCGAACCGCAGCGACAGTCTCAATAGCGCCATTACTCCAACCACACCACCACCTAACAATAAGCAGCGGAAGGTTGATTTCCCCTTGATAACTCAGAACCTTTCTTCTTCACCTCCCAACCGCAGCATCTTGTCTACTTCTGGATCCGCACCCAACAATTTATCACCATTGCAACAGACCCCATCACACACACATACTCGTTCCCATTCCTTCACGCCGCGCCTCGCCTCCAAGCTTGCCCCTCCAAAACTTGCTCTTGTTCCCCCGAGCCCTTCACGAAAAGGTTCCCTTTCGTCGGCCAATGAAGTAGACCTTACGACACCCTCAAGCGCTTCCCGAAACGCGTTTCCGTTCAGTCTTGGTTCCTCGAGTAAACCGACCACTCCTACTGTGACGCACACACACCCCACACCCCCGTCAAAAAGCCACAGCCTCCCTCTACCTACCATTAGCTCCCCCTCCCCCCTCCTCGACCCCCCAAAGATCATCGAACCCACAGAATCCACAGATGCCAGAGAGAGTAGGCGAACCTCTCAGATCATTCACCAATCTGGGTTTATCAACCGTTTGGGGACCTTCAACCCTTCCACGATTAATCAACATGGTAATCATGTCGGCGCCCTCTCCAAGGGCTGGAAGCCGTTCAAGCTGGTGTTAAAGGGGACGAAACTCTACTTCTACAAGCCTCCGAATGACAGGGCTGGTGCCGTGAAGGATCTATTCCCGACGGAGTTGGTGGCCGCTTTCGAGGAGGGTGGACTTGGTACCGACGGTGCAGACGAAATCCCCGAAGTCCCATCACTCAGAGGTGGCCGTGACGAACGAAGGCGGCGAGCATACTGGGGTCGGAGGACACATCCGGAGCTCGTTCGGGCAGAGTCCGAAGAAAAAGAGATCCTTCGTGGTACCCTCCCCGCGCTCATTCACGAAGCAGTCTTCGGCACGACCTTCGCATCGCCCGAAGATGAAGACCCTCTCTCATCAACTCAAGACATCAAGTGGCACTATTTTGCTTCGGCGATCCTCCTCGGCCTTCCACCCATCGTTGGTCGAGGAAGTTTCGAAACTGAGTTCCTGCGGTGCAGTGATTATCTCGTCTCTGGTGTTCAGGGTGATCGAAAGAAGGAGCAGGAAGAGAAGGTGATGATATTGGCTGACGAGTACCTAAGGTACCACGAACACCCTGTGGATGCGGATGCGTGGGAGAAGTGGAGAGAGGAGACGATCCCTCGCTTTCCGAGCTGCAAGGAACGTCAGGTGGCCTCGGCGTTACAAGTCGGCGGGATGCCTTCCAGTTCTTCGACTCAAGCGGTGTTCGTACCCACACCAAAGTTAGGAGGGGAGTTCACGTCACCTAACCTCGGAACCTATTCACCACGACCAGATCAATCACATCCGGTTCCCACTTCATTTGGAACGTTGGACTCACCCAAGATCGCCTCTTCTCCTACGACCAAGAGTGGGGCACAACAGAACCAATCCAAGGCGATAGTATGGGCTTCCCTCGAGCGGGACGGTTTCACGAAAGAAGTCCTTATTCGGATGGACCCGCACCTCATCGCGTCGAGCCTGAATGTCTTCAACCGGGGTCTGTGGGAGAGAACGCCGGAAAATGTATCACCGAATTCCTTCTTTGGCTTGGACGGAGAGGATGCAGAACTAGGAGAAGAGTTCCAAGCGTTCTTCGGTACGGAGGCACACCCGCATTGGCTCACCAAGACAGTACTATTGCAGATTTTCGGTCAGGACACGCCGATTATCTCCCCTGGTCCAAGTCGAGGTTCCAACACCCTCGGTGCTGGTGATGACAAATCCAGTATGAGGCATTCCCGTGCAGACATCATTACGGCTTGGATACGTATCGGAGAATTGAGCCGTCAACTAGGAGACGAATGTTCCTGGATGGCGATCTGCGCCGCACTGTTATCTCGACCAGTATCGA
>Ga0307514_10005803_pt1 | contig 10905 bp, 12 predicted proteins | sample 16_EM_MG_FD_203088 | JGI IMG/M metagenome (GOLD analysis project Ga0307514, IMG submission 203088) | Populus trichocarpa ectomycorrhiza microbial communities from riparian zone in the Pacific Northwest, United States - 16_EM | ecosystem: Host-associated > Plants > Roots > Unclassified | place... | reverse complement strand
TCGAAGATGCAGAACTAGGTGAACTCCACGGGCCTCTTCGGTATGGATACGGTGCAAATAATTCGGGATGTTCACGCTCGATGCCAGCAGCGTCGAATCTCCTTGATTTCCGGAGCTGGGCGTCCACGTATACGACCAGGCCACGGCCGCTTTGACGAGGCTTCAGCATCAGATACAATGCGAGTTCCCGCGTCAGCTTGATGAGTCTGTTATCGCGAGCTTTCGTGACGATCAGGACATGTTGAATGGTGGAAAGAACTCGTGCACGTCCTGTTCGCCATGGTCAGAGAACAAACAAAACGTAACGATCAGCGACTGAAAGCCCCGAGGTGAAGCGAACGGAGGGAAGTGAACGTACCGAGCTGTTTGCTCATCTCTCGCACACCCACCGCCGTCTCAGCCAACTGGGCGGTCAAACTTCCGGAATATTCCTCTTCGTCATCGTCGTCGTCATAAGCGGCCCCGTCCATACTCAACTGATGCGGCCGTTTCTTTTTCGCCGCAGCTCCCTGGATACGCTTCGCCCTGAGCCAATCGGTCAGGGAAGGGCTGTTGTTGAGATGGGAGTGGATAAAACAAGGCGATCTCGTCGGTTGCTCCATGCGTGGTGGGAGATGCGAAGGGGTTATTTGTGAACGAAGCCCCGCAGAGCGGGGTTCTCCACCATTGGCGATCGATGAGCCGTTCGGGGGGAGGGTAGTGGGAGTAGGCTCTTGTCTATACTCAGGGGAGATCTGGGGATCGAGAACGATGCCAGAAGTCCACTCGGCACTGGTGTTCGAGATGCGAAGGATGGATGGTCGACTGTTCTTCCTGGACAGCGATGGCTTAAACAGGATCTCTGGGGGCGTCGGTGTCGAAGGCGGTGTGGAGAACGTTTCGACATCCGGGGACGACAACGCAAGGGTGGTGGGCATGAGGATGGGAACGGTTGAAGTAAAGGAACGTGCGCGAACTTGGTCAAGTTTATATCTAAGTGAGACTTTTGGGTTTGTGTTACTTATAATCGGAAGCATAAATCCGCAACTTTTACCGATCGCCTTTCGTCAACAATCACCATAGCACTGCCGGGTGTCGTTTAACATCGTTTGTAGTGCAGGTTACAATCAAACCTCCCACCGTCCTCGCTCAGAAGAACTCGGTATTAGTTAGCGAGAACCGGCCCAATCGCCTGTAATCCACCCTGTCCTTCGCCCCTGACCACAACCAACCATCCAACTCCGGCAGGGTTATTGAATTAACCCACAATAAATTCTGATCGGCGACAGCCAAGCTCTGCGCGGTGCTGACGACCACCTCGCAAGCATACACGGCTGCTGCGCGAAGGGCGTAAGACTGCTCCGACGTTAGCACCGGTCCCCCCTCCGGAACACCCTGTGATTTTGCCGTCTTCTCCGCGGACGCGTCTGGCTGCAACAACGCATCTGCGTCGATATTCAAGAACAGCTTGTCCAATCCGAGAGTCGCAGACGACAAGTCTATGATCCCTAGGTGAACGAGCATCGAGGGTATGACGTTGTCCGAAAACACAGGCAACCGAGATGTGTCCGGGACAACAAAATCGTGAGGTGACGATGAGAAGCGGAGGTTGACGAGATGAATCATAAGCAACGCCTTTTTGAAGATGTACACCGCTGCACGGGACCAGGGGCGGTCAGATTGCGGATCAGAGAAACAAAGATGGCCCAGAGTGGGCAACTAACGTTGTCCATCCACGACGGCCATATCCCGGAACGCTGGGATGCCACGCACAAGCTAATCCGAATTTGAGCTTCCCGTCGCGTCACCCACCCAACCAAATAGTGCATACCTGTTGCAGCACAACGTCCGGGTCTCCCTTCGCCTTTTTCAGCGCCTCCAAGAGAAACGTGCCCAAGTCCGGGTATCCACCGTTCTGCAACGCCTGACCGGTCTCGTTCAAGATCTTGGTGATTAATCGGACCAACTCGAAAATAGGTCCCCCGAGTTCCCCCACAACGACACCCGGTAAGGACTTATGGGGTGCCTCGACGTGGATGTGCTTAAGCACACCCATGAGATCCGCGACCTTCTGGTGATCCAGGGCGACCATCCCCCTAGCGGACATATAGTCCGCTTCCACCGTTGAGGATAGATACAACCCCATCACGAACATCCTGATGTTATCGTACGCTCCTTTGCCAGTTGCCTTGTGCAATGGCACGCGGTAACCCGAGGCCATGTTGAGCACCGTCAGGATGGACATCACGTTCAGCTCCGCCGCGATAGAGGGGTATTTCAACGGCAAGAGTTGACCATGGGACACCTTGAGCCGCTCGAACGAGACGGTGAAGGCGGGAGATAACAAGAGCTTCTCCACGGCGTTTTGGTTGATCTTTGTAGGGAACGAGATCCGGATCAGTCATCGCGAGAGCCGGATGGGAGGGCTATGATGGAACTTAACAGAGATTTTGGTTCGCTCGGTCAAGAGCTTGGACGATTCGCGGACAGCATCGATGAAGGATCCTCGAGGAAAAGGTGGAATCTTATCCGAGGACATTCTTTGATCGTGATCGCTCTGGATATAGGAGGGCCTACTGAATATTGGCGAAAGGATCATCTTCAATGTCATCCAACGCTGCAAGTGGACAAGGATTATTTTTCGCAGATCTCCGGAAACGAGGTCGGGCAGATGCGGATTTGTTGGTACAAAAGCTTGTTATTTGTCGAACTTCTCGGGGGTAAACTACATTCTATGGAGTTGTACAGCATCGATCGTACAAATATACCATTTCTCCAAGCAGCGAGTGATATATTCGGGGAAAAGAGCCCCAGTTCCTCCTAATTTCCTAAACTCAGCGCTTGAGATCTCGCGGGAGCCTGGGTTCGTCGGGCTTGTAAGGCTCTCCACACTCTTCCCTGAGCAAATCGTTCAACCAGGCACCATTGGGCTTCAACTTCTCGCCACGGCAGCAGTACATCAGAGCGAGGTACAACCAAGCGGCAGCGTTTCCGACGGTTCCGACCTCATCGCTGACATGCGTCTTTGCGTATTGGCTCACCTCCCTGCGCAGGCTGTGGTCGGTGAATAGGTCGTAGAGGTGCTTGGCGACCTTATCGTTGTCACCGGGGTTGCACAGGTATCCGCTCTTGCCGTCGACGATCTGGAGAGGGATACCGCCAGTTTTGGAGGCGATGACGGGTATACCGGCATGGAGGGCCTCAGAAACCTTGACCTCGAAACCTTCACGAGTGGAGAGCTGAAGAGCGACGTGGGCGTTATCCAGGAGAGCGTTCAAGACTGCAATGATGTGATAAGAATGACCTCTTGGGTTTCGAAAAGGGTCAACTCACGTTGGTCACTTGGGGGAATCCTCATAACGATGATATCCTTGGAGTACTCCTCGTACTTGGTGGCAATCAGGTGAAGAACTTGGTCGTAGATGATACTGGCGTCGGGATCATCTACGGCACCGTGTCCACAGATCAAGAGCTGGGGAATCTGGGATTCTTCGGCTTTGCCGTTCGCGGTGAGGAGTTTACGGAACTTGGCATAAGACTCGAGGACGTGGGGTATACCCTTGGAGGGGTCGAATCGGGCAACCTGGACGATATATTTACGGCCGGGCCACTTGAGCTCGTGCATCTTCTCCTTGACGCACATGCCCCTGAACTCGCCCATATAGTACTGAGAGTCCCAGATGCCGAGCTTCTTGTTTAGACCATCGAGCCAATCGGTCGCAGCACCGAGGAGAGTGAGGGTCTCGACGGGAACGTCGTCCGGAACGAAGTTGCGCACAGGATGACTGATGAAGAGATCCGCATGCTTGATGTTATTCCAGAGGTATTCCCAGACTTCCTCCTGAGGAGAACCCTTCTTGTGAATGAGGTCGCTACGGATTTCAATGTGGGAACGGTAGATAATGGGGAGGTCTGGGCGAGTCTTCTTGATCAAAGGAATCAAGCCTGGCATCTGGGGATCATCTGGAACGAGGTTTAGATCGACTCGTATGTGGACCCTGAAAAGAACCCACCAATGAAAGCGATATCGACACCACCTGGGGCGAGGGGACCACCTTCGGCGGTCCATCGGAGACCGTTTTTGGTAATCCAGGCGTCGAAAGCGGCCTTGGCCTCGGTGGTCAACCTCAAGTTTGGATCCGCAACACCTTGGAGGATGTTGTGGTTGTTCTTCGTGGTCCTGAACACGGCTGGACTCGGGTTCGGGACGTACCTGGTTATGGCGGTCAGACACGATGCCGCGCAGCGGAAACAAGTGAAATGTATACCAAGCAGCATCGACATCCAGAGCAGACAGGAACCTGATAAGAGCGTGTCGCATCTATTGGGCAGCGAACCATGAGTTTATTGTCGGATGAAGTGATCAAGAAAAAAAAAACTAACCAGAGCAACTCCTCCTATTCAACGGATCACCGGAGACCGATCAATCGATAACGTTTATGACTCAATTCTGGGAGATATACACGTACCTCCCTGAGGTGTTGATGAGAAGAAGCCAATTTTTATCTTCTTGTCCCGGAGTTCGTCGGCCATCTTGACAACGCAGCTCCAGGTACTCTCTCCAACGGATTTGCGGTATTCTTCGAGGTCGTCGACGAGGTGAATCTTCCCTCCAGCATCGACAGCGACCTGATTGCGGGCGGCAATTGTCAGACGAGGGTTGTTTCCGGGACCGTAGTACATGAGACATTTGCGAGCGGCAGAATCAGCCTGTTCGTCGATTGTACGCTGGAGGGGGACCTTTTGAGTTACTCCGGACTGGAGATTGCCGGCGTCTGGTTTGTCCACGAGAAGAAGATTTGGTGTTTCCGCGCCTGAAGCAACGTAGGAACCACTGGCGGAAAGACGGTGCTTCAAGTTGGGACGGGTGAGAGATTCGGTGTGGAACGCCTTGATGTTGAAGACGACAGGAACGATGTCCAGCTCAAGCCAGAGGCGGGTACAAAGGTTAGGTGCCTGGTGAATGTCCAACTCTAAGTTCGGATCAGATTGTGGGGAAATAAGCGGGATGTACCTCTGCCAAAAGGGACATGGTGATGCCAGCACCGAGGAACTTGCAGAGATGCTCGGAGGAGAACTCGCGAAGGGCATCGACGATGTGTGCCTCGACGGCGTTGGAGGTTTTTTCAGAGTCATTGGGGTAGACAGTGATGGTCTCTGAAGCAAAATCGGTGTTGTAGACCGAATCGTGAATCGATATGGCGATCTCAAAGCCTGAGCCATTATTGACCAACGCGCCAGCAATGCCAGCCCACATAGGCTGAAGACGATGAAGAGATCAGCATGCATGATCAGTAGATCGCATCGACACGGTCACCTGAAGACTGGCGATGGCAGCGGGCCTGACGGTATTGTCCAAGCTGGACAATCTACGTCTGGCGGCCGCAGAGAATTTTGACTGGAAGGGCTGAGAGATGTGGGCCATGATGCGAGAGGGCAAGATGGATGGGGAGCGGAAGAGGTGCGGTGTCCGAACTTTATACCCTGGGAGTTGCCCTGACCCCCACAAGTGGTATGGTAGATAACGAGATGGAATTGTGAAATCTATGATGATTCTGACCAGGTGATGCATTCAACTGACTGCGTGGGATTTAAAACTACACATAAATATTCGGTTATGGGATTAAAAATGGATTAAAAATCGGAAGACACGCTAGAGCTAGACCACGTTTCGTCATGGCCATAGTTCTGGAGAGGCGGAGACCTTGGTGCTCTCGATTAGACAGTGTTCTACACACGTTGCCGTAAAAACGACGAACCACCAGATTGGCACGGAACTTTTAGCCGGAGACAGTCTATTCGACCCCAGGTTGAGCGGGCGAACATCTCCTCACCTGGGTATAGTGACAATAGCGAAATCAGCTCTCGTTCGAAAACCGAACAGGGAGGGTTCAATGTGGAGCCCACTGTCCTTTATCGCGGATGGATCTTGGTAGAAAGGAGCAAACAGAAAAACACCGGTCGCTGGTCCAAGGCATTCAGCGAATTAAGGTGCTCCGTAGATTGCCAGCGACTCATGGCGGCAATTCGCATCACACACGGGCCCGGGTCAAAGGCACCCCCCGCATGAAAATGCCTGAACGGTGATGACCCAGATGTTGTTTAGATGGGGAGAAGCAACCCCAAAGGCGGCAGAAGTAACCCTAGAAAACAAGTCCCCGCCCAAGCGGAGTTGAAGGCATGAGTGAGGGATTTCGGATCGAGGTAAGTGTTGGTAATGAAAATCGATAACAAATCGATTTGTAGTCATTTGTAGTCCGATAACAAGGGGCTCCGCCACGCCTCCCTTGCCTTTTGCCACATCAATCCAGCGCGTCACCGCTGGCTCTACATGTCCGGCGACTGTCTCGAGTGTGGCCAGGACACCCAATGGAATGACGAGCTGGGCTCTTCCGTCTGTACCGCTTGCGGAACTCTTTCAAATTCGACTCAAACCACGCTCGCATCTCATGTAGACTTTCACGAAACCTCCTCGGGTCATCAACACCCCTTCGCCTGGGACTTGGGTAACCCGACGCTCAAAAGCATCCGTAACAAGGATGGACGCGCATTGTCTGGACAGGGAAAGGAAGTCCGATACCGACAGAATATGGTGCGTTTTTTATGCTCCCAAATTGTTGTTTCCCAGCGAATGTTGATGATGGCTTTATACCAGTTCTCCACTTACACATTCATCACTTCCTTATGCAATCGTCTGTCTTACCCTGGGCTGGCGAGCCGCGCACAGACACTGTTCAGCCAAGCAATGAGTAAGGGCCAATTTCGTTGGGGTCGTAAAGCCAAGCTAACCGCCGGGGCGTCCGTCTCAATTGCCGCGCGCGAATCTCGTAAGAGTGTTTCTCTACGTGATATTTCTGTGAGTTTCATTTCTCAGATTTACCCCCTTATTGTCAACGTGCTACTAATTGCGTCACGCCCTTTCTCAGGTACTCTTAGAGGAGCCCCTGCCTTCACTGACGAAAACCTTCAACGAGGTTGTCAAAATTTTTCGTTTCGACCTCGAAATTTCTGATCCGAGCGTTCATCTCACGACATTACAAGCCCACCTGACTCGCGTCATCTCTGATCCGGAAAATTTCAAGCTCCCAAAGACTCTCGCATCGGCTGTCCGGAGCTTACAGCCACGTCTTCCTTGCGTGATACGAACCGCCGAGTCATTGGCCGCGCTCGTATCCCGGTCCGAAAAGGTTTCCCATCTAGCGACCGCCCCCACGGCATGTGCAATCTTCCTTCTCGCGTTAGAGGGCGAGATCCGCTCCCCGCTACCCAACTGTGGTATACTAGCCCAAGCTCTAGGCACGCGGTTCGACGTAAAGCAAGGGGTGGTTATGGACAGATACCGGATCCTCTATGGGATCATCGAGGATTGGATTGCGCAGGTGCCCTGGTTACGGCCATCGACACAATCACATACTCGTACTTCGTCGAAGTCGAAGGTGACGACTCGGGGTGCTGTCGCCAAGGGATTGAATGACGTCGTCCAATTTCAAGAGGAGATCTGGAAAAAGGCTCTAAGCGGCATAGAGGGTATTTCCCTCGATCTGGATTTAATTGATGAGTGTGATGGGGATGGGGATGATGGGCTAACATCCGCGGCTTCTCCCGATGATAGGGACGATAGGAGCGATTTTGGTTCCATTGCCTCAACTTCCGCTTCCGTGGTGACGACCGGTTCAGTGACGAAACGGAAGAGTCCAGTCTCTTCAAGAGAAGCCTCTACCGAGCTCATCTCTAGGCCGATCAAGAAGCGGAAGACCCGGCACAGTCGTTCCGTGGAGTCCGCGTCTCAGTTTCTCCTCGATCCGTCCAACACCCCGATCAAACGCTCACAATCCACCGACGACAGTCACCTACTGTCTCATCTTCTTTCTTCTGACACGTCTTCGCTTTCACACACGTTCGTTCATCCTCCCACCCGCCTCCAGCTCCTCCAGGCAGCGCGCTTGGGCGGGTCAGACGCTATTGCCGATGAGGAGTTATTCGAGGATGGAGAGTTGGAAGCTATGTTCAGAACCGAAGAGGAAGTGAATGTGCTCGTGCGACTTGTTGACTGGGACGAGGTTGAGCAGGAGAAGAAGTTGAGCAAAGCATCGCGCAATCGATCGACAAACTCTGAACGCAGTGACTCCCAAGAGGGCTCAACTCTCCAGCATGGGACCAGAAGAATCGACATGGATGCTTTCAAGAGACTCATGGACCCGACCGTGGACCTCGATAACGTCGTTGGGTGCCGGAGCGCTGATGAGGGGTGCATGCCCAGCGATCCGGAATACGAAGATGGTCAAGGAGATTACTTCTGTTGGCTCTTCGACTTGCCGACGTCTACATTGGGTGCCGATTCCAGGTCACCAAACACGATGCCACCAAGGCTTCGATCTCCCACCCAGGGTCTGGGTAGTCAACTTGGAGGAATAGAGGAGGAAGATTGGAGGCCGATGTCACCCGACCAGAGCGGGATAGATTTGTATGATAGCACGGACTACTACGACTTGTGATTATAGTTCACCTAATGCTTACAGAAAACTTGTATATATATGCATCCTGGTTGTGTGGCGGTGAATGCTTTCCGTTGGGAAGCACCTCAGGAATCAGCGTCCTTCCAGCACCAAGCTCCGTGTTGGACTGGAACAACTGTCGCTCAGGGCGTTTTCTAGATGCTTGTCAAGGGAAGCGTATTAAGTATACCCGTCTGCGTCGTAGAAGGAACAAACGCAAGTGGCAGACGGAGGGTAGAAGCCGAAAAAGTGAATGCATTGCCGAGCGCGGAAACGTATCATCCATTCCACCGTTTGATCGGTAGTTTGTATCCCTCTGCGTCAACCATCCTAATTGGTGGCCCCACGGCAGAACCGAAATCAAGTGTCGCTCACTGATGGCGTAGGTGAACTCGGTGTTCGATATCAACATGTCAGGCCTGAGCGAAGGGTAACCGAGGTTGCGCGTTGGGGCTGACAAAGGGGTTCACGACGTGAACGCGATCGTGGAGATGGTGATCAGCTAATATTAAATTCGTCCACACAACTATTCGCGCCTGAACCTCATGATGACAGGCTTACACGGCATCCGAGCGTGAGGCAGACCGGCGAACACGCCAAAACTCTCCCCCTCCACTTCCCTTTTCACGCGGGATTCCGACTGTTGGGACAACACCATGACGCACCACACGTGCCGCATTTGTCAGAACACGAGATCCTTTAGCGGCTACACGATGGGGGCGAGGAAGATCTAGGTTTGTCGTCTAGACACGGACGAAACCTTTGCTGACCGGCGAAGTGGATAGGTGCTTCTCATGCGATGACCGAGAAGTTCCCTCGGTTGAATATGAGGGGGGAGAAATGGCGGTTGTAAGTATGGGATTTGTATCGTGGGCCACGATGGAGTTTACCATGGTCAAGAGGCGAAAATGAAAGTTCAAAGGAGATACTGTGAATCACGTCTCTCCGGACGCAGAGCTAGGGGACGCGGTACGTGATACTATTTTCCAGAGGACCAGGAGACCCTGGACGGCGTCCAGGGGGCGTCGATGGGGCATGAATATCGTACGTTAACGTTCAAGGAACACCGAAAGAATTCCCACAGAAATGCTCGTCGCGTGTCTTCGTGACTCATGGCATCCTACAGGTGCGACCACCTGTTTACCGGAGAGCACACATGTTCACTGACGTTGACGAACGGGTTGAACGTCGTTGCGTTTAGTTTCGCTCTCGACCTCATTTTCCGCTGCCAAGAAAGCCGCTGCCGTCGGTGAGGTTCACGACTTTTCCATGTTGATATCCTCAATCGCGTCACTCGTTCTTTATTGCCTTCCGAATGCGGCGGCGGGTGGTCCTGGTCGTCTCTCCCTTGCCGGGGTGCTATTCAAGTTCATTCAACAATACCCCCGGTTTGGTTTGCATTGGGTCATGCATGGAATCTTCTGGGTACCCACGAAGATTGGCGCGGGTTTGGCCCCGGCTGTTCTCACTGAGTAAGTGGCGCTTGTCGCGAAGCAGGATATTTATTCAAAAACCGACTATTGATTTCAAGAAAGACAGGGTTGATAGAAATGACGAAACGGGAAACGGGAAAACAGCATAACGAGATGACGCTCAGAAACTATCCTACATCGCATCGCGTACGCTCCGGCGGTCCAGTTCTTTGAAGGTCACCTTCCTCACAACACCATCGTCTCCGACCATGACTAGCGAGGGACCAATCCAAAAATGTCCGCCACCGCCCCTCCGTAGGTTCTCCGGCGAGATCCAGCAGATATTCATCTTCCTGGATTTTCTACCGAGGACCCATGCGCTGTTTGCATCGAGAGTGTATGGTGACGTTTCCCGGCGTTCTGACAAGGGCACTGATTTACCCCTGGTTATCGTTTTCCTGAATGGATCCCAACTTCTCGATTGGGCGATGTCATAAGGAATTTGGACGAGCTCCTTCCGTCTGTCAACCTTGAGGTAGAACCTGGCTTTCGAGTCGATGGTGAGATCGTAAACCTCCCCCTTCAAATCTTCTAGGGGGAGCTTTGCGAGGACGGCCCCGGATTCCGTGGCTTTTACATGAAGCTCCAACAGGGGTGAGCCATAGACGATGATGAGACGGGTGTAATCTGGTGACAGTCCACTCATGTCTATTCTGCCGTCAATCGCCTCCATGGGAAGCTGAGTGCCTGACTGACATGCTCGCATAACCGCAGAGACGTCGCATCCCGTACCCACCCTACCATCCCAAAACACACGAGCAGACAGCGTTTCACTGCGCACAAACGACATGGTCTCCAACTCCAGGAAAGTGGGATGCTGGGTTGATTGGAGACCGGGAGTCCTTATCAGGAAAGTATTACTCCGACGGACTTTTTCCTCTGAGGAGTGTAAAACACTCCGTGTGAAAGGGTAATATCCTCCCCAGCTCCCGGCTGGGGGGCTGGGGGTAATACTCTTC
>Ga0307514_10005801_pt1 | contig 10908 bp, 9 predicted proteins | sample 16_EM_MG_FD_203088 | JGI IMG/M metagenome (GOLD analysis project Ga0307514, IMG submission 203088) | Populus trichocarpa ectomycorrhiza microbial communities from riparian zone in the Pacific Northwest, United States - 16_EM | ecosystem: Host-associated > Plants > Roots > Unclassified | place... | reverse complement strand
CAAAACTCCACATTGCTTTCCTGTTGATGTATTCCATAATCTGACTGTTTCGTCCGAGGATGCAGAGGCAACAAGCTTTCCATCGGGTGAAAACACAGCCGAAATGACATAACTGGTATGACCTTCTAAAACTCCACATTGCTTTCCTGTTGATATTTTCCATAATCTGACTGTTTCGTCCGAGGATGCAGAGGCAACAAGCTTTCCATCGGGTGAAAACACAGCTGAATTGACATAACTGGTATGACCTTCCAAAACCCCACATTGCTTTTCTGTTGATGTATCCCATAATCTGACCGTTCTGTCGTTGGATCCAGAGGCAACAAGCTTTCCATCGGGTGAAAACACAGCTGAATAGACCCAATCGGTATGACCTTCCAAAACTCTACATTGCTTTCCTGTTGATATATCCCATAATCTAACCGTTTTGTCCATGGATGCAGAGGCAACAAGCTTTCCATTGGGTGAAAACACAGCCGAATAGACCCAATGGGTATGACCTTCCAAAACTCCACATTGCTTTCTTGTTGATGTATCCCATAATCTGACTGTTTTGTCATCGGATGCAGTGGCAACAAGCTTTCCATCAGGTGAAAACACAGCCGATTTGACCCCACCGGTATGACCTTCCAAAACTCCACATTGCCTTCCTGTTGATGTATCCCATAATCCGACTGTTTTGTCACCGGATGCAGAGACAACGAGCTTTCCATCAGGTGAAAACACAGCCGAAATGACATAACTGGTATGACCTTCCAAAACTCTCCATTGCTTTCTTGTTGACGTATCCCATAATCTGACTGTTTTGTCCGTGGATGCAGAGGCAACAAGCTTTCCATCGGGTGAAAACACAGCCGAGTTGACATCAGTGATATGACCTTCCAAAACTCCACATTGCTTTCCTGTTGCTGTATCCCATAATCTGACCGTTTTGTCGTCGGATGCAGAGACAACAAGCTTTCCATCGGGTGAAAATGCAGCCGAAATGACATAACTGGTATGACCTTCCAAAACTCCACATTGCTTTCCTGTTGATGCATCCCATAATCTGACCGTGTTGTCCATGGATGCAGAGGCAACAAGCTTTCCATCGGGTGAAAACATAGTCGAATTGACACCCCAGGTATGGCCTTCTAGTGTCTGTATCGATGAGCTCCACTCATCTGCTACTTTTGGTTCCATAGTAACCCAAGGGATATTTTTCAAGTATCCCACTCGAATCAGACTTGATCCTGGAGCAAACAAAAGTCCCGAATAGTAGATCTGAAGGGGTGCCATTTCAATAATTGACCTCATGTGCAGTATAAACCGTTTGGCATCATATGCAAGTTCTAACAATCCTGGATCATAGTCCCTCAATTGTCCCTGTTTTCAGGTCAATACTATTCCCTGTAAAAACTAATGAGCATGGCAGCTTACAGATAGTATTTCCTCTAGGGTGATTATCATATGAACTCCATTTGATACCTCTCCAATTAAACTAAGTATCTCTAACCAATGAAGGAAGTGTTGTTGAAGAAATTGCCGAATGGTCTTGATGTCTTCCTCTGGATGCCCAAGCTGCCAGTGATCAAGCCAGTAACAACATGCGTATTGCACGTGTGGTGGAATACTTTTTTGCATCGTATCATTAGGAATCTCAGTATTCATAACTCCTGGCCCCCAAAGATTGCATATATTTTCCTCAAGCTGAGATATATGCGACATACATTTTCGAAATAGGCTGGTATGTCTCTCCTTTTCATCTATCAGGAATCGAGAATCACTGCACCTCTCAGAATCCCATAGGAAGTCACGGAAGGATAGATGGAATAATTGGACAGGCTGGCTTTCGTTTTCTGGGATATTGATGACCGAACGCAAAGAGTCCAAAGTTCTGGAAACCACTTTGAATGGTATTTGAAGCAGCTGTGCTAGATTTCTAGCTGGCATAATATTAAACATTACCACAATGGATCCAACTACCTGTCTGAACCGTCCTGCTAATTGCTCACACTCTTGAGGACCCCGTTTTCCAAGAACTGAGTGTTGGAGTAGCGCTGTATATATGCCATCAAGATGCTCGGTTGCCGACAGGGGCGACTTGGCTGCACTAAGAACTAAAGAGAGCTGTTCTTCAGGACCATCTATGCCATCTTCAATAAATCGAAGCGTTGTTGCTGCGTAGATAAACAGCCCAGCTGCCCTTTCCACCAATTGTGCAATAATTCGCTCATCTGGCCATGGTGTCCCTAGCCCGTGTTTGGCTTTCAGTGGCGACAGCTTTTGCAGAAAGAAGGTAGATATATCTGCATTAACTGTATCAAGTGGGATATTATGGAGTATAAAATCCTGATACGCCTCACCAGACAGCTGACGAAATCCATCAAAGATGGGGATTTCAGGTCTGCTGGTCAGGAAAATCTTAATCCGGACTGTCTCAAGGTCCTTGGCTTCTGCAAGTAGTTGGAGGATTAATTGGATATCTTGCATGCTGTCACATTCATCGAGTGCATCAATCACTACAACTAGTTGAATTGATTGAGTAGGGGCATTCTTTAAAGGATTAAGAATGAGTTGATTCCATTGCTCCCGTAATCCTTGTTTAAAGATGTCAGGATTGTTGTTGATGGCGTCTGAGATGAATGTCCGGAGGACTGGTAAACTGTTGGCAAGCTGGGCGGCAATAGTTGTGAAGAACATGCCAGAGTGACTGACATCCTTTTTCCCTCGAGTAAAAAAGAAACTGGCTGCAAGTCTTTTCTTTTCTGCAAGCTCCTGAGCAATTGTGCGAGAAATTGTGGATTTGCCAGTCCCAGCCATTCCGTTCAGCCAGAAGATGCATTTGCTGTTCGGATCGTCACACCAGTCCATAATCTGTTTCCGGAGCTCTACTCGCGTGTCTTGCAAACAATGATCCTCATGTTGCCAGAGCCGGTCGTTATGGGCAGCACCTTCAGCGCATGGTAACTTTGCAATTATTGTGCTTTGTTGCTGTGACTATATACGTACTACTAATTAGTACTAGTACTGTGCCGTTTTATGTGTATTACTGGCACGGATCAATAGTGGACACTTTCCTCAACTCGATTGGCAATTTCAATAACAGTCGTCCTAGATATAGATATTAGCGTATACCATGACTCCAGTCAAGATAGGCTCTTACATCTGGTCAGAATTCATGGCAAAAGTCAAAGCTGATTTATGCCGCTCAAGTAACTGAAGAATTTGTTCCACATCTGCCTTTTGAAATGGCCACTTCAACCTCTGTCTCAGCAGTTTTTTCTTTGTCTTTTGTCTTAGTCCTGGCTGCAAAATCTGAAGCATTCGGTTAAACTCTCTTTCAAGTTCTAAGGAGCTACTCTCGAGGAGTGGCTTCAATGCAACCAGCTTGGTGGCACCAGGACCTCCCGCCAGGTTTTTAACTTGCTGAAATGCAGTTTGGAGGGCCACAATGCCATTCATAAGGTCATTCATCTCGGATTGGGCATTCTTAGCATCCTAACCCCACATAAAATTATTTACTACCGATTGTGGCTCAAATTGCTTGTGGGGGATTCTTACCTGATAGTATTTCCAGCCAGCCGACCAGACCTTGCCAGCAGCTTCAACCACAGTCATTGCGCTTGCGACCGCAGCTAGGACTTCGGACATGGTTTATATGTAAATATGACGACCAAAGGGATAGTGTTGTTGTATTGGGTTGTGTGTGTCGATGGGTTGTGTGTGTTGCGTTGTGTGTGTTGCGTTGTTGATTAAGTGCCCAGATATCGATAGGTGGTGTTTAGTGTGGGGTACAGTACCTCCTAACAAGCCAAGACGGGCTAGCGGGCAGCCCTGCAACCCCCCCCCCAAAACTAGAAACACGTGAGATATGCAACGATGGACCAAATGCTATATTATCCTCACTAAATACACAACTATAAACCTGATTGAACATTGAACAACCTGCTCACTTGTGCATACCAAAGGTCCATGCCAAGAACTGAGCTGCCAAGAACGTCTGGTGCGAGACTGGATTGAACCTGATTGAGCCTGATTTTAACTTGCTGAGTCATGAGCTCGAGGCAATGATAAAGACAACCAAGATTGGAAATCCACGACCTCCTCTTCTACCAGTACTGGTATCTCTAGATCCAAATCTATGCTCATTTCATAGCGGTCTTACTAGCTCCACAAGTGCCCAAAATGATGCACGCTTCATGAGAAATAGAGCTAGAAAAGCACTCTCCGGAAACCAATATATCAAGTTTCCCAAGACATCATCCTCATGGCGTCTTGCGCTCTCACATCTACTATCCCTAACTAGGTAACGATCGATTACTAGGTAAAGGACGCTTGCAACCCGACATTGAATATAGCGATTTCTTCACAGTATCCAACTATCTCATGGGATGACAGCGTCTATAGGCTAATTACAGTCGCTGGATTCGATTATGGCATCGACAGACCGCTCAGAGTTGCCCCGAACTCACTATAGCACTTATAACCTTTGTAGAGGCTAAACTCCCCCCCCTCTATTCCGAATGCCTCCGCCTCGACCACTTTTCCATCCACCTGGCTGTTAATAGCAGGAACAGACTCCTTATGGGTCCTTGATATAGCTATCATAAGCATAGAGCATAGGCTAACTTCATGGATATATTGCATGCATCACAAAGTGTCAAAACTACCATTCTATACTTGCACATCTAACTCCGTATGGTATTTTCTACGTTGTAAGAGCCTTGGCCGAGCTATTCTCATGCAGCAACGTTCTTGAGGCTTCCAAGTACCCCTGCACATGGTTCTTGAGGCCCTAGCAGTCCCAACAGCATTTACCACCCTCGGCTCTTTGGTCAACCTTATTGACAACCCCTTACCCCGCTACAGCAACAACACCTGCAATTCAAACCCTTTTATGGTCCATATAGGCTTGATAGGCAGCTGGCGGTGCCTTTAAAATATTCTACAATTGCGATGAGTTTATGTTTGACATATCCCCTACTTCAAACCCACTCCACTCCTTTGCAATAGCGAACCAATATTGCCACCCTCCCCCCTCCTGCAGATCCAGCACAAGCAATCTCATGGCTCATATATGCTCGATTGAGGGCTCAAGACATTTTGGAAGGGTTTTGCAGTCCGCTTTACATGCGCTTGTGAGGCATCCCTACTGTGATCACCTCCCCCCTCCTCCCTCTTAGTGGCTGGTGGTAATAGCTGGTGAGGTCTTAAAGCATTATAAAGCATTGTAGAGCATTATGGTGTAATCTTTGAGCATATTAAATGGATTCTTGAGCACAGTATAGCTATATCAATATGTATTTTTGAGCTTTGTTCATAGGAAGATAGAAAAGTCTGAAGACAGAGAAGGGGTAGAAGTGGGATATCTTACGAGGGCTAGCAAACCAGGGTTGTGAAACTATTTAAAGATATCTTTGAGCCCTCAATTGAGCCCCCATTGGCTATCAGAGAGCTCGAATTACAGGTTCTCCGACTGCTGGGGCGGAGGGAGCTGTTGTTGTGGTTGCCGAAAGAGCCAAGTGTGCTAGAAGCTGTTAGAGGCTGTTGGGCTGAGGAAAACATGTGAAGGGGTTCTTAAGGTCTCAAGAACGTTGTTGCATGAGAATAGCTCGGCCAAGGCCCTTACAGCGTAGAAAATACCATACGGAGTTAGATGTGCAAGTATAGAATGGTAGTTTTGACACTTTGTGATGCATGCAATATATCCATGAAGTTAGCCTATGCTCTATGTTTATGATAGCTATATCAGGGACCCATAAGGAGTCTATTCCTGCTATTAACAGCCAGGTGGATGGAAAAGTGGTCGAGGCGGAGGCATTCGGAATAGAGGGGGGGGGGGTTTAGCCTCTATTATAAGTGCTATAGTGGGTTCGGGGCAACTCTGAGCGGTCTTTCGATGCCATACTCGAATTTAGCGACTGTAATTAGCCTATAGACGCTGTCATTCCATGAGATAGTTGGATACTGTGAAGAAATCGCTATATTCAATGTCGGGTTGCAAGCGTCCTTTACCTAGTAATCGATCGTTACCTAGTTAGTGTTGTCTCTTATCTACCTACGCGCGCTAAAATAATTATGCTGCGGGGTTACAGTAGGGGTAGTAGTAATCATATACCTAGGCTCATAAAGAATATCATAAATATCCACCAAGTCCTTAAGTACTTTCCAGTCTGATCTCCTTTTTCCTGCATCCTCAAGCTCTGAATCCTCTCCCCCAGCAACTGTCATTAATCCTGACCTGAACCCGCTGGTAGGGATTGATATTGGTGTAGAGGCCTGTAGGGTCTTAAAAAGTATATACTGACAGAGCCTGCTTTCGGAATAAAAACAAAGCCCTTGTCATCGAACGCCTGATGGATATCTGATCTGAGATAGACCAGATTATTTAAATCATGAAGGGTGAGTGATTGGTAGTCATATGCATATTGACTCATAGAATTATAGCGGTACTAGGCCACCCTCATTTATTAGCTTCTAGTAACTCTGCCAAAATATAATAGTGAGCTATACCCATGTGGCATATTTTGCCGCTTGTGGGACAAGATGAGCAACGTCCCCGCCTTCCAACCATCCAGTCACTTTGCACATGCCGTCCCTTCTCCTCACGCGCTCCTGGTAGGTTCCTGCATGGAACCTTTGCCCAGGTCCCTGCCCGAGGAACACATTCCAGTTTGTAGGAACGTTTCCAAACGCAAAAACGCGGGACTGCCAGGATCCTTAAGCATGGGAAAGGGCCGGCCCATAACCTTCACAAGTCTCGAGAATCCTACTCCTCAGTCAGCTAGCTATCTGGTTCTGGAGACAGTCGGTGATGTTTCACCTTAGAAAGAGGATAGTGTCTTGCAAGATGCATTTTGATCAGTTGGTGGCAAGAGCAAGATATTGGAGAGATGTTTCCAATGATGCGAGAGTCGAGATGAGAGAGGGTGTTACAACCCGATTGGCATACAACTTTCATGCAGTTCAGCAACCATCAGCACCTCCCGTTTGCCTTCGATGTCCAGGTGCCAGACTGCAATTGCCGCAGATCCAGCTCTCTCCCCTCAACATGACAGAATTTCTTCAGTCTCAGCATGAGACATGACCGTAAGGTAGTGAGGTTGCGACAAACCATTTAACGTTGAAACTTGCAGGCACGAAGGGCTGAATCTCGGAACCAGTCCCTGAAGCTCAGGTAATAGGGGCATTCACAGTTGCCCACTCTCGTGTCCTTTCGGTTTCCCACTCGGTGCCTTTCGGTCCTTTCTGAGAGGAACATGAGGGGCGTTCACAGTTGTCCTTTCTCGTGTCCTTTCGGTTTCCCACTCGGTGTCCTTTCGGTCCTTTCTGCGAGGAACATGGTTCAAGTCCTTCTCGCGTTGTCCTTTCACTAAGGAAAGCGCTAGTAAGAGTCTAAGTAAAGAGAGTCAGTTAAGCTGGAAAATGACGACTAGGGGCGGGTTTTACAAATTCAGGACGTTTTGAGACAAAGTAGCAAGTCACTACTGGTTGGGCACTACGAAGCTTGACTCCCATAACATACTACCAGATATATATGGCCTTGAACAAACTTTGGCACCTATTGGAGTAGGTTAATTATTGGACTGGGTGGTCATGCGATAGTATACGCCAGGGGGGGGTATTGGGGGCTTTTTTGCTTTGATCAATACCTACCTACCAGTCTATGGGTTTTCCTATTCACTAGTCAGTATGCGTATGATGTAGCGCAGGTTCGATATAGTCGGGTACGACTCTAAGCTCTATCAGATTTGCATCGAAGTGATCGTGACGCCTCCGTTGGAGGAGGGTTGTGCCAACACAGACTAATCGTGAGGCATGCGCAAGTTCCCAAGCCCCAATCGGGCACTATATACATACCTAGTTAGGTACTTAACTTACCCACTTAAGCATAGTCTGGTTGGCACGACCCCCTCTACGCTTGGGAGATTGTCTCAAATATTGGTAGCGGGTTGTCGGGTATCCATTCCTTAACGCTCCAGTTTCAAAGTAAAGTAAAAGCTCCAATATTGATGATTCGCGAAACCTTCTCCTCTGCGACCTCAAGCTTTTTCAGTATCGATAATGAACAGGAGAATCCAATGAGTTGTCTTGAGAACTACTTGGCACCCCCCAACATCAGTTTCAACTGAAAACTTATTCTTCCAGGTAAATAAATGACCCTCGAGACCGAGGCCTCGAGCTCTGTGGAGGGAATATTCCTGCTCTTGTCGTTCATGGGATGTGAATTCTGGCCCTGGGATGAAGTACTTAGGACTAATCATAGAGCGAATGACTAAGGAAATTTGTGACATGATACTTCTTTCATCGTCCTCTTTCCCTAACCCTATATCCGTAGTAGGTACCCACATAACTCTTACGGTATATTGCTCATATACAAATCATCACAGAAAAACACACTAACAGGCCTACCATACCCAAACTACGGTCCCATTGAGAATAACTAAGGAAATTCGTGACATGATACTTGTTTCATCGTCCTCTTTCCCCCCGTCCCTACCCTATAGTAGATACTCACATATAACGCCTGCGTTGCTCATACACACAAAAACACACCAACATTCATACCCGGCCTACTATACCCAAACTGCGGTTCAATTGCTTTAAATTGCACCTAAAATATATCAACTAGTGAATTAGTCCATCAAAGCTTTTCAACAGCCAAGAAGTCTATGGACTGCTATGACAGCAACATTAACAGAGGGCTAGAGATATGCAGCAGGGAGAGCGGTAAAATCAATAGATATGAAAATAACTCTCCCACAACCAGATCCAATAGCAATAAGGTTGGCAGTGTCATTTATTGCAGAGCAGCATAGTCGGTATTCAGCAGGAAGCCAGAGCAATTTCTCCATGTTGCAGGTGATCCATTGATCAGTAACATACAGGGAATGAGTTAGCGTGTGGGGTAGTTCGCGATTGCGGCCGCTGTGAAGAGATGACTTGAGCTGCAGTACGCCGTGGCTCGTATGTAGATGCATTCCGTCATTAGAAAACTTCACAGTCTCGATCGTGTCAAGAGTTTCTATGATTTCTATGGTTGTTTCTTTTGTAATATCCCATAATCTGACCGTGCTGTCAATGGATGCAGAGGCAATAAGCTTTCCATTGGGTGAAAACACAACCGAATTGACTTCACCAGTATGACCTTCCAAAAGTCCACATTGCTTTCCTGTTGATTTATCCCATAATCTGATCGTTTTGTCGCCGGATGCAGAGGCAACAAGCTTTCCATCGGGTGAAAACACAGCTGAGTGGACAAAACGGGTATGACCTTCCAAAACTCCACATTGCTTTCTTGTTGATGTATCCCATAATCTGACCGTTTTGTCGAAGGATGTAGATGCAACAAGCTTTCCATCGGGTGAAAACACAATTGAATTGACAGTACCGGTATGACCTTCCAAAACTCCACATTGCTTTCTTGTTGATGTATCCCATAATCTGACCGTTTCATCGTGGGATACGGAGGCAACAAGCTTTCCATCGGGTGAAAATACAGCCGAATTGACCCGGTCGGTGTGACCTTCCAAAACTCCACATTGCTTTCCTGTTGATGCATCCCATAATCTGATCGTTTTGTCGGAGGATGCAGAGGCAACAAGCTTTCCATCGGGTGAAAACACAGCTGAGTTGAGAAAACTGGTATGACCTTCCAAAACTCGACATTGCTTTCCTGTTGATGTATCCCATAATCTGACCGTGTTGTCGGAGGATTCAGAGGCAACAAGCTTTCCATCGGGTGAAAACACAGCTGAATTGACATCACTGGCATGACCTTCCAAAGCTCGACATTGCTTTCCTGTTGATGTATCCCATAATCTGACTGTTTCGTCGTAGGATGCAGAGGCAAGAAGCTTTCCATCGGGTGAAAACACAGCTGAGTTGACAATACTGGTGTGACCTTCCAAAACTCCACATTGCTTTCCTGTTGATGTATCCCATAATCTGACCGTTTTGTCTGCGGATGCAGAGGCAACAAGCTTTCCATCAGGTGAAAACACAGCTGAATTGACATCACTGGCATGACCTTCCAAAGCTCGACATTGCTTTCCTGTTGATGTATCCCAAAATCTGACTGTTTTGTCGTAGGATGCAGAGGCAACAAGCTTTCCATCGGGTGAAAACACAGCTGAGTTGACAAAACTGGTATGACCTTCCAAAACTCCACATTGCTTTCCTGTTGATGCATCCCATAATCTGACTGTTTTGTCCTTGGATACAGAGGCAACAAGCTTTCCATCAGGTGAAAACACAATCGAATTGAACTCATTGGTATGAACTTCCAAAACTCGACATTGCTTCCCTGTTGATATATCCCATAATCTGACTGTTTTGTCGGAGGATGCAGAGGCAACAAGCTTTCCATCGGGTGAAAACACAGCTGAGCTGACAAAACTGGTATGACCTTCCAAAACTCGACATTGCTTTCCTGTTGATGTATCCCATAATCTGACCGTTTTGTCGGAGGATGCAGAGGCAACAAGCTTTCCATCGGGTGAAAACACAATTGAATTGACATAACAGGTATGACCTTCCAAAACTCGACATTGCTTTCTTGTTGATGTATCCCATAATCTGACCGTTTTGTCGCAGGATGCAGAGGCAACAAGCTTTCCATCAGGTGAAAACACAGCCGAATTGACCCAATGGGTATGACCTTCCAAAACTCCACATTGCTTTCCTGTTGATGTATCCCATAGTCTGACCGTTTCATCGTCGGATCTAGAAGCAACAAGCTTTCCGTCGGGCGAAAACACAGTCGATCCGACACAATCGGTATGACCTTCTAGTGTCTGTATCAATGAGCTCCACATATCTGCCACTTTGGGTTCCATAGTAACCCAAGGGATATTTTTCAAGTATCTCACTCGAATCAGACTTGACCCTGGAGTAAACAAAAGTCCCGAATAGTAGACCTGAAGG
>Ga0307514_10005800_pt1 | contig 10909 bp, 12 predicted proteins | sample 16_EM_MG_FD_203088 | JGI IMG/M metagenome (GOLD analysis project Ga0307514, IMG submission 203088) | Populus trichocarpa ectomycorrhiza microbial communities from riparian zone in the Pacific Northwest, United States - 16_EM | ecosystem: Host-associated > Plants > Roots > Unclassified | place... | reverse complement strand
ATCTCTGGGATGCTATCAACAGGCTCTGGGTCCTGGTAGATTCTGTCGTTTAGGTATCGGTAGTCATGTGCGATGCGGCAATAGGCAGGATCATTTCGCAGGTCTGCAGAGGGGGTTTTTTGCACGATAGTCAACTGTGCGCGGTCAATGCATGTTCGGGGGGCCTTGCGATATAATCCGAGCTCTACCAGTGGCTAGCACTTCGCTTTGATAATTGCCTTGTTTATTGGATTAGCCAAATGTCTCCGGGACTCCATGATCACTAGCGTACTATCAAATCTGCTGATGAAGTGAGGTACGTCTTTGATGCATCCAAGGTCGAACTGGTTCCAAGAGAACACATCTGCAAAGCTAATCACATCTTTTGCTACCAAGGTCTTAATATCCTGCGGGACATTTAGCCCAAACCTCAAATTCTGAAGGATAAATTCAACCGTCAGCAACGGGAGACCTTCCTGTAGTGCCTTCTGCACATCCTTCAATGGACTTTCGATATCCGGTATTATTGAGCCATCGATGTCGCCAATCAAATCTTTCATACCAATTCGTATCGCCGTGGCATCAGGTGCCATGAAGTACGCAGAATGTACTGTGGGGACCTGAAGATCAAACTCTTCCTCGTCATATTCATCTGCATCCTCTTCCAACAGTGGCGGGGCTCCAACTTCCACCGTAATCCTCTTGCAGTGAGCATTAATATCAATCCGTGATGGTAAGGTAATGATGATTTTTCCCCACTGTGGGAAAAGGCCTGCCCCTGTAGCCACCAGAAATTCCGTTCCCAACAGCAACTGGTAGTTCGCCCATTCAACCACATAACAACGTACTGCTAAATATACATTCTTAACACGAAATACAAACCTTTCTGCAATTCCAATAGGAGCTCTCTTCACACCGTCCGCCATTACAAAATTTATATCAGACTCTTTAGACCAGGTAGTCTTTGTTTGAGTCATCGTACTAACAGGAGCTACACAAACTACAGCTCCGGTATCCCATACAGTAAGCATTTGCTGAGCCTTAGGGGTTTCGCTCATTGCCCATAAACATCCTGTAGGTTTCTTAACTTCTTCTGCCACAGGTATCCTAGGAACTGTGAAGACTTCGTTTTCTATATAAGACTGAGATAGGACATGAAACAACGGAAAATCATGCTCATCAAAACTTTTCTTAATGAAAGTCGACATGGTATACATCGCTAGATCAGGCTTTGCAGGACTGGATATTTGGGCATGGGGAACAGTAGGGGTAACCTTGCAGTCTCTAGCAATATGCTCTTCAGCTCCACACCGGTAGCATAGCTTAGATTGCGATGTTGAAATCGTCTGTCCAGTTTGGTTGGTTGTTCGTGTATTTGCACTTGGTGCTGGCTTTGTAGCCATAGTTGAAGCTCCATCCGTCTTGCTGTTCTTCGAATTGTAACGGTCAGGCTTGGGAGCTTTTGGTGGATCTGTGAGAGTTGAACCGTCTCTGTGCTTGGTGCTGAAACATGCCCCGATTAGGTGGCCGTCGCGGCCGCACCTAGTGCAACTCTCGCCATTTTTCTTGGTGATAGGTCTTGCTTTATCAGTATTGACATTCTTTGAATCATACATACCCTTCCTACATACATCCGCTGAGTGACCGGCTTTGCCGCAGTTTGTACACTCAAACAGATTTTTATCAAGCTTGTCAACCTCCAAAGTCACATGGATAGCGTTGATCTTCTTCCACAATTTCTCTTCTGTTTCTACTATTTCGATCTTGTCTCTCATGGACAATGGGAGGCAGTTGCGAATGCATTGAATTCGCTCGAATTGGCTTGTCTTTCCAGCTCTCTTCAACAGGCGGTCGATTGCTGTCCTAAAGGCCACTACGGATAGTCCGTCCTTTTTGAATGGCTCCCAGTGAAACTTCCCGAGTTCAATTTCGGCCGTACGAGCATCGATCTCGCCACTAAACTGCTTCCTAATTAGATCATAAAGAGAGACTTCCACTGTATTTCCATGACCATTTGGCAGTGGAGTCTTCATTCTGCTGTGCTTCTTCCAACAGTTCGGAACTGGATTATCATCAATAGCATCGTAGTCATCCCACCATATAAGAGCCGTACCCTCAAACTTTTCAGCTATTGATGCACAGAGGCGCTTGCCCATGTGGTAGTTAGATTTGGAGTTAGGGGTATTGGGAGCTACGTATTGGTAGTCTCCATCTGGCTCACCTAGCACCCAACCATCATAGTACAACGGTAGGTTCTGAGCTGTGAGACAACGTTTGACTGAGGCATCGAAGCTCTCTAGATCTGCCAGTGTGCCATTGAACTTGACGAGGTTCTTGACCTTAATTTCCTTCGCAAACGTAGTCATGTTGCATGGGGGTAGACTTGGATGTCAAGGACTTGAGATTCTCAACACTGTGTCCCTCGACGAAGACGATGATGATGGTATCTGTCTTAGGGGTCTGCGGCCTCGCTCTTGTTCTTGTACAGGAGCCGGGTCGTAATCTATCTCAGATCCCTCTTGAAATGCTCTTTCAAATGTGCTGAGGCTTTTGGCCGCTGCTATGTTTGCAACTTCACGAACACGATCCACAATGAAATGTGTCACTTGGCCAACTCTCTTCGGGATAAAGTCTTCAAGTAAAGAAGGTGTAGGGGGGTCAAGAGGTATGCGAGCAAGGCTTGGGGGAACAGACTGGCTTACCCGGGGTGGGAGTTGAACTTCTGTCAACTTACCTTCACCTCGTGCCCTTGTACTGATTCTCTCAGAAGCTCTCTCGTGCTCGCTATTCCTCACTGAGGCACTTCCCTGTTTTGCAAACAAATTTTGATGCAAAGGACGTAGGACTATTTCCTCTTCAACGTTAGGTGGTAGTACCTTACCTTTGGGTTTCACTGTAGAGTGATCCCTATGTTGCTCTTCAGGCTCTTCTATTGACAACGCTCTAGACACTGCCCTTCTGCGTGAAGCCTTTGTCCACGTAGGGCCGTCGAGCGAAGACTGTAGCTCTTTCCGTGCTTTAGACGAAGCCAGGTTGACGACTGCCTAGCAGGAAGAGGGAGTCTTGCTCAGAGAAAGGAAAAAAAATCGCCGATGTCCCCGTGAATAGGGTGCCAACTGTGATGTGGTAGAGGTGTGTATTCTCTAACTATCTATCTACCGAAGCTACATAAAGCTGCTAGTGTCTATGCTAGTGTATGACTCAGCTAACTATACGGCCACAGAGGGCCACACAGGGTCTCAGAGTTTGTTTGAGTCTGTAGGCGCGACAGCAAGAAAACCTGCTCTCAGAGCTGCTGGAAAAATATTGTCGCGCTACTGAATTGGGTATTCTTTCCGATACCCTCATATTATAATGCCTTCTCAACACAGCTTATGGTCAAGATCTGAGTCGGAGCGCTTGGTAGCATGGATGGAAGAGAACCAGGAAGAGCTACGGATACGGTGGAAACAAATAACATGGCATAAGCTTGTTAAAGAGCAGGTATTCTCAAGTGAAGAGCACATTACAGTCAGAGTGCTGCCGCAATTTGTTGATACATGGGTCTTGGGGTCGTCCTGTCTTGCTCTGCACCCAATAAGCTTTTCCACACAACACCAGCCATTCAACAACTTGCCAGAATGATGCTTGATGCATGCGAGATAGGTTGAGAAATGCAGTATCAGGGCTTGAATAGAGGTCTCGAGGATATTAATATTATGCCGTCCTGCACTATTGCATAATAGGTGCCGGTTGGAGATTATAACCATTTGTATATTAAGGATCCTCTTCATAATCCTCCTCTTCCTCTGATGAGGATGCCAATGCATAGGCATAAACAATACCCTCAACTTCAGGATATATCTTGTAGAACTTGAGCTTTTCCTGACGTTCGAGGCATTTGGGGTGGTCAATATACTGTATTTCACTTATTTTTTAGCTAGTGTGTGGCTTGCTAAAAACTCCTTACATGATACAGGACTTATTACGTTAAGAAGAGATTAGCCATGACAGCTTGAACTAGTATGTTTCATAGCAGAGGTCTTCACGTTGAGCTTTGAAAATGTGCCAGACTTGTTAACTTGTCTTTGTATTTGTGACACAAGCAAGTTATTGTATAGGTCTGGGGCCATGTATGCCAGGCATGATACTAGCCGTCCCATAGCCTTACGCTCCATAGACGTATTGACTCCAAAGAAAAAAACGGGCATGATACTAGTAATGCAGATATTGGATTGACACTGCTAGCGCTTTTATCAGGAATGTATCACAAGTCGCAATGAGAGAGGGATATACAAAATTTACAAGGCTCAGATGTTGACATCAGCGTGGAATTCTTAACCTTCCCAGTGCCTATTTACATGTACCAAGAATACGGTTGAAATATACGTCTACTTACTAATGCTCTTACTAGGGGGGAGGGTTATCATAAGATTTATTAGCAGTAACAGACTTCCTAATAAATCCATCGTAGGCTGGATTTAAAACACCTTTGATTGTACCTGTTTGGCCAAATACTTTTTCACATTCCTTAAGAGTCTACAGCTTCTTCTATCATTCTCAATCACCGCGCACCCTGCTGCAAAATATCTGGGCATGGATTATTTGATTGTGTGAACCAACCCCTGGGGTGGGAGGACAAATACGGAAAAAAGCCATGTGCACTGAGTATGGCCAGTAGATCTATTTCTCTGCCCACTCTCGTCTTGGGATTATTGATTTTACAGTATGCTAACTGGTTATTGCGCTCCAAGTCAGGGCCCAGTGGAACAAGATCCTCCCATCCAGGTGCATATCATACCCACACATATGTAGATATGTTCTATCAGGGCCGAAAAACTTTGTTCGCTTTATGTTTTAATGTTTGTACGGATACTTACAGTCGGTTTACAGCCATGGTGGGGTCCTGATACCCTCCGGAGAGAATACCAACATAGGCCCCACCCACCCTTGACCCCAGATATAGGTACCTAGTGCTGGATGTTAAACCAACAGTATGTGGAAACGAGACTCGGAAATCGACCACTTCCGTCCTCTATCAAACTAATAACTACCCTTCCATTGGGAGCTCGGGGCCTGGTTCTGTCTCCAAGCTCTGCTGAGTCGCGGGTGATCAGGGCTACTCTTCTTGCGCTCTCTTCTTTCCCCTACAGGTCACAGGGGCAGAAAGGTACTCTCGCAGTGCGTACGCTGGGCTGGCCATGGTAAACTATACTCATAACTAGTAATGTGAGAGGGTATGGCATAATGTCTGTCTTGTGGCAGAGACCGGCCCTGGGGATGGACAACCTACTAGTAGGTGCGGTCTCTCGTCAGTCTAGATAGCCTGAATACGAGTAATGAGTTCAAAAAATAAAATAAAAATGCTGCCTGTCTCCAATGCTCAAGTACCTAAGTATGAATCCCCTGTTACATGGTGAAATTGGGTAATAGTGATACCACCTCTCAAGCGTCACTACTCCAGGTTGCAGCATACATTCTGTGCTCTTTCTTGTGTTATTTCTACTGTAACTCCAGAGTTTTCTTATCTATATCTTTCATATTATTACAGTGTTGCGGTCTATTCCTCTATCTGTAACTCTTACATGGGTTTATATTATGTAGTTCGTTTTCTAATATCTACAAACCCTTGTTTTCTATTTGCCACACTATTTCATTCTGTAGCATCTCGCCCTCAGATAGCTGGAACAATCAATCACGTCTACACTCGTCGATAACTCTCCTCGCTCGCCCTGCTTACCAACCGCCAGTTAACGCTACTCTATACTTACGCCGTCTCTACATATCCTGTAATTTTTTTTTTTTGGGGGGGGGGAATCATTAATCGTATTTAGCCTATCTAGACTATGACGATGGACTGCAGCCTCCTGGCGTGCCAGGTGCCTCTCTCCCCTCCCGGGCCAGTCCCTGCCCCCGTATCCTGTATTCCAATATTCCAGAGCCACAAAGTGCTCAGAGAGGTAAAGTAACTAGATGCAATCACTCGCAGCGTCCATGTTCTCTCACTGGCGCTCACAATCCCGCACCAAGTCCTCTAGTATTGCACATAGTTGTAAGTATCCCGTCCAGGAAGTTACGCCAGGCTTCACTTCTCCAACGCCTACCATGCCCTTTCCAGTTCCCTCCTCAAACAGTTTACACCTCGCGCCTTCCGCACTTCCACCCCACATGGCCCGCCTCCAGTTCCGGGCGGCACGCTTGAACCACTCAAAGTTGGGCCTGAAAAGTGCGAGGAGCTCTTCAAAGTGACTTTCGAAGTAGATAATGTATAGGCCTTTGTGGGCAGCAACCGTTATTGAGGCCTCTGTGTAGTAGCAGTGTAGGCATCCGGCGGGGCTGCCTATCAGGCGGCATGGCCGGACTGAACCAGCCTGTATGCAGGCGAGTCTGAAACCGCCGGCCCCGGCATAGGCCTGGAAGACTCACGCCTGGCCGGCCTTAGGCTGCCTGGACCGTCTGGACCGTCTGGACCGCCTGGGCCGCCGGATAGGCTGTCTGGGTCCGCCTGGACCGCCGGATAGGCCGTCTGGACCGCCTGGACCGCCCCAGACGGCCTATCCGGCGGCACAGGCGGTCCCAGGCAGTCCAGGCAGTCCAGGCAAGGACTTCGCCGGCCTGTTGTTTCAGGCCAGGCCCCGGCAGACTTCCATGTGGTCCAGTCCGCCCTAGGCCGTAGGTGCTGCCGGCCTGGCCCGCCCGATTCTAACACTGAAATTATTATTATTATTAATTATTAGTCTAGGGCGATGGTGACCCATGGGGTCCCGTGACACAAACCCATGGCAGACATCACAAGGGAGGTGAGAAGAGGATTGCGAGAAGGGAAGGCGGGGATTATGGGAGCACATTGGCTCTTGGGGGGTTCGAGGAGATTAGAAAGCTACCAGCTCCGTCGTTGTTTTCTTTGAGAAAGTGATTAGGCTTGGGAGTCATTTGCGGATGAGGCTGTTGGCTCCCAATCGAAGCCTATGATTTTGATAGACTTGGGAACAGGTGATTTCTGAGTAAGTGATGTTGGCTTACATCATGTCGGGATCACCGCATCCATTTCCTGCCTTTTCCTATGCCAACCAGACTATACCTACAGCCCTTTTGGGTCCGACACAGCTGTAGTTCGGTAGTTGTTTTCGCTTGTCTGGATGCCATATCTGGTGCCACAGAGCGGTCGGGGCTTATCCGACTAAGCGTTATAGCCTTACGCGGAATAAAAGAGTAGTTGTCCGCTCGGAATGAGGGGAGTGGACACTGTACCCGCAAAATCGGGGCATGTTTACTCTGCCATTTTGAAGGTAACCCCCCGTTTTTTTTGTTTTTGTTTTGAAAATCATTACACACATTCAGCCCATCTAGCCTATGGCCAGTAATAGCCACGGAGAGAAACTACATGTAGATGCGTAATAGCAACCAACTAGAGTGATCTACATATATGGTGACAATCAACTGATGGTCTTTATGTATTAAAGCACATGGATCAAAATTTGTAGTCACAAACCCAAGAAATCCCTGATATCACTGTCTTGGTGACTGTTTAAGACCATAGATTGACTTATTAAGTCGTACACATGATCCAGCAGCTTCATATCGGTGGCAACTATTGAAGTGGATAAGGTGTGAGAATAGCGTTATGACAACTAACGTAAATAGCGTACGGAAGTATAGGTCGAGTAGCGTTACCAGTGGAATAAAAGCAGAGGGTGATGATATCGAGGGAGCAGATCCGTAAATGTATACTTGACTGTTCCTAACTATCTGAGGGCGATATGCCATTGTATAAATACATGAAGCGCAGAGAAAACATTAGTGGCAAACAGATAGAAACAAACGGAGATATTGTAGTAATAAATGGAAACTAGTAACGATATATAATAGGATATAACACAAGAAAATAGCACAGAATCTATGCCGCAGCAGCAACTTCATATAGGTTTCTCCATTGAGTGATCCAGAGAGAAATGCACCTTTGATATCTAATTGATCTGGTTGCTTCCAACCTAAGGATATTGGGAGCGCTATTAAAGTCGCAATGAAGAGCTGGAGAAAAGATCTCATCAAACCTGTTCCAGGTTGTTGAGGGTACTCTTAAGCAACCAGTCTCGGCTGATTTTTCCAGCAGCATCCCTTTTAATTGTATATACCTACCTGCAGCCAACGATATTATGTTTTGGCGAGGGTAAAGAACAACTACCCAGACAGACTGTTTCCATTGTCTGCAAGCACAGTTGCTATATATATACAGTCCACCCTTGCTATAACGGACGGCTAAAATCCAGCGCTATAGAAAATGACAGGGGTTGAGCTTGGCATATGGGTACCTCGTGGGTTCTGAGCGGCCTTGTAATTGCAATATCAGCGATACCAGTATCAATTATGTCGAGAAGTGCAGGAAAACGCAGAGCACTGAGTGTGCTGGAAAAGCGTAAGATATGTCGCAAGCGGTTGGAGCCAGAACATACAAAAGAGAAGCTTAGTGACTTTGGTTAGAATTTCATTGATGATGAGGTAGGTAATTACATAGATCCGAGTCTTATTTGATTTTGCTGTATTAATGCAATCTTTAAATATTTCCGACACTGTAGGCTATATACCTCCAACACCTATCCAGGCCCATCAACATACCAAGCGCAAACAACAGACCCTCCATGGGTGGCTTATTCACTCCAATTAGATGGATTAGGCACATCAACCAGAGCAAGTGAAGCAAGAGAGCAAGGGAAGCAAGCGAAGTAAGCGAAACAGGGGTTGAGACTGCAGTTGACGCATGTACCTATATAGAAGAATTAACTTAGCTCCGTCCGTTATAGCAAGGGAGAAATGTATTGAGAACAGGGATATGAAAACCTTTACACTCTGTCCAGTACGGTATTGTATGGCCGTCTGGTATAGCGAGGGATAATTTGCGAGTGTGAAATCTTGAAGCCTCTGGTCCGTCTGGTATAGCAAGGGATCCGGTATAACGAGGTCCGTTATAGCAAGGGTAGACTGTAATCTCTAGATGTATAGCCTGCGGGTCCACGAGGGGTAAAGACCACATACTATAGTGTTGAGTGGAAAACTAGCCCCGGAAGTTACGCAGAGTTGGAATAATGTTTTATACATCACGAATATCGATAATGACATCGATAGTGACATTTGATATTGATGATTGATATAATCTCAATCGCCCTTGTGATTGCTTCAGGTATTGAGAACTGTAGATAAAAGGCAGAGCAAATCACCACTTCAGAACATTGATATCGAATAAACCAAGCTCATCTACTTCAAGTCCGTCTACTTCAAGTCCGTCTGATACATACATACATACTAGGCTAACCCCTAGAATCTTCCGCTGTCGCCGCTAGCCTGTTGATTCTTCAACAGGTTATGAGCCCGGTTTAGCTCTTGCTTTACTGGGTCTCTCTCTCTCCCTCTCTCGGTTCCGTCAACTATCAACCCCCTCCTATCAGTCGCCTACCGATCATTCCTATCAGCGTATTACCGGTCAGGATGCAAGCTCCCTCCGATCATCTCGTTACTAAGGTTGGCAGTATACCTCGCCTTACCCATACCAATTTTGCAGTTTAGTCCAATGCAATAAAATATGTATTGATTGGGACTAATACTTGGGACATTGTCACTAGGGTTGAGGATGCTCCACAGGAAAGAGGTAAAAAATACCGAGACTATCACAGGTGATCAAATAAGGCAGTTTCTATTATTTATGGCTCTATTACCCCTGCGATTCAAGCGTATGTAGCTGGTGGTGGATCCTGCAGAGAGTGGTCAACCATTTGCGGAACGATGGACATCGTCCAAAATGAGTCCGGTTCAACCTTTATGCGGGATAAATTCCATCACGAAGTATTCAACCAACAGGATACTATTGATCAATATATTGGCCAGATACTTTCTTACCAGGATCGCCTAGCCAACACAAGCCAGAAATTATCAAACGAAGATGTTATCACTAAGCTCTTGACTGGTTTACCTGCGTCATATCAAATTGTCAAGAGATAATTTTCGGCCGAACAATCACAAGTGTAATTGCTGCACTACGTCGTCATAAGGAGATTACACAATCAGATATTGCAGCGACATCAACTAGTTCAGGGGGTTTATATTCAGGAAGAGGTGATAAAAGGTGGACGTGGTCGATCCAGGAAGTTTGGACAGCAGAGGAATGCTGGTATTAAGAAGGTAGACTCGGATATTTGCTGGTACTGTTCAAAAAGTGACCATCATCAGCGAAATTGTTATTTGAAGCAAAAGGCCATGAAGCATCGAAAAATCGGCCCTCAAGAGATCCATGCAGATCCAAATACCGAAGAACAACAGCTACACTTCAAGCGAGTTTTGGTTGCTGAATCTACGCAACTCATTCTTAATAGCTGGATCATTGATTCTGGAGCTTCTGATCACCTCTGTTCTGATTATTTTGCTTTTAACGAGATTGTGTTTTACCTCAACCCATAAAAATCTAGATGGGTGATAATCGCTGGATATTGGCTACTGGTCGGGGAACTATTCAGTTCCATATATCTACTCTCCTGAATGCCTGGTATTCCAACAGGTCATGAGCCCGGATATTTACAGGTCGAGGCCCTCTCTTCGTTACAATCGTGATGGGGGCCCTGGCATACGGGGTCCTCCTCATCGGGAGGTACGTCGGGCCAGTGGCAGCCTTCGTAGTTGCTATGGCCATAATGGCCAACACTATGTAGGTGGTGGACCCACCTAGAGGTAGGCACAGACATCTTCGTGAAAGGTAGCCCAGTGCACTGACTTTGTTGCTCCTAGGTCCAATGTTACAGAGGGCATGTGACAGATGCCCTGCTGTAACAGCCTCTGTCAAGTAAGCAGTTGGTGGGGATGTGAATCGGTAGTAGGTCCTATTGTGACCTGCCCATGGTAGTTGAGGATGCTTTGGAGTAAGAGATTGCAGGGGATTGAGACGGGAAAGGAGGGGGGGTTGATG
>Ga0307514_10005799_pt1 | contig 10911 bp, 7 predicted proteins | sample 16_EM_MG_FD_203088 | JGI IMG/M metagenome (GOLD analysis project Ga0307514, IMG submission 203088) | Populus trichocarpa ectomycorrhiza microbial communities from riparian zone in the Pacific Northwest, United States - 16_EM | ecosystem: Host-associated > Plants > Roots > Unclassified | place... | reverse complement strand
TTCCAGTCTCTCTATTTTCTTGATATATTCAGCTCTCCTAAATGAGAAAATACATGGAAATTCAGATATCCTTCTTCAACTTCATTTCTTGTTTTGAATAAGCTTTTCAGGATCATTAAAATAAAACTAAAAAAAAAAAAAAAGGAAAAAAAGCTTTTCAGCACACATCACTTATTTTCGTACTTCGCAGAAAGCCAACTGGTGTTTAGGGTTGAGGATTATTATTTGCAAGGCAAAATATACTCCCAAACAATAAAATAATTCCACTTGTGGCAATTTTCAATTCTCAAACACATCATGTTTTGCGTTTCTAATAGTCCTTCAACTTATAAAAAGAACGAACAACGTAATGACAAGACTACAAAGAATTCATAATACATAAAGAACGAACAACGTAATGACAAGACTACAAAGAATTCATAATACATAAAGAATCAAAGAATAAACATAAAACTGACTCTGAATTCTGTGGACCAAAACCTAGAAACCTGCCCCGCAAAGAACTGAAATCGGTATGAAACTACTGTGTATTCATACAAATGTATCTTGTGCTATTAGACTGACGAATCTTATCTGCAACAAAAGAATGAAAGAATAATCACAGCTTCTTCTACCTACAAAGAATTTAGTGTCCCCCCTTTCAGTATGCAAGAATGGTATGGAATTTTGATGACATGTATGAAAAAAAATCTTCAAGGTGGCTGAGAAAAAGAGGTTGAACTCCCTGCAATGTCTAAAGGTGTCCACGCCGAGACTGTGTAGAGAGGTTGATCTAACCAACTTAGAGTAAGCGCTGCTTCCTCGTGCCCTTGTTTCTTAACTTTGTAACTATCACAAGAGTACATCTTCAATAGCATTTGGGCTTGAAGCATCTCCCTCTCATCGATTCCCACGCACCGGAGCCCTCCTTGCTCCATCAACTTCTTCCACTTGTCAAAACTTTCATGTCTTTCATGCCGGTCACTTCCTTCACAAGCAACAACGTTTCTAATTTCCCGAGCATACATCTCCTCTAATTTGATCCTAACTGGGCTGTTAAATGGAAGGCTAGAATCAATCGAGTCAAAAATAGCAGAGTAGTACTTCAACGAATTGCAAACTCTTGTTTCCAAATTAGGGGCATTATGTTCCGCTTCTTGCTCTGCCAGAAGGACTATTGTGGGGTTTGTACTCCGGATAAGCCCCAAGAAATCCCTCAGTGCTCCTCCACTCCCATCATATAGTGTCTTGTGCATTTGGAAAATACAATTAATAGCCACACACTCCCTCTCCTTCACATGGAGCATCCACAACCTCACATCTTCTAACCTGTCCACAACTGGATGAAACTCGAAAGGCAGGTTCAATGCCTCAGCAAATCCAGCAAGCCTATCTCCTGTCTCATTAAGCTCTTGCTTAGACTCACCTATACCAGTGATTCTAACATGGCTAGGAGGATTAGTCCTGGAGGCCAAACTCTGAAACAAACTAGGCCATTGAAGCCCTTGCCTAATGTCAAAATCTATAATGTGGACCCTATCTTTCCCTTCAAAAGCCCTCAACAACATCTCATTCGCCGTGAAATGAATGAACTTCGGAATTGGGCTCACTTGATTCAAAAGCCTCAATGCAGTCCCTGAATCATCATCAACCCGATCAAGTTCCCGGGGAGCAGTTATATGAAAAATGTGAGGCCAAATCCTTGTAACTCTAAGAGCTAATGCCTCGGTATAATAAGCAGCAAGGCGGCTAATAGGAATTCCTTTGGGGGAAGCAAGCTCCCCCAGTTTAGCTATAAAATGGTTGATACTAGCAATATTCTTTAACCCAATCTCTTCAACACAAGCTGTAAGAAAGCTGACCAGCTCAAACCCCTGATGCTCTCTCTGATCATCCTCTGCAGCCTCCACCGCGCCTTCTTGTGGATGAGGAGGATTGCTAGAGCCCTTACCCACTTCGTGCTCCACTACGTTCTCGCTTAGTCTAAGGCCCAAGCTTTGACTCTCTGATGAAGTACTTGAACCCGAGGCTTCTTTTACTGGCCTTTGGCTACTCTCTCCATATTTTTCACCCAGGTCAGCGATCTCAGTTATAACAGAGTCCACCCATGGATTGTTAGACAATGGCAAAGGCGGTGAAATCACTTCACTGGGCACAAAGCAAACCCTCTCCTCATCTCCTGAAAAAGTCAAAGAGAAAGGAAATTGTTGAGGGTTTAGGCTTCTAGGCACCTCCAAACTTGGTTGAAACCAAGAATTGCCACTACCCAACTGGCCTAAACTCAAACTATCACCTTCGCAAATATCATCAGATTTACCGTTATCATTGTTACCCTTTTTTCTCTTAGCCCTGTTAAAGCTAGACTCATCAACTGATTGCTCGGCAAACCTCTTCAAGCTCTTACCCTTCTCCCAAAACTCATCTTTCACTGATTGATTGCTAGTTGCCAATGGTGGGAGCCTGATATTCTGCATGAGAGAGCAACTGCTGGTCTTGGACTCAAGTGATTTGTCCACAGCCAAGCCAACACCAACAGGCCTCATTGGCTGCGACCGCGATGATTCTTTGCGAGAGAAAGTACATGGCAAGTCCAATCTCTGTGTGCTCATTGAAGGTAACTGATAATGGCAAGCTTGAAACTGCGCAGGTGATTCACTCCTCAATCTATGCCTTGGTGACAGCAATGTTGAACTAGAACACCCGGCCAACATCCTCTATAAACTTCCAATTTTTCTTTTCTGTGATTTTTGTTTGATTCACCCACCCTATTTTCTTCTATTCTTCTCTCCCAATCTCTCTTTGTTTCTATAACAAATCTTCAACTATGAAATGTATGGTCTTGCTCTATCGTGTATGCGTTCTATGTAATCATATAAAACTTTGCATGTATATTTGAAAACAGAAATCAAGAGAGATGGACTAATGTGAGTGTGTGAATTTTCTTTTTCTTTTTCTAAGAAACCAATAAAAAGAATAAACAGGAATCCGATGAGTAACAAAAAGAAACAAAAACAAAGTTTTCGTAAATTGTGTTTAGTGTTCCTGTATGAACAATGTGAGCTAGTATGCAACTATTTAACAAAAGACTAGGCAATGAAAACTCCCCAACCCCAACAAAAGAATGAAAGAATTTGTAAAACTAATCAATCATACAAAACAACACCTATAATAAAACAGTCATCGGATTCCAACACATTTAAAACAAACTCATTGAAACAAACTATCAACTCTAATATTCACTTCATGGAAGGAAACGCAGAAACATACTTGCGCAAACTGCTGGCTGAAATCAACACAACTCTTTAAACCCAGTTCAGCATTTGAAGTTTCCATCACGGTAGTTAAAATGAAACCAAAACCGGAACCCAGAAACCCCACCTCTTTAACAATGCATGATCAACAAAGAAATATAACATTCACTCACTAACCAAAGAAACCATAAAACATAACGAGGTTGTGTTTTTATATACTAATAAAACATTTGGTTCTTGTTCTTCTCTCTCTTTCTCTCTCTCGCCCCTTCTCTCTCTACTACTATGTTTCTTACTAGTAGTATACCTTCCATAGCTGTCTCAGTCATTGCTTTTTCTAAGACTGGCATGGTTTTTACCAGCACTTGGAAAAAATTATGATTACTGTGAAAAGGGGTGTTCGAGAAGACTTGGGAAACTGGTTTTCTGGTCGTTGGATTTTGATCAGATGGTGGATGATGCAAGTTCAAGTGGCCGTTGGAGCATGTCGGGAAAATATGACCGTTGGAGATTGGAGGAGGTGGTGTGTACGGAGGAGGTGGTGTGTATGTGTGAAGATTTTTATTCCTTTTTTTGTTTTTTTGTTTTTTTTTACTTTTACTCTTTTTCTGTTGTTTTTCTCTGTGACGATCACGTAGGATGCACGTGCCTGTTCACTAGACCGTTGGGTTAAATCATCGTCTCGTCTTTGTTCATCCTTGCTAGGACTTTGCGTGATTATCATTAACTTCCCTTGACCTCTAATGTCATCAACAAATATTTACACACGTGGTGCACTGTCGGCCGTAATTAGATACTGATTATCGTCTTGCTTTTCTAAGAGGAATGGATCGCTTGTAGCTAAGGGCGATGGGCCCTCGGGACTAGGGCAGGTAAAGCTAAAAGAAGTTTGCTAGACTACATGCCATCTAGACCGTGCAGCGACACCTGTATTGAAAGCAACAGTAAGAGACAGCACGGACATTCGGTCCCAACGGAAGGTGGAAGAGTCATGACGTACTGTACACTGCCCGAGTTTGGAATTAAAAAGACAAAACCTTACCACAGTAAGAGTTGATTCCGTATTATTATTTGATACGGCAGCTTGGACTTGTAAGCGATGAATATTTGCCCTGAAACGGTAAGATTGTTGAAATACATTGCACCAATTGTAACTTGACAGCATACCCCCGATGCTGCCAACGGCATACTTGTTAACTAAAAATAATAATATTTTTTAATCATCAATATATTAAAATAATATTTTTTTTATTTTTAAAAATAATTTTTAATATCCAAAAATACTAAAAATATATTAAATTTAAATAAAAAAAATTAAAATTTTTAAAAACACGAATGAAAAAAGCTGAGGTGGAAAGGCTGTAACAGCAGAAGCTGCATGCGAAACACACGCCTTTTAAGTGAGAGATCAAGAAAGCTCATAAATACCAACATAAATAATATATACAAGGAACATTGCCCCCGCCCCCCCGTCCTGAACACCCAAAATAACAAATCGCAACCATAAACATGTAACCCATGAAGCCAGATTGAATGTGAAATCTGTCCGTACAGTGTGGATCCGAGTGACATCCCCGGACTTCCATGCATTGATTCATTTTTCTAGACAACAAATTTATAGCTTTTTAAGTTGTAACTCTCTACAATTTGTAACAAGTTCATCCTTAGATCAACTCTAGAAACAAGGCTTCCTGTTTGCTGGTCAGGCCAAGTTCGTTGAGAGTCAACGCACCCTCTCCATCACTGAAAGCACGCCTTGGGTATGGCCTAACCTGCTCAGGTAACAAAACAAATCAGAGAAGGCAGGAGGATGTAAATTTAATTACCATCTTTACCAGAAGAAATTCTAGCATCAAAATAAAAATGGTGTAAAGTTTCAACAAAACAACAAATCAAGTGTGTACATCTGGAGATGATTTCACCATAACTACTGAAAATATAGCTGAAAGATTACCAATCTGTAAGTGCCTGGCTTGACCACTCTGCCAATATCTATGAAATCAAAGAGAGCCTGCAAAGCACAATAAACAACATTTTAAAACCAGGATGGTAAGCAGATACAAAATGTTTAAGCATTACTTTCCCAGCAAAACTCAACTCACATGTAACTTGTCAGACTTGAGAAATCGGCGGCCACGCCGGCTTCCATCAGGCATCCGCACCAAAAGCGTCACAGCATTCTCATCATTAGATGAAGGTTCAAGAGCCAGAGAAGCTTCTTTAGCTGCCAACAGTCTCTCAAACTCCTGCTAGCAAGAATCACACAAGCAGCTATAAACAATTAACAAAAGGTTTGTCAAAGCCATTAGTCACATCCCTTCCTCGACAAGCAAGGAACTGATTGATGACTTTGAGAGACACTTGCAACAATATCTACCACTGCCAAAGGTAAAACCAAAGACCATGAAGAAAAAATAGCAAACAAGGTGACTGGCTGCTTTGAGGAGCATCAAAATCTCAATTCCATTGTTATCATTTACCCAGACAAGAAACATATATATTACCAAGCAACATAATTGACACTGCGAGTATGAAAATAGACTTAAATTAGTCACCAGTTCCATGTCCATCTTTAGCATAGGAAAACGAGAAGACAATACCTGCTCTTCCTCCAATTTTCTACGAGATTCTTCCTCTTTTCGCCTTTCTTCTTCAAGAGCAGCTTTCCTAGCCACTTCTTCTTGTACACGGCGAGCTTCAGCTTCCTCAATGGCCTTCATCTCCTTTTCTCGGTCAGCTGCCAATGATGCAAGATACTCATCGTCCTGCATCCACCAGACAAAGCATGCTAACCGCATCAACATTATGGCCCAGAATTTGAAATTTTATTTTGCAGTCAAAGAACAAAAGCCAAACCTGTTGTTCACGGATCAGGCGCTGAGCTTGTAAAGAGGGTGATGGAGGACGAGGTACTGGACGAGGATAATGATTCTCATTTTGCATGAACTGGTGGTGAGGTGTATATGGAAAGCGATATCCAGTCCCTTCAGGAATTCCACCAAACATTGCAGCCTCAAGCATGACTGCTTCATCATGCTCCTCAGAAGAGATGCCTCCCCACTTCAATTTGTCAAATTTCAAGTGTCAACAGATTTGTTTACCTATAGAATGTTATGTGTTCTACATATTGAAATTAGAGTTGATCAATTGTAGAGAAGAATTGTGAAGGATACCTCATCAGAAAATGCATCTCCATTGTGCAGGGGATGACTTCCTATATTACTCTGTCCAGGACTTGATGGCGGGCTAGCCTCAGCAACTCCAACTTCTCTAGCAGATTCCAAAGAGCCGGAAGATGGCTGTCTTGATCTGTGCCTAATGAGAGGCTGATCTTCCACATCTTCCGCTTCATCTTGGATGGAAGAGCTTCCTGCCTCCTGCCTAAATTGAGTCAAGAGACCATTGTGAGATTTCCTACCTCTAACCTCAGAAGTAAAATCTAACACATACTTTGTTATCGTCTGTTTTATATGATTGTGCAATTATGGGATGCATTTCAGGTTTTTTCTATGATTATTTATTCTTGGCAGGCCAAGTGAACTTGGTTATCTTAGATGGCACAAATACTTCATTGTCCTTTTGTTTGGCCATTACATCATAAGAACATCACATCAGTCATAGAAAAAGTCCAATATCATATGATTATATGTACTAATGACCAATTAAGAATACTTGCCCTCCATTTGATGCAGCTATTTTCCCCTGCCCTTCCTCAACAGCATTATCTCCTACTTCTGATGGTCCAACTTTCCCCCTCTGGTCATGCAAAGTTTTCTCTTGCTCTGCTGTCTGGATTCAGTTTGTGTTAAACAAGACCAAGAGATGCCTATAAGTGAAGCAAAGTGTAAAGAAACACAAACCTTTAAGGATAATGAATCCACATGTTCAAGTTCAGCATCCTCCCCATGAGACTGCCTTTGCTGAGGTCCAGTTTCAGTTAGCTCCTAAATGATAATGCATATGATCAATTAAAAATAGAAACATTTTCAAAAGAAAAAAAAAAGGTAAAGAGAACACCTTAACAAAAAGCTAATCCAACCTTTTAAAGTTATGATTTTAGAATTTAGATTGCAACTGACCAAACTACTTTTAAAAGTTTTTTATTTGGAGCTCTTTTGCATGTAGAAAGAGGCAAACTGGCAGAAGAACCTTATTTTTTTACAAGTTTATGTCACATAACCCAAATAAAACTTACAAATCAAAAGAAGCATCCAAATCAAAAGGTTTGATGCTATGAGGGTCCAAATCAAAGTTCTGAGGTTCAAGAGGTCTGCTTCAAATTGGTTATCGGTACAATATCTAGAGTACAATAACACAAACTACCTGGAAAAAAAATCAGATAGTGCATGCACCAACCCATTAGCTTAGTTGGCTTACCTGAGCCTCTTGCTTTGAAGCCTCAATGGCAGCCCGGACCATTTCTTCTTCTATGTCATTGCTATAATCAGGTAAGTTATCAAATTCAGGAGCACTGGGCCTGAAATGTCCATCAAGAGAACTATCCCGTTGGGTGGCCCGTGCATTTAAGTCAGTTAAAATATCATCATCGTCATCCTCAGCTATGACTGTTCCCTGAATACCAGGACCTTGTGCATGTTCAGTTCCAGTTACATCTTCAATAATAGGAGCATGAACAGAATGACCAGATGCATCACTATCATCCTTGACCTCTATAGGTATCTCCCTTAACTCTCTTGGTTGAGAAACAAAGGGTGCCTGGTTCATAAAATCAGAACCAGTATCAAATAGACCTCTTTGAAAAAGTGGTTCAAGAAGTGAGAACGAATTCATAGCACCACTCTCAGCTGGAATTGATAGAGGATTTCTCCTAGGAGGTGGCGCAACTTCAATTGGGTCATCATCAATATCCATGACATCATCTTGCAGCGAAGGAATGGAAGGTTGTCGCATGCTGGACATGTGAAAACAAAATTGCAACATAAATCCTCAAAAACATACCACAAGAACTGCACAGAACAAATTTTTGCTACCGGAGGATGAAAAACAACAACTAACAGGCAAAAGGATGACAAAATGGCAGGAGAGACTTACGCGCTTCTGTCTCCTTCGCTGAAATGCGTGTTGACAGCTGCATTGAGATCACCACCATGTTCCTAATTGCAATCAATCAAGAATCAATAAGTAATCACAAAAACCTCGGATTAAGTCTAACCTCCATATGATTAAAAATATTATCTGAACTTGAAAAATTGGTTACAAATTTTGACCTAAACTTCTGCGTCTACTACATCAAATAGTCAGATTACACCTGAATTAACCAAAAAATACAATTAGCAATCAACATTATCAACTACTTAGCCCACAATGCTGACCCTAATTACATACCGATTACAAAATCCAACAATCAAAGCATGAATCTCACTCCAGTTCTTCAAGATTACAATCCGATTGATTAAAAAAAAGAGTTACCTCAAGTTTTTGCACCGCTACATCTTCGGCGACGCCTGTGATGCTGATAAACGTCTCGATTGCTTCTTGATTAGGTCTGGCCATCTTCTTTTTTTATTTTTAAGAATGGAAGGCTTTTATTAATTGATTTCACCGTCGTGTTTTCTTTAATTTAGGTTTCTAAATTGGAATCGGAAAGAAGAGTAGATGATGTTGTGAGTGGAAGGAATCTGAAGAGATGGGATTGTTTGTGCTGGTGAGGAATGAGGAGAGAAGGCGAGGGGAGTTTCTCCGATATTCTACGCTTCTACTTGAGTCTTCCAGCCTCTACCTATAGAAATGCTGCCTTTTCTTCTTTTGGATTTGGGAGGAAGAAATGTGCGTCGTTTGGATTTTATTAAAATATTTGTAAAACAACCGACCTGAAATTAGTGGAATCTAATGATTTTTTAAATAATTTTAATTACTTTTTAAAAAAAAAAATTGGTTTGGCTTGGTTTCAGTTTATTTGTTTAATGACTCACGTTATGCTCATGTCCTATCAATATTTTTTTTAATGTAATAAAAAGATATTTAGAGCATAATAATTATTTAGTATTTTTATTAAATTTAATTTAGTGTTTTATAAAACCTCTTTATAAAACTAATTATTTATCCAAAATTTAAAATTAAATCATACAAGAGTTGTCTCAATGTGATTTAGTTAACTTGGCTGGTCTAATTATATCTCGGTTAACCGGTAAGAAAAGTATGAGAATGAAATTAAAAAAAATTGATGAATTAACGATAAAAAAATCACAATTCAACTTTTTATCTACTTCATGTTTAAAATTAAATTGTGTGGGAGTTTTTTTGATTTGACACCGCCAACTTGCCCGTTCTAAAAATAACTTAGCTGGCCAATTAAAAAAATATGATGACAGCATTGAAAAGAATAATAAAATTAATAGAAAAAATCTTTCATGCTTGATTTTTTACTTAATTTAAATTTAAAATTAAATTATATGAAAATTATTTTTATATGATTAAATAGATTTATTTGGTCAAACTAGGAAACCTGAACTTCTGTTAAAAAGAATTGAAAAAAAATTTAAATATAATTGGAAAAAAAAAGGGAGTAATTGTCCTTTTATTTTATTTTTTTAGTTTAAACAAACCCTAGTTATTGTGGCTTGGCGGGCAAGTCCGCGTGGGTATGGATATTTTAGCCAAATATATATATATATATATAGAGAGAGAGAGAGAGAGAGAGAGGGTGTTTGACGTCGCTGACAAATGTGTGTAGGTTTTAGGAAATAGGGACTCAATTGAGAATTTTCTTTTTTTGTTATGAAATTGAGAAAATAGTGATAGATAAGGAGATAAGAGGAGTTGCAATGGCCAAGTAATTGTTTGTTTGGCATTGTTTTATTATATAGTGACGTGTTGCGTTGTATTGTTTGATAATTAATTAATTTGTTATGCTTACATATATATGTTTGAAACAGTTAAATACGACTCATAGCCTATTTGACCCTGCTTTTCTATCTTTTATTAATTTACTTTAAAACAAAACATCAAAGAATCATTTGGATAGGATGCTTAATTTTTTAGAGTGGAAGTTAATTTTTATAAGAGTAGTTTGAAGGTATATTAACTTTCATTTCAAAAAAATATGGAAAGTTATGCCTTATTATAATAGAATTCTGATTATTTTATTTACAATATAAAAATAACCATAAATATTTTAAAATTAACTAACTTTAATAATTTTTTCTATACATGATAATTAATTAATATGTAATTACATAGTTAATAATTTTAAATATTTTAAAATTGACTGACCTTAATTATTTTATCTTAAGCATGCATATCCTAGCTTGTCTAGATCTTAATTAAATTATTTAAAAATTATGTTCACTAAAAAAACTATGTAATATTTTGATTATTGTTCCTTTTTTACTTTTGTTTTTTGCTATGATAATTGTGTATTTTTTTTTTTACAAAAATAAATTCCTCAAGTGATTCATTTAGTTTATCAAAGAAAATATTTACTTTCTTGAAAAAATATTTAATTTAAGTTATGTCCTCAATGATAATTTTAATTTAAGTAATTTTACTAACAACACAATGCTACAATTCATTATTAGGCAGTTTAATGTATTTAATATCATAACATAATAGACGCAAACAAATTCTTAATTAAATTATATTATTATGCTTTTAATTATAGTTTTGAAACTCGACCTGGTGGTTGACCCAGTCTAATGATCGGATCATGGATCAGATGGAT
>Ga0307514_10005798_pt1 | contig 10911 bp, 13 predicted proteins | sample 16_EM_MG_FD_203088 | JGI IMG/M metagenome (GOLD analysis project Ga0307514, IMG submission 203088) | Populus trichocarpa ectomycorrhiza microbial communities from riparian zone in the Pacific Northwest, United States - 16_EM | ecosystem: Host-associated > Plants > Roots > Unclassified | place... | reverse complement strand
CCACCGGGCCCGCGTCGCCGGCCTCAAGGTCGACGGCGTCGGTGATGATGCCCGAGCCGAGGCGCAGCGCCAGACGGGCGGCGATCTCCTTGCCCTCCGCGGAGGACGGCACCAGCACCGCGGCCGGAGACACCGCGGCGACGGCGGCCTGCAGCGCGTCGACCTTCGGGACGACGAGGTAGTCGGCGTACTCGGCGGCGTCGTGGGTGAGGACCTTCACCGCGCCGTGCTCGGCGAGCGTGGCGGCGGTGTCGGCGGCGCCGTTGCCCAGCGCGACCGCGACCGGCTCGCCGACCCGGCGGGCCAGGGTCAGCAGCTCCAGAGTGGGCTTGCGGACGGCACCGTCCACGTGGTCGACGTAGACGAGAACTTCAGCCATGGGATTGCTCTCCTGCTTGGATGAGATGAGGGGCGGTCAGCGACGTCGAGCTCAGATGAACTTCTGGCTCGCGAGGAACTCGGCGAGCTGCTTGCCGCCCTCGCCCTCGTCCTTGACGATCGTGCCGGCCGTGCGGGCCGGGCGCTCAGTCGCGGAGTCGACGACCGTGTAGGAGCCCTCCAGGCCGACCTCCTCGGCCTCCAGGTCCAGGTCGGACAGGTCCCAGGACTCGACCGGCTTCTTCTTGGCCGCCATGATGCCCTTGAAGGACGGGTAACGCGCCTCGCCCGACTGGTCGGTGACCGACACCACGGCCGGGAGGGAGGCCTCCAGCTGCTCGGACGCGGCGTCACCGTCGCGGCGGCCCTTGACTGTTCCGCCCTCGACGGAGACCTCGGACAGCAGCGTCACCTGCGGGACACCCAGACGCTCGGCGAGCAGCGCCGGTACGACACCCATGGTGCCGTCGGTGGACGCCATGCCGGAGATCACCAGGTCGTAGCCCGCCTTCTCGACCGCCTTCGCCAGCACCAGGGAGGTGCCGATCGCGTCGGTGCCGTGCAGGTCGTCGTCCTCGACGTGGATCGCCTTGTCGGCACCCATGGACAGCGCCTTGCGCAGCGCGTCCTTGGCGTCCTCGGGGCCGACGGTCAGGATGGTGACCTCGACGTCGTCGTCGGAGTTCTCGGAGATCTGCAGCGCCTGCTCGACCGCGTACTCGTCCAGTTCGGAGAGCAGACCGTCCACGTCGTCACGGTCGACGGTCAGGTCATCGGCGAAGTGCCGGTCGCCAGTGGCGTCGGGCACGTACTTCACAGTGACAACGATCCTCAAGCTCACGCCGGCTCTCCTACTGCATCGTCATTTTTCGGCTGCCTCTTGCGGGCAGCATAGGCGCCACAAGCGGCCGATCCCGGTCGGGGCGCCCCACGCTCCGAACGAAATATTACTCACCAGTACACCTAGTTCGTTCCCGCTGAGCAAGCGCTTTGAACTGTGACCTTCGCAACGCAGCGTAATCGGAACTCGACGCCTTCGCAGCAGCGGACGGCGGGCGGGCCATTCAGTCGCTCAGCCCGTGGAAGCGGCCCTGGTGATAGAGGAGCGGACGCCCCGGGCCGGTGGGGTCACCGAGGACGACCTCTGCCAGCACGATGCGGTGGTCGCCGGCCGGTACCCGCGCGACGACCCGGCACACCAGCCAGGCCAGGACGTCGTCCAGGACCGGCACACCCTCGGGGCCCTCGCCCCAGACGGTCGCCGCGCCGAAGCGGTCGGCTCCGCTGCGCGCGAACGTGGCGGCCAGGTCCTGTTGGTGCTCGCCGAGTATGTGCACGCCGACATGTTCGGACTCGGACACCGCGGGCCAACTGGACGCGCCGATGCCGATACCGAAGGAGAGCAGCGGGGGTTCGGCCGAGACAGAGGTGAGGGAGGTCGCGGTGAAGCCGACGGGGCCGGCGTCACCGCGCGCGGTGATCACGGCGACTCCCGCGGCGTGCCGCCGGAAGACGGAGCGCAGGAGGTCGGGCGAGGCGAGCCGAGGAGTGCCGAGGCCGGGCGTGGCCGTCATGGAAGTGTCCTTCTGCGAGGAGTGACTTGGGCGTCCGTAGCTGCTCAACAGCTCGGACAGCGCGCGCTCGCGGTGCGGGCCAGGTCGACGTGGACCCGTCCGAAGAGAAGGAGTTCAGAAGGCATACGGTCAGGCTGACGATAGGTGGTACACACAGTCAAGTGCGTATCGGCATATGGGAGATGCCTCACCGCCCCCGTCACCGGCGTCACACCGCCTCCCCCAACGCGGCGATCACGTCGGCCTTGCGCGGCTGGCCGGCCGCACGTCGGACGATCCGGCCGTCGGCGTCCAGGACCAGCACGGTCGGGGTCTTGAGGATGTCGAGAGCGCGGACGAGGTCGAGGTTGTCCTCGGCGTCGAGTTCGACATGGGTGACCCCCGGGACCAGGTCGGCCACCTCACCGAGGACCCGGCGGGTCGCCCGGCAGGGGGCGCAGAACGCGCTCGAGAACTGGACGAGGGTGGCGCGCTCACCGAGCCGCCCGCCCAGTTCGGCCGCGCCGAGCCGCTTTCCGTCGTCGCGCCCTCGCACCCGTATCCTCCCGCTCCGTCGCCGATGCAGCACTCCGTAGGCGCTCGCCGCCAGGAGCACCGCAACACACACCACCAGTCCGGTCATCGACGGCGTCAGCATTCACGAGACTGAAAAGATTCCCGCACCCCTGAAGTGCCGCCGATGCGGAATGCTTGATTCCCATGGACATCGATGTGAGGGGGCCGCGCTTCGGCGCGGCCGTGACCAGCGTCGTACTGGCGGCCGTGCTGATCACCGGCAGCGCGTGGCTGCTGGCCTGGCAGACGCTGGCGTTCGCACTGGGGGCGGCGGGTGGCATGGGGCGTTCGCCGTACGGCCGGCTCTTCCACACGGCGGTGCGGCCCCGGCTCGGGCCGCCGACCGAGTTCGAGGCACCGGAGCCGCCCCGGTTCGCGCAGGCGGTGGGCCTGCTGTTCGCGGGCGTGGGCCTCGTCGGCTACACGCTGGGCCCGGCCTGGCTGGGGCTCGCGGCGACCGGCGCGGCGCTGGCGGCGGCGTTCCTCAATGCCACGTTCGGTTACTGCCTCGGATGTGAGATGTACCTGCTTGTACGGCGGGCGACGGTACGCGCGGAGTAAAGGTGACTTAAAAGCCCGAGGTGGATCACTCCGCGGAAGTGACGAGAATCTCGCGCCCGACGGGCACCAGGACTGGCTCCCCGCCCGTTCTTGGGGCACGATCTGCGAGATGCCGTAAACCTACGGCTGCGTAACTTTCGGCCTGGAGTCGCCTTCCCAGGCAGAGAAGGAAGGGCTCACACCGTCCATGGCAGAGCTTGTCTACCGTCCCGTCGTTGGTTTCGCCCAGGCCCTGTTCAAGGCCTGGGACCTCAAGATCGACTGCAAGGGTTCGGAGAACATCCCGCGCTCGGGCGGTGCCGTGCTGGTGAGCAACCACATCAGCTACCTGGACTTCGTCTTCGACGGGATGGCGGCACTTCCGCAGAAACGTCTCGTGCGGTTCATGGCGAAGGAGTCGGTGTTCCGTCACAAGATCTCCGGCCCGCTGATGCGCGGGATGAAGCACATCCCGGTGGACCGCAAGCAGGGTGAGACGGCTTACGCGCACGCACTGGACTCGCTGCGGTCCGGCGAGATCGTGGGCGTCTTCCCGGAGGCCACCATCTCCCCCTCCTTCACCCTCAAGTCCTTCAAGTCGGGCGCCGCACGCATGGCGCAGGAGGCGGGCGTCCCGCTGATCCCGATGGCCGTGTGGGGCACCCAGCGGCTGTGGACCAAGGGGCACCCGCGCAACTTCAAGCGCAGCCACACCCCGATCACCATCCGCGTGGGCGAGGCGATCGAGGCCTCCCGCGACAAGTACGCGGGCGTGATCACCCGTCAGCTGCGCGAGCGCGTGCAGGAGCTCCTGGAGGCCGCCCAGCGCGCCTACCCGGTGCGCCCGAAGGACGCGAACGACACCTGGTGGATGCCGGCCCACCTCGGCGGCACGGCCCCGACCCCGGAAGAGGTCCGCGCGGCCGAGGCGCACTGAGCCGCGCGCTCCGCGGCCGGCCTGGGAGTCATCGCTCGCCTCCCAGTGCCGTGGGGAGCGTCTTCCACAGGGAGGGCCGGTCCGGCGCGGCCTTCAGGGGGCCCAGAACGGCGGGGTGCGGTTCGGCGTACAAGACCGGATAGTCCACCTCACCGGACTTCGGGTCGGGGATCCAGGCCGGCCGTTCGCCGTCGAGCGAGAACCGGGCGTCCACGCCGGGCTTGTTGCCGCGCGGATCCTGACGGTGCCAGGCCCCGCTGAAGCGCACGGCGACCAGACCGTGCACGGCGTGGCCGACGCCGTCGTCCTGCAGCAGGCGCTGGTAGCAGAGCGCCGTCGGGATGTCCTCGGCCCGCAGCAGGGCCGTCAGCGCGTGGGCCTTCGCGTAGCAGATGCCGGTGCCCTGTTCCAGGACGTCGGAGGCACGCCAGGTGACACGCGGGTCTTTCGAGTCCTGCGAGTGGGGAATGGTGTCGCGCACGAACTCGAAAGCCAGACGTGCATAGGCATACGAGTCAGCCGCCTCCTTCGCCAGGCGGGCGGCGGTCTCCCGCACCAGCGGATGATGGTGGTCGATGACCTCACCGGGGGCCAAGTACGCGGACCGGTCGGGGGTTTCCTGGATCAGCTCCATGCCCGCAGAGCATAGGAACGCGATCACTCGACAGTCAATGACTTTTCAAGTGATCGCATATCTATGCACAAGCTAGTGCGCCATCTCCTCCTTCAACGCGGCCACGAAGGCGTCCACGTCGTCCTCGGTCGTGTCGAAGGCGCACATCCAGCGCACGACGCCCGTCGCCTCGTCCCAGAAGTAGAAGCGGAACCGCTTCTGCAGGCGCTCGCTCACCTCGTGCGGGAGTCTGGCGAAGACGCCGTTGGCCTGCACCGGATGGAGGATCTCCACGCCGTGCACGGCGCCGGCTCCCTCGGCCAGCCGCTGGGCCATCCCGTTGGCGTGGCGGGCGTTGCGCAGCCACAGGTCCTTGGCGAGCAGGGCCTCCAACTGCACCGACACGAAGCGCATCTTGGAGGCGAGCTGCATGGACAGCTTGCGCAGGTGCTTCATATGGCTCACGGCGTCCGGATCGATGACGACGACCGCCTCGCCGAACAGCGCGCCGTTCTTCGTGCCGCCCAGGGAGAGGATGTCGACGCCGACCGCGTTGGTGAACGTCCGCATCGGCACGTTCAGGGAGGCCGCCGCGTTGGCTATCCGCGAGCCGTCCAGGTGGACCTTCATCCCGTGCGCGTGGGCGTGGTCGCAGATCGCGCGGATCTCGTCCGGCGTGTAGAGCGTGCCGAGCTCGGTGCTCTGGGTGATCGAGACCACCTGCGGCATCGCACGGTGCTCGTCCTCCCAGCCCCAGGCCTGCCTGTCGATCAGCTCGGGGGTGAGCTTGCCGTCGGGCGTGGACACGGTGAGCAGCTTGAGGCCGCCCATGCGCTCGGGAGCGCCGCCCTCGTCGACGTTGATGTGCGCGCTCTCGGCACAGATCACCGCACCCCAGCGGTCGGTGACCGCCTGGAGCGCGACGACGTTGGCGCCGGTGCCGTTGAAGACCGGGAACGCCTCCGCCGTGGGGCCGAAGTGGCTCCGGATGACGCTCTGGAGGTTCTCGGTGTAGTCGTCCTCTCCGTACGCGACCTGATGGCCGCCGTTGGCCAGGGCCAGGGCGGCCATCACCTCCGGGTGGGCGCCGGCGTAGTTGTCGCTGGCGAAGCCCCGGACCTGAGGGTCGTGATGACGGCGAGCGTCGGTCCTCGGTGGGTTGACGGCTTGTCGGATCACGGCTTCTCGGTCAGCCACAGACGCTTTCCGTTCACTTCGGCGGCGGGCTTCTTCCAGACGCCGACGATCTCCTCGGCCAGGTCCTTGACGTCCGTGAAGCCCGCGAACTTCGCGTTGGGGCGCTCGGCGCGCATCGCGTCGTGCACCAACGCCTTCACCACCAGGATGGCAGCGCCGGAGGTGGGCCCGTGCGCCCCCTGGGCGGCACCCGCCTTGGCGAAGTAGTCGGCGAGCGCGAGCGTCCACGCCTCGGCGGCGGCCTTGGCGGCCGCGTAGGCGGCGTTGCCCGCGGTGGGCCTGCTGGCGCCCGCGGCGCTGATCAGGACGTACCGGCCGCGGTCGCTGCTCTGCAGCGCCTCGTGGAAGGCGAGGGAGGTGTGCTGCACGGTGCGGATGAGCAGCATCTCCAGCAGATCCCAGTCGTGCAGGTTGGTCTTGGCGAAGGTCTCGCTGCCTCGCCAGCCGCCGACCAGGTGGACCACGCCGTCGACCCGGCCGAACTCCTTCTCGGTGTGGGCGGCCCACTCCCGGGTCGAGTCCAGGTCGAGCAGGTCGACCGTCTCGCCGGTGACCGTGGCGCCGCCGGCGCCGTAGCGGGCCGCGTCCACGGCCTCCGCCAGCCGCTCGGGGTCGTTGTCCGCGCCGACGACGGTCGCCCCCGCCTCGGCGAGCCTGAGCAGTGTCGCGCGCCCCGCGGGTCCGCCCGCGCCGGCCACCGCGATCACCGCACCGCTGAGAGCCCCGTTCCCCATGTTCTTCGCCTCCTGAGCAGTGGTCCTTGTCTCGCGGTCGCTCACGCGGCGATCCGCTCGGCGCTCTCCGCGGTGATGCCTCTGGTGGAGGCGATCACCTTCTTCAGCTTCTTGGAGAGGGCCTCATAGAACATGCTCAGCGGAAACTCGTCCGGAAGCACGTCATCGACGAGTTTCCGCGGCGGCTGGCTCAGATCGAGGGCGTCGGGGCCCTTGGCCCAGCGGGAGCCCGGGTGCGGGGCGAGGTAGGTGGAGACCAGCTCGTATCCGGCGAACCAGTGGACGAGCTTGGGTCTGTCGATACCGTCCCGGTAGAGCTTCTCGATGTCGGCGCACAGCTCGTTGGTGACCTGGGGCGCGCGCTGCCAGTCGATGAACAGCTTGTTGTCGGTCCAGCGGACCACGTCGTGCTGGTGCAGGTAGGCGAAGAGGAGCTGGCCGCCGAGGCCGTCGTAGTTGCGCACCCGCTCACCGGTGACCGGGAAGCGGAACATGCGGTCGAACAGCACGGCGTACTGCACGTCACGGGCCTGCGGAACGCCGTCGGCCGCCAGCTTCACGGCCTCCCTGAAGGCGGTGAGGTCGCAGCGCAGCTCTTCGAGGCCGTACATCCAGAACGGCTGGCGCTGCTTGATCATGAACGGGTCGAAGGGCAGGTCGCCGTGGCTGTGGGTGCGGTCGTGGACCATGTCCCACAGCACGAAGGCCTCCTCGCAGCGCTTCTGGTCGTGGACCATCGCGGCGATGTGCTCGGGCAGCGACAGGCCCAGGACGTCGACGGCGGCGGCGGTCACACGGCGGAAGCGGGCGGCCTCGCGGTCGCAGAAGATGCCGCCCCAGCTGAACCGCTCGGGGGCCTCGCGCACGGCGATGGTCTCCGGGAAGAGGACGGCCGAGTTCGTGTCGTATCCGGAGGTGAAGTCCTCGAACTTGATGCCGCAGAACATCGGGTTGTCGTAGCGGGTGCGCTCCAGCTCGGCGAGCCAGTCGGGCCAGACCATGTGCAGGACGACCGCTTCGAGGTTGCGGTCCGGGTTGCCGTTCTGCGTGTACATCGGGAAGACGACCAGGTGCTGGAGGCCGTCCGCGCGGCTCGCGGCGGGCTGGAAAGCCAGCAGCGAGTCGAGGAAGTCCGGCACCTGGAAGCCACCGTCGGACCAGCGGTGCAGGTCCTTGACGAGGGCCTCGTGGTACGCGGCGTCATGCCCGAGCAGCGGCGACAGCTCCTCGACGGCGTCGACGACCCGCCGTACGGCGAGTTCGGCGTCGGCCGGGTCCGGGGCGCCCTCGGTCCGGAAGTCGATCGACCCGTCCTTGGACTGCCATGGCCGGATCTGCTCCACGGCATCCTTGAGCACGGGCCACGCCGGGTGCTCCACCACCCGGGTCGTGGGAGGAACCTGTTCCCCCGAAGCCGTCTGCACAAGAATTTCCGTCATGTCTCATCCTCCACAGGAGAACCTCGCGTATGAAGACCGTATACACACATGGTTTCGGTCAGCAAGTGAGGGTTCGGGAAATTGTCCTGCCCAGCCCCCGTCATCACGGAATATTTTCCTGCCGCATACCCTGACGGCCGCTACTTATGCATCGCACCCCCACTCCCCGTGCAGGCGTGGGTTCATCGCGGGGCAGGGACGTTAGGCTCAGAATCTGCCCGCGCAGCCCTCCGCCCGGACTGCGCGGCGTGCCAAGCCGCAGTCGACGGAAACGAGTCGAACGTTGAACTTCCTCACCATCGGTCACCGCGGAGTGATGGGTGTCGAACCCGAGAACACCCTTCGATCCTTCGTCGCCGCCGAACAGGCCGGCCTCGACGTCATCGAACTCGATCTGCATCTGAGCAAGGACGACGCCCTCGTCGTCATGCACGACGCCGACGTGAACCGTACGACCGACGGGTCCGGACCGATCGCCGAGCAGACCCTCGACGAGCTGCGCGCGCTGGACGCCGGGCTCGGCGAGCGGATCCCGGTGTTCGAGGAGGTGCTGGACGCCGTAGGGCTGCCGCTGCAGGCCGAGATCAAGGATCTGGCGGCGGCCCGCGCGCTCGCCGAGGTCATGGACCGACGGAACCTGACCGGCCGCGTGGAGGTGTCCTCGTTCCACGACGAGGCGATCGCCGAGATCTCCCGGCTGCTGCCCGGCGTACGCACCGCGCTGATCGGCAGCCGCTACGGCACCGACATCGTGGAACGTGCGGTCGAGGCCGGTGCCGCGACCGTCTGTCTCAACATCCGCCGTCTCACCCTCGAAATCGTGGAGAACGCGCGGAAGGCCGACCTGAGGATCATAGGCTGGGTGGTGAACACGCAGGACCAACTGCGGCTGGTACGGGCCCTGGAGCTGGACGGCGCGACCACCGACTATCCGGAGATCAGGCGCACCGGCCGCTTCACGGCGTGACGATCAGCACACCGCCGTAACGATTATGCGAGCTCCTTGACCAGCAGCTCGAACCGCAGGTCGTCGCGCTGCGGAATGCCGAAACGCTCGTCGCCGTACGGGAAGGGGGTCATCCTTCCCGTACGGCGGTAGCCGCGGCGCTCGTACCAGGCGATGAGGTCGTCGCGTACGGAGATCACGGTCATGTGCATCTCGGTGGCGCCCCAGGTCACGCGGGCCTGCCGCTCCGCCTCCGCGATGATCACCTTGCCGAGGCCGCCGCCCTGGGCGGCGGGGCTGACCGCGAACATCCCGAAGTAGGCGTGGTCGCCGCGGTGTTCGAGCTGGCAGCAGGCGACGAGCTGGCCCTCGCGCTCGACCGTGAGCAGTCGGCTGTCGGCCGCCTTGATGACGTCCAGCACGCCCTGCGCGTCGGTCCGCTGCCCTTCGAGGATGTCCGCCTCGGTGGTCCAGCCGGTACGGCTGGAGTCCCCGCGGTACGCCGACTCGATCAGCGCGACCAGGACGTCCACGTCGGCATCGGTGGCGTCACGGAAGCTCAACCTGGCGGCAGCTGTCTCCATGGCTCGGATCTCCGGTTCTTCGACAGGGCACGGCACGGGCATCGATGAGGGTAGCGCCGCGGGCAGTACCACTAGGCTCCCGGTACATGGTGCACGTACTGAGCGGCCGGACATTGCTGCGGCCCACTGATCCGGAACGGTCCCGTGTCTTCTACGGCGAGCAGTTGGGGCTCGCCGTCTACCGCGAGTTCGGGGAGGGGCCGGAGCGCGGCACCGTCTACTTCCTGGGCGGTGGGTTCCTGGAGGTTTCCGGGCGCTCCGAGGTGCCGCCGTCGCCTGCGGTGCGGCTGTGGCTCCAGGTCGCGGACGTGACCGCGGCTCACGAGGAGCTGCGGGGCAAGGGCGTCGAGATCGTACGGCCCCCGGTGACGGAGCCGTGGGGGCTGGTCGAGATGTGGATCGCCGATCCGGACGGGACGCGGATCGTACTGGTGGAGGTGCCGGCGGACCATCCGCTGCGGTACCGGGCCGGTATCTGACCGCGGGGCTCTCGGTCGGATGGCCGGGACCGGGACCGGGGCATAGCGTGCTGAGAGGGGGCTTCTCCCCCGCGGACCCGAGGCACTCGGAGGGAACGCCATGAAGCTCGACAAGCCGGTGACCGGCGGCCCCTGCTGGACCGAACTGGGAACGGCGGACATGGAGGCGGCGAAGCGCTTCTACACGGAGCTGTTCGGCTGGCGCCCCGAGACGGATCCACGTCAGGAGGCGGGCGGCTACACGATCGCGCACCTGGGCGACGCCGCTGTCGCCGCGCTGACCCCGCTGTACCAGGAGTCGCAGCCGGTCGCGTGGAACGTGTCGTTCGCCGTGCGGGACGCCGACACGGCCGCCCGGGAGGTGACGGAGGCGGGCGGCACGGTCCTGGTCGGCCCGATGGACGTGTTCGACGTGGGCCGTTTCGCGGTGGCCCTCGATCCGTCCGGCGCGGCCTTCCAGCTGTGGCAGGCCCGCTCCTTCCCGGGCGCCGGGCTGTTCAACGCGCCCGGTTCACTGGGCTGGGTGGAGCTGCTGACCCGGGACCCCGAGCGGGCCGAGGCCTTCTACACGGCGGTGTTCGGCTGGAGCGTCAACGCCTCGGAGCACTACACGCAGTGGGGCCTCGACGGCGCGGACTTCGGCGGCATGGTGACGATGGACGACAGGTTCCCGCCCGAGGTGCCACCGCACTGGCTGCCGTACTTCGCGGTCGACGACGTGGACACCACCGCGAGTACCGCGACCTCGGCCGGCGGCACCGTCCTCATGGAACCCCACTCCCTGGCGGCCCACCGTCGCATCGCGGTGCTGCGGGACCCGCAGGGCGCGATGTTCGGGGTGTACCGCACGGCGGACTAGGCCCTTCTGAGACGGAGGGCACGGGCGGTCGTCCGCGCCGCCGAGGAGCGGCGTGACCGGGATCGGGCGTCAGAAC